>ERZ1026884.1264-NODE-1264-length-13948-cov-3.582524_pt1 | contig 13948 bp, 14 predicted proteins | sample MGYA00380172_ERZ1026884 | MGnify/ENA primary metagenome ERZ1026884 (study PRJEB33269, sample SAMEA4719808) | human gut metagenome | biome: human-associated habitat; feature: organic feature; material: feces | place: Cameroon | collected 2013-10 ... | reverse complement strand
ATCCCACGCTCAAACATCCTTTCAAGGCCGACAGCATGCAGATCATCGCCGTTAACCCCAGCAGCGCGCCGCATAAATCGCGCAGCTTGCCCTCGGGCAGCAGCATTTCTCCCGCCATGCGCAAAAGCGCGATCATGGCCAGGCTTCGCAGAAAAGCATACATCACTTTATCTTAGCCCCACCGTGCCGTTGCCCACCGCCAACACCTGCGCCACCAGCAGCACAAACATGGCGCTAACCGATAGCTGAATGATAAACAACAGCATCAACGCATCCGAAAAACCCTGCAAAAGATCGGCCGTCCTGGACGGCGAAACAGGCTGCAAAAGCGCGGCGCAGAGCCGATAAGTCATCACCGCGCACAGCGTGCGGATCATGGGCACCGCCGCGGCTGAAAGCAGCAGCGCCAGCCCCGTTACGCCCACCGCGTTTTTGATCAGCAGCGAGCAGCCCACCAGCGTATCCATGGTGTCGGCAAACATACCACCCACAACCGGCACAAAGTTGTCCACCGCGTATTTGGCTGCGCGGATGCTTATGCCGTCCGCCGCAGAGGCCGTCAGCCCCTGCAATGACGTTACCCCCAGGAAAACCGTAAAGGCCACGCCCAGCAGCCAGTTGGAGGCCGTGCGCAGCAGCCCAGCCAACCGTGACAGCCGCATGCGCGGGGACAGATGATCCAGCAGCGTCACGACCGCCACCCCAGTGCTCAGCCGCAGCGATACCCCGCGCACCAGCGCCGTCACAATGCCGCTGGCCGCGCTGACCGCAGGCTCCAGCAGCGCCGCGCCATGGCTGCCTCCAACGGCTGCAAGCAACGTCAGCAGAATCGGAAACAGCGCCTGCATCATCTCGGCCATCCGGGATACCGTCTGCTCGGCTTCGTGCAAATAAAGCTGCATATCGGCAGCAATCGTAGCGGCCAGCGCCAGGAAGCACGCGCTCTCTGCGATCCTGATTACGTCCTTTCGCTTGCCGCCCAGCAACCCTGCCGCGCTTGCCAGCAGCGCCGGGGCAAGCAGCCCCATCATTCTGGAAAAGCTGCTGCGCGCCTCGCCATACAAGCGCCGCAGCAGGGTATCCAGCACCTGCCGCGCGTCCCATATCATCTCACCCTTGGCTAGCCGCAATAGATATACCCGCAGGTTGTCCTCGCGCGCGGCCGTTTCAAGCGGTGCTAAATCCACCTGTCCAAGCGCCTGCTCCAGGCCCGCGTCCAACCCCTGCGCGCAGGCAAGCGCAGGAAGCAGCAGCATCAGCATCACCAGCGCCATCAGCCGTTTCATGCTGTCAACTCCATCACCAGCCCGGCAAGCTGCCGCAGAAGCGGGGCACTGAGCAGCAATAAAATCACCTTTGCCCCCGTTTCAACATGCAGCGCCAGGCCTTCCTCGCCAGCATCGCGGCAGGCCTGGGCCGCCAGCTCCGATACCAGCGCCACGCCCAGAATTCTAAGGATCAGCGCCAGCTGTCCTTCCTGAAGCTGGGCGAGGCGGCCGATGTGCTGCGGGAGCTGGCGCCAGCTCCCGCAGCACATCGGCCGCCTCGCCCAGCTTGTCCAGCGCCAGCAGCAGCACCGCCGCGCCGGCAAAGGCCGCCGCCGCCCAGCCCAGCGCCTGATGCTGACGCTTAAGCATAACGGCCGCAAGCGCGCCCAGCACCGCCAGCCCGGTCATCCGCCAGAAATCCGCCATGTTAATACAGCCCGAAGATGCTCTGCACGTTTGACAGCAGCTCGGCCACCAGCGTTACCACCATCATCAGCACAATCACAAGCCCGGCGATGGTAGTCATTGTGGCAATGTCCTCCCGCCCGGCGCGGGTCAGAATCTGCGAGATTACCGTCACAAGCACCCCCACGCCCGCAATGCGAAGCAGCTGCTGCACCTGCATGCTTTTATCCTCCCGTTACCATAGAATCATCAGCGCGCACGCCCCGCTCAATGCGCCCAGGCTGGCAAACAGACGAGACTGCGCGTCGCGCTTTTGCTCGGCCTGGCGGCAAAGCTCCGCCATGCGCTCCAAGGCATAATCAAAGGCCGCCGCCTGCTCCTCCGCGCTGCCGTTGCACACTGCGTGCAGAACATGAATCACCACCGCGCGTTCTTCTTGCCGCAGCAGCGTATCCACCGTGTCCCGCTGGTACAGCAGTCCCGCATCCGCACCTGCGATTTCGGCCGCCTGGGCTAAATTGTCAAAGCCGCCTGCGCGCAGGATCGCCCCGCAGTCTGCCCGCGCATACAGCGCCGATGCGCGCATGGCATACAGGCGCGCCTGCATATCCCGCAGCGCCGCCGCCCTGCGATACAGTCTTGCCGCGCACCCGGCCCCCGCCATCAGGCAGAGCGCCGCCGCGCCTATTGCCCGCAGCATCCCTGTTTCAATACCTCCGCAGCGGGAAGAACGCACGCAACGCGCCGCTCCCGCACAAAAATCACCTGTTCAAAAATGCCCTCAGCCAACAAGTCCTCAATGCCCGTGCGCAGGCAAACCTCGCGCCCCGTGGCCGCGTGCAGCGTTGTCAGCACCGGCACGCCGCAGGCCGCCGCCTCCCGAACCGCCAGGCACTCATCGCCGCCGTACAGCTCATCCATAGCCAGCAGCCCTGGGCACATGGCCCGCAGCAGCCAGCGAAGCCCGGATGCCTTGCCGCAGCCATCCAGCACATGCGTGCGCGTGCCCACATCCAGCTGCGGCACCCCCTCCACACAGGCGGCGATTTCCCCGCGCTCGTCGCACAGCCCAACCGCCGTGCCTTCGTCCGAAAGAATGCGCACGATATCGCGCAGCAGCGTCGTCTTGCCACTGCCCGGCGGGCCTGCGATCAGCGCGCCGCCTCCACGGAGCATCCTCGCCGTATCCGCTCCGCAGCCCTTTACCTCGTGCGCAATGCGCAGGCACAGGCTGCCGATCTCGCGCAAAACAAGCCCGTCCCGCTCGCAGGTAACGCGCCCGCAAAGCCCCATGCGGTGCCCGCCGCGCAGCGTCAAAAAGCCCGCGCCCGTGCTGGCGGGCGACATGCGCAGCGTTCGGCGGCTCAGTGCCTGCGCCGCATCGTAGATTTCCTGCCCGCTTACACAGGCGCGGGTTCGTATTTCGCCCTCCATCGTTGTTACCGCGCAGGGTCTGTCAGCCAGCAAGCGAATATCGCACGCCCGGCTCATATCCAACCCGCGCAGTTCTTCCCGGATGGCTGCGGGCAAAGCATTCATCAGCTCCATGCCCTACCCTATGCGCGCCGCGCGGCGGGTATTACTCAAAGAGCAGAATGCCCAGGCATGTATACAGCGCGCCGTCCACGATATCTTCATTGCGCAGATGATAGCTTTTGCGCGCCGCCAGCACCGCGCGGCTGGTAGCCTCGCCATATACGCCGTCAGGCGATCCATGCAGAAAGCCCTGCTGGCGCAGACGAAGCTGCACTTCTCGCACATGGCTGCCACGATCGCCCGGCCGCAGGGTGCGCAGGCTGTCGCCCAGCGGCCCATAGGGCCCGCCCTCCAGATAAACGCGCGTGCCGTTGGGCACCATGGCATACAGCGCTTCCGCATCGGCCACACGCAGACGTATGCAGCCATGCGAAGCATTGGCGCCGATGGAATCAGGCCGGTTGGTACCGTGAATACCGTAAACGCCCCAGGGCACATTGAGCCTGAGAAAGCGCGTGCCAAAGCCCGACATTTCCGTTTTGAAGCGCCCGATGACGGTAAACACGCCGATGGGCGAGGGCGTGCTCCACGCGCCGGAGGCGATGGGATAGCGTTTCAGCACAGTTGTGCCCTGATAAAGCGTCAGGCGTTTCAAATCCAGCTCGATCAGTATCCACTTTTTCTGCGGCGCGGCAGAAGGGGCGCTCGCAGGCAGCGCCTCGTGCGCAAGCACAGCGCTCCAAAGCGCCAGCGCAAAAGCAAGCAATAAAAAAGCCCGCCGCACGCGCATCCCCCCTTCATGGAAGGATATGCATGGGCGGATTCAGGCATGACGCGATTACTCGACGGGCACGCCGTTTTCAAGCTTCACTTCGCCGGTTTGGATAAAGCTTTGGGGCAAGTTCTGCATATTGGTTACTTCGCGGGTATAGATCAGCTTTTTGAACGCCCGCTCGCGATCGGCCTGCTCGGTCAGCTCATAGGGGCGATAATCTCCCGCGCCCGTGGTGGTGCAGGGAATGAGCTTGAACATGCTGAGCGCAGGCTTGCCGTCCTGTGCCAAATCATACGTCACCCGGAAAATGCCGGTATCCCGATCCACCTTGGAGGACATGGTGCCAAAGGTAAAATTGCCCGTAGAATACAGGATCACGCCGCCATTATAAAACTGCACAGCCTGCAACACATGCGGGCCATGGCCAAACAGCACATCCGCGCCCAGATCAATCACCTTACGGGCGTATTTGAACTGCCAGCTTTCAGGAATCGCCTTGGTTTCCTTGCCCCAATGGAGGGATACGATCACCAGATCGCACCCGTCGGCGCGCAGCTGCTCAATTCGCTGCTTCATGGCAGGCAAATCCTTATCCTGCGGAATGGAAAAGCCGATGGCGCCGATCTTAACGCCCTTGACCTCGGCGGTCATCACCACATCCTGCTTGCGGGTTTTGCTGTCCAGGTAGGTGCTGCCAAAGTGCTTGAAGTTCATTTCGTCCAGCGTCTGCATCGTATCCTGATAGCCTTCAAGATAATAATCAAAGCAGTGGTTATTCACCGTATTGACCGCATCCACGCCGGAATTCAGCAGCACCTGCGCGTATTTGGGCTGACCCACCAGCGGAAACACCTTATCGGTATGCTTGGTACGCTCGGTAAAGACAACCTCCAGATTGGCGAAGGAGAAATCATCCTGATCCAGATATTCGCGCACCAGAGAAAAGGGCCAATCCATGCCCTTTTCATCCAGCACCGTGGTGTAGGTATCGGCCTTGCCGCGGTTCTGAATGGCTTCGCCAATGCTGCAATCGCCGATAAAGGAAAGCGTCAGCTGTTCTCCCAGCGCGCAGGCTGGCAATACAATCAGGCACAAAGCCGCGCACAGCGCGCGGACAAGCAGGCTTCTTTTCACAGTTTCAGCTCCTTTGTTCGCATTCATGCTCATTATAGTTTTTTCCAGCGTTCCTTGTCAATGCACGGGATGTAACAATTATTCGATCGTCAGCGTATGGCGCAGGCTTCGCTCCTGGCCGGGACGCAGGGCGATCATACCCAGTTTATGGCGAATATCGCCGTCCGCGTCGGTATAATCCGGGGCGTTGCGCCACGGTTCTATGCAGATGTACCCCGCACCCGGCACCGTCCACAGAAGCAGCACATCAAAGTCCGGATACGCCACACGGATTTTGCGTCCGTGCAGCGGGCTTTGCAGGGTAACGCCGCGGCTGGCAAGGTTCAAAAACACCAGGGAATCATACGTTTCAAAGTCCGCGCGGCGCAGTTGAAACACGCGCGTATGCTGCCCAAGCGATACCGTGCGATGGGTGATCAGCGAGCCCTCCAGCAGGCTGTGGTCAAAATTCTCAGCTTGATCAAACACCAGCTCGTAAGCTTCGATGCCCTCCGGCGCGGCGTAAGCCTCGTGCGCGCCCAGGGAAAAGCAAAAGTCCCGCGTATCCAGATTGTAAACCGCGTATTCTACCTGTACCTGGTTTTCACATAGCACATACCGCGCACGCAATTTATATTGGAAAGGAAAGCCCGGATGCGGCTGCGTCAGCAGGAACGTCACGCTGTCCGCCGTCTGCTTCTCCACCTGCCAGTCCATGCCGCTGGAAAAGCCGTGCTTGGGCATGGCATAGCGCACGCCGTCCAGCGTATAGGCGTCGCCGCGCAGCGCGCCAGCCACCGGGAACAGCACCGGCGCATGCCCTGTCCAGAAGGCGGGATCGCCCTGCCAGATGCGCTCGACGCCATTTTGATCGCGCAGAGATTGCAGCTCGGCCCCATGGGTAGAAAGCACGGCGGTCAGGCGTTCGTTTTTAATTTCAATCATGTCCATGTTAACGCGCTCCTATACATTTTGATATTTTCATGATATCAGCCCCGCCGCTTCTTGTCAACCGGCGCAGGGCATGCTATAATCACCGGGTAATCAAACGTTTGCCGAAAGGAGCCTTTCATAACTGCGATGAATGCACAAAAGTGGGTTGCCATTTGGGGATCCTCCCCCTCTATTTCCGAGCCGCACCCGGCGCGCTATGCCAAGAATATCACGCTGCGCTATGTGCTGCGCGCCATGCTGGATGGCGAAAAGATTCGCCTGCACCTGAGCAATCTGGGCGGGCAGGAGGACGTTGTGATCCCTCGCGTATACGTCGCCCCCGTCACACAGGGCAGCGACACCGATGAATCGCGCATGCTGCCCGTTACCTTCGGTGGAGATTTTGCCTGTAAGATGGCTGCCGGCGAGAGCGTTGAAAGCGACATTGTCGAGCTGCCGCTCAAGCGCGGGCAGGATTATGCCGTCAGCCTGTACCTGGGCGATATGACACTGCTGGCCTCGGGCACCAAGGATACGGGCCCGCTGTGCCGCGCCTTCTTTGCCGAGGGCAATTTTGCCGCCTGTTCTCAACTGGATCCCTTCTATACCGCGCCGATGAATATCTTCTATTTTCTTACGGGCGTAGACGCGCTGTGCCGCGAGGATTGCCATGCGTTGGTGTGCTTTGGCGACAGCATTACCGCCCAATCCTGGCCCGATTACCTGATGCTGCGCGTGCTGCGCGACGGCCCCGAAAACCTTTCCGTCATTCGCCGCGGCATCGGCGGCAGCCGCGTGCTGCGTTCCTATCAGCATGTGCTGATCCGCCATTATGGGCAAAAGGGCGCGGATCGCTTTGAGCGCGAGGCCGCCTCCGCCGGAGCCGACCTGGTGATCGTCCTGCACGGCATAAACGATCTGATTCATCCCGACGGCAGCCTGTTCCGCCCGTGGAGCGATCTGCCCACGGCGCAGGAATTGATCGACGGCCTGCGCTATTATGTGCAGCGCGGCCATGAGCTTGGCCTGAAGGTCTACCTGGCCACCATCCTGAGCATCAAGGGCTGGCATACCTACAATGCCCAGCGTGAGGAAATCCGCCATGCGGTGAACGCCTGGATCCGCACCCAGACGGAGGCCGACGGCGTGGTGGATTTCGACGCGGTCACGCGCGAGACGGCCGATCCCGACCTGCGCCGCCCGGACTGCGACAGCGGCGACCATCTGCATCCCAGCCTGGAGGGCGCGCAGCGCATGGCCGAGAGCGTACCGGCGGAATACCTGAAATAACTGAACACCCAACAAAAAACAGGCATGATTTCAATCGTGCCTGTTTTGCTTTTATTTGGCTGTTTGGGCAGTCAAAGCCTCCAGCATTTTTGCCGCTTCTGTCAAGAGCTTTGGCATAGTCTCCGGATAGGTAAGCTCCGCAGGCAGGGCGTCAAACACCCTGATCTCCTTCATTTCGCTTTCAGGCAGCTCCCCCAGCGCATAAACGACGGCAAGAAAAACCATGCCGTTTGAGCATCCATAACGGTCAAAGCCCCAATAGTCGCACACGGGATAAATCTCCGCGTCCCTGACGCCGCTTTCCTCAAAAAGCTCGCGCTTTGCGCATGCAAGCGGCGTTTCGCCCGCTTCAATATGCCCGCCCTGTGTTTCCCAGGTGCTGCGCTGCCTGTGCCTTGAAAGGAGCCATTTTCCCTGATAAGCAGCGCAGATTACCGTATATTTGTATCGTTCAAGAAAACCAATCGGAAAAATCCTGCATTGCAATTCCCTGCGCATCAATTCGCGTTCAATCCTGGGCGCATTCAGATCAATGTCCATATTGCCGCATTTTTCAATCGCAGCTTTATGACCTTGCAGCGCTGCCTGACAATACCAATAAGCAGCCTGCTCCAGATCCTGACGTCCGCCGGCGGCATGCTCATAGTACGCAGCAAGGGTATAGCGCGCGTCGCAGTCTCCCTGATCAGCCGCCCGGCGTATCTGGTGAATTTCTTCTAATGCTTCGTTTTTATCAGGCATATTTCAAAGGCTCCTCTTCTGCAATCATTCTCCGGAGTATGCCCCTTATGATAGCACAGAAGCAAGCCGCTTTTCAATCATCCTGTGCGATCTGTTGCGCAAAAACAGGCAGCATCCAGCCAAAGCCGCATGCTGTCCGTTTTTCTACAGGCTGATCTGCCGCTTTCAATCGATCTCGATTACGCCGGGATAATAGCTCATCACCTCGGTGTCCAGATTGATCGCCGTGCGGCGCGCCTCCTCGGGCAGCTCGTAGGGAGCGCCCTCCACCTGCAGCTTTACCTCCTTTACGCCGGGGAACTGCGAGGCGGTGTATACGATGGCGCGCAGCATCTGCACCTGATCCTGCCCAGCCTCGGGCGCAAACTCCTTGGTCAGGTTAATCGTCACCACGCCGTTTTTCATCGATACGTTTTTCACCGCGCAGCCCTCAGGCATGGCGCGTTCCAGGCCGCTATCCGCCTTGGGGCCATGGCACAGTTCCACCATGGCGGTGGTGATATCTGCATCCGAATATACCACGCGCGTAACGGGCACCAGCATGCGCCCCGTCGCAGAGGGGAAGTACAGCCGCAGAAGGCTGGCGCTCTTGTCGCCCGCATCGAAGGTGGCCACGGTTTCCATGTTCAAATCCTTATCGGTAAACACGCCCGACACATTGGTGCCATGCGTCAGCTTAGAACGCGCCTGGCCGTCAAACAGGAATGTAACCTCCTTGACGCTTGAAAAGGCCGTCAGCGTCTGCGCCACCGCGCCCACCATCAGGCTTTCTGCCTCGGCGCTGCCGCAGGATAGCGCCGCCTTGCCCAGATCCACACGGGCGCGACCGTCCGCGATGTCCAGATCAAAGGTCGTTCCTTCGGGCACCACGGTTTTCAGACCCATCTTGGCCGCGGCCAGATCGTTCTCCGGGCTTTGTACCAAACGGCTCAGGGCCGCCTTGGCAATGCCGTCTGTCTTGGCCACGCGCGTGGTAACAGGCACCAGATACCCCTCGCCATCCTGATAATAGACGGTAACGCTCTGCATATCCTGCGCACTCTGCGCCGCGGTTTCGGTTACGTTCACCGCGGTATTCTGCGCCAGCTGCCCCTGCTCATAGCGGCTCATGGCCGTTTCGTCCCCGCGCAGCGCCAGCGCCACCACCAGCGCCGCTGATACCAGGATCAGCATTCTCTCCACATCCGCCCGCGTGATTCTCCATTTCAGTTTCACCTGTTTCACCCCTTGTCTCATGCTTGTAAGGCATTGTATGCGCCAGCTTTTTGTGCTATGATTGCTATGGGTGATGCTTTATGCCATTGGATGGCCTGACGCTTGGTTTTATTGCGCGCGAGCTGCAGCAAACGCTGGCCGGCGCGCGCGTGGAGCGCGTGACGCAGCCGGAAAAGGATATGCTGCTGCTGGCACTGCGCAATAACGGCCAGAATTATAAACTGATTCTTTCCGCCAGCCCCAGCTTTGCGCGCGCGCATCTGACAAAGGGGCAGTTTATCAATCCCATCGACGCGCCGATGTTCTGCATGCTGATGCGCAAGCATCTCTCCGGCGGCCGGCTGATGGAAATCTCCCAGCTAAACGGCGACCGCGTGCTGCTGCTGCGCTTTGAAGCTCAGGACGAGCTGGGCGTGATGCATCCGTATGAGATGTATCTGGAGGCCATGGGCAGGCACAGCAACCTGACGCTGGTGCGAGACGGGCGCATTATCGATGCGATCCGTCATGTGACCGACGATATGAGCCGCGTGCGCCAGGCGCTGCCCGGCCTGCCCTTTACCCTGCCGCCCGCGCAGGATAAGCTGCCGCCGGAATGCACAACGGAAGCGGCGCTCTTGGCGCGCCTGTCCGGCTGTACCGGACGGCTGGATAAAGCACTGTCCGGGTGCATATCGGGTTTGTCCGCCATTGCGGCGCGTGAGCTTAGCTTCCGCCTGACGGGCGCAGAACAGGCCGAGCTTGCCGCCGTTCAGCTGCCTGAGCTTTGCGCGCGGCTAAGCAGTTTCCTATCGCGCCTGCCCCAGATGGGCCCGCCGGTGCTGCTGCTGGATGAAAACGGCCTGCCCGCCGATGTGTTCCCCTTCCTGTACCTATCCTACCCAGCAGATCGCCAGCGGGCGGCAGGCAGCCTGTCCGCCGCGCTGGATGAATACTACGACGGCCGCGACCGCCGCGACCGCGTGCAGCAGCGCTCCGCCAGCCTTCGCAGGCTGGTCAAAACGCATCTGGAACGGTGCGAGAAAAAGCTGGCTCTGCAGGAAGAGGAACTGCTCAACGCCGACAAGATGGAGGATTACCGCGTGATGGGCGAATTGCTTACCGCGCAGCTGCATCTGGTGCCGCGCGGCGCGCAGCAGGTAACGCTGCCCGATTATTACACCGGCGGCACGCTGGATATCCCCCTGGACGTGCGCCTATCTCCCGCGCAAAACGCGCAGCGCTATTTCAAGCGCTATCAGAAGGCGCGCGCAGCGGCCCGCCTGGCTGCCGAACAAAAGGAAAAAACGCTGTCTGAAATCCGTTTGCTTGAGGAAGCGCTGGTCGGACTGGAAAGCAGCGAAAACGAGGACGATCTAAACGACGTGCGCCGCATGCTGACCGAGGCTGGCGTGATCAAAAAGACGGCGGCAGAGCGCAAAAAGCAGCCCAAGAGCCAGCGGCAGTCCGCGCCCATGCGTTTCAACGCAGCCGACGGCACAGAAATCGCCGTGGGCAAAAACGCCCTGCAAAATGAACGGCTTACCCTGTCCGCACGCGGCGAGGATATCTGGCTGCACGCCAAGGATATGCCTGGCTCGCATGTGATTATCCGCGCCGAGGGCCGTGAGGTCAGCGACGATACCCTGCTGACCGCCGCCAGGCTCGCCGCCTTTTACAGCAAGGCTCGCGGCGTGGCTGTGCCGGTGGATTACACGCTGCGCAAATTTGTCAAAAAGCCCTCCGGCGCCCCGGCAGGTTTCGTCAACTACACTAGGCAGAAAACGCTGATCATCACAGTCTCCGAAGCGGAAATACGAAAAATAAACCAAATCAAATAGCCCGCCGCCTTTTCTATCGCGGGCAAATGATGTAGAATAGTAGCACTTGCGTACAGAAAGGATGGCAAGCAATGCGAACAGAGGATTTTCTGCGCCAGGTCACGGCTCTTCCCGGGCTTTCGGGCAACGAGGGTGAAGTGGCGCGCTTTATCGCCGAAGCCTTTCGCCCTTATTGCGATGAGGTTACGATCGACCCGTTAAACAGCGTCATCGGCCATATCAGGGGAAACGGCCCCAAGGTAATGCTGTGCGCGCATCTGGACGAAATCGGCCTGATGGTATCCGATATCGAAAAGGACGGCTCGCTGCGCATGCGCAGCGTGGGCGGCGTGGATCCGCGCATCCTGCCCGGCATGCGCGTGACGGTATACGGCCGTGAACGGATGATGGGCGTCATCGGCGCCAAGGCGCCGCACCTTCTGTCTGCCGCCGACCGTGAAAAGAACTACGCCCGCGAGGATTTGTATGTCGATCTGGGCATGAGCGCCCAGCGCGTGCGCGAGCTGGTGCAGATCGGCGACTGCATCGCGCTGGAGGGCGGCTTTACCAAGCTGCTCAATGATCGTTATGCCAGCAAAACCATTGACGACCGCGGCTGCGTGGCCATTTTGCTGCGCACGATGGAGGCGCTGCAGCGCATCGATACCCAGGCCGATCTCTATTTTGTCGCCTCCTGCCAGGAAGAGGTCGGCTCCATCGGCGCGATGACCTCCGCCTACGGCATCTATCCCGATTTCGCCGTGGCTCTGGACGTCAACCATGCCAAGACGCCCGGCTCTCCAGACCTTGAAACCTTTGACCTGGGCAGCCCGCTGGCCACCATGGGGCCTTTCATCCACCCCATGCTGCGCAGAAGGCTTGGCGAAATCGCCAAGGAAAACAACATTACCCTGCAATCCGCCGTCGCCCCACGCTATACCTATACCGATGCGGACAATATCGGCCTGGCCCGCGACGGCGTCCCCTCGGTGCTGTTGGAGCTGCCGCTCAAGTACATGCACACCTCAGTAGAAACCTTTGATATGCACGCGCTGACCGAGTGCGCGCGCCTGCTGACGGCCTACTGCGCCGCCATTGACGACAGCTGGAGGGATGAACTGTGGAATTAAAGCAACTGTGTGAAATCCATGCCCCCTCGGGCGATGAGGGGCAGCTGCGCAAGCTGCTGTTAGAGGAGGGCAAGCGCCTGTGCGGCGCGGAAAACGCGCGCATTGACCGCTCCGGCAACGTGATATGCACCCGCAAGGGTACCCAGCCCGGCAAGCCGCATGTGTGCGTATCGGCCCATATGGATGAGGTAGGCTTCATCATCGAGGCCGCCACGGAGGACGGTCTGCTGCGCTTCCACCCCATCGGCGGCATCGATCCGCGCGTGGTAGTATCCAAGCGCGTACTGGTGGGCCATGATCTATTGCCCGGCGTAATCGGCGCGATGGCCATCCACCTGCAATCCGCCGCTGACCGCAACCGCGTGCTGGGCTTTGACGGCCTGTACATTGATATCGGCGCAAAGGATAAAGCCGAAGCGCTGGCCAAGTGCCCCGTGGGCACCTATGCCTATTTCGATACCCCCTATCAGCCCTTTGGCGACGGCTTTGTGTGCGCCAAGGCGCTGGACGACCGCGTGGGCTGCTACACCATTCTGGAATTGATGCGCGAAACCTATCCCTGCGACGTCACATTTGTGTTCGCCGGGCAGGAGGAGGTGGGCTGCCGCGGCTCCCATGGCGCGGCCTACGGCGTACAGCCCGATATCGTGCTGAACCTGGAAGGCACGGCAGCCAATGATCTGGGCTGCGTGGATGATCAGTTCAAGGTCTGCCGTCCCACCCAGGGTGTGGCCGTCAGCTTTATGGACGGCAGCAGCATTGGCCAGCGTAAGCTGTTTAAGGAGATTCTGGATCTGGCCGAGCACGAGCATATTCCGCATCAGATCAAACGCGGCGTAACGGGCAGCAACGACGCATCCGCCTATCAGCGCACCGCAGCCGGCTGCCTTACCTGTGTGCTGTCCGTGCCCTGCCGCTATATCCACAGCGGCGCGTCGGTAGCCTATCTGGAGGATATTCAATCGCAATATGAGCTTGTGCGCGCCTTTTTGATGCACGCCTGACGATAAGGAGGTAACAATCATGCTTCGAGATACGCTCAAAACCCTGCTTGCCGCCTACGGTCCCAGCGGCAACGAGCATACCGTGGCCGAAACCGTCAAGGGCCTGATCGCCTCGCATGTGGACAGCATGCGCGTGGATGCGATGGGCAACCTGATCGTTGAAAAGCTGGGCACGGATGAAAACGGCAAGCGAATCATGTTTTCCGCCCATATGGATCATATCGGCTTCGTTGTCACCGATATTGATGAAAACGGCTTCCTTCGCGTGCATAACGTTGGCGGCGTAAACCCTGTGATCTCCAACGCCCGCCATGTGGTGTTTGAAAACGGCGTGGAAGGTGTGATCTACTGCCAGCCGCTCAAGGGCGAAAACCCGGCGATGAAGTATCTGTTCATCGATATCGGCGCGGAGGACCGCGCCGACGCGGAGCGCAGCGTGCAGGTGGGCGATATGGCTGTGTACGCGCCTGATTTCTTTGAGCTGGGCGAAAACCGTGTGGCTTCCCCCGCCATGGACGATCGCTGCGCCTGCGCCCTGCTGTGCGAAATGCTGATGTACCTGGACGAAACACCCAACACCGTGGTGGCTGTCTTCAGCACCCAGGAGGAAGTGGGCTGCCGCGGCGCAATGACCGCCGCTTACAGCGTGCGCCCCGATATGGGGGTGGCGCTGGATGTGACCGCCTGGGGCGATACGCCCGAGGTCAAGCTGCCCGCCGTCAAGCTGGGTAAGGGGCCTGCGGTCAAGTTCATCGACAGCAGCATGATCGCCACCCCTGCCGTGCGCGATTTGATGCTG
>ERZ1026884.1262-NODE-1262-length-13956-cov-8.863247_pt1 | contig 13956 bp, 9 predicted proteins | sample MGYA00380172_ERZ1026884 | MGnify/ENA primary metagenome ERZ1026884 (study PRJEB33269, sample SAMEA4719808) | human gut metagenome | biome: human-associated habitat; feature: organic feature; material: feces | place: Cameroon | collected 2013-10 ... | reverse complement strand
TCGTGTGTGTATTGGGGTTAGTGAACGAAGGAGCATAGCGGGCTATGTGACTGAGAGAACTGACAAAAAGACACATGCGAGAGGGTGCAAAGCGACTATCAGAATTTTAGATATTTAAAATCAGAATTTTAGAACTACCCCTAAGAGTTTGCGTACGATATTAAACCATTTGCAAAAGCGTTTCATGCCCAAGATGCGTTGTAAAAACATTTTGGGAGTGTGCATGGCGCGGAAGGTGGGCAAAAGCAGTTTGCTGCTGCCACAACGGGCATAAACGTCGATTTGCACATTGAGCATTTCGGCACAGAAATCGTTGAAAGCCCGAGGCGAGATGTGGGGAGGGCATTGCCAATGGATGAGATTCATGGCTTGCACATATCCCTCAAGCAAGTCGCTAAGTTGGGTGCCAGCAGTGGCAGTGATGCCTGTGTGGTTATAGCAATAATAGTATAACCCCACATCGGTTGTGCCAAATTTGGGGCAGTTGGCAAGCAAGGCGGGCATGATGAAGGTGTCTTCGAATTTTTTGTTGGAGAAGCGTACGCCCCCATCGAAGGCATTGCGGCGGAACAATTTGTTCCAACTGTAACAGTGGTTATAGCCTTTTGCATGGAACCACCAATCCCAACCATTTGTAAAGGTTTGTGTGCGAAATGTGAGTAAGCTTTCTTGGGTTGCATGACCTGCCCAACGCATGACGGGAAATTCTGCGAAACTCCAATCGGTGTGTTGGTCCATCACTGCAACAAGTTGGTGCAGGGTGTCGGGGGCGAGGTAGTCGTCGGAGTCTACAAAAAGCCAATATTCACCTTGTGCCAACTCCATCCCTCGGTTGCGTGCAGCCCCCAAACCCGCATTGGTTTGATGCACAACTTGTATGCGCGAGTCTTGGCGTGCCAACGCATCGCACATTTGGGGAGCGTTGTCGTCGCTACCATCGTCGATGAGCAACATCTCCCAATCAGTAAACTGTTGTTGAGTGATGCTGTGGACGCAGCGTAGTAGGGTGGCTTCGGTGCGAAATACGGGGATGATGATGGAGAGTCTCATGTAGAATTTACTTAAATCGTAAGCAAAAATAATAATAAAAAATGGTTTAGGACTGAAATGCAACTGGTTTGCCAAACAAAAGTCTTATCTTTGCACCACTTTGAAACAAAAGCGTTCTACATATGGTGTGCTGTTAGCCGTAACCTTGTTGTTATTGCTCAGTTTGTTTCCCCATCATCATCACGAGGGTGGGGCGGCTTGTTGGGTGACTGAGGTTTGTCATCAAGACGGACGGGCGAACGATGCACATACCGCACACGGACATGAACATGGGCATCATGCGTGTTATTGGCAGACGTTGTCTGTGATGCAAAATGGTGTGCGTGCGGTGCAAGGTGTGGGTGACGAGGGTGGAACGTGGCTTTTTTTATCGGCTGATTTTTGGGGCACAGAATTTCTGTTGCCTCATTTTGACGTGTGGCGTTTGCCCTTGCCTATTGTGCAAGGCAACTTATTGGCTTCCTGCGGGAAGCGTTGTTTAAGGCGTGGTCCGCCTATGGAATGTTGATTTTTTTGATAGGGTGGTTCTTTTATAATCCCCTTGATTTCTCTTTTATTCAAACATTCCAATCTTTTTAAATGAAAATCAAATACTTAGCGATAAGTGTAGCCGTAGGTGCGGTTACACTCTTTGGGGCATGCCACAACCATGAGCATGCCGACGAAAAACACGAAGACCATAATGAGCATGCCGAGGCTGATGACCATGATCATGATGCTGACGAAATAGAAATGACGGAGGCGCAACTGAAGGCTGCAAATGTGGCAGTTGAAGCGATTCAGCCTTCAGACTTTAGCGAGGTGACGGAGGTGAGTGGACGCATTATGCCGGCAGCTGGAAGTGAGGCGACTGTAACGGCTACGATGGCTGGCATTGTGCGGTTTGCAGGTAGCGCCTTGACGGATGGTATGCAGGTGTCAGGTGGACAAGCCCTGTTTGTGGTAAATGGTAAACCTATGGCGGATGGAAATCCTGCTGCTGTGGCGCAAACCGAATTGGCTGCTGCAAAGACTGCGTTTGAACGTGCTGAAAAATTGGCTGCCGAGAAAATTATTTCGCAACGTGAGTTAGACGATGCACGTCAGCGCTACCAAACAGCGGTTGTTACGACGCAAAGTTTGGGAGGTGCCGCGCAGAGTCGTAGTATCTGTGCCCCAATGGGTGGTTATGTGAAGAATTTGTTGGTGAAGCCAGGTGATTATGTATCGGCAGGACAGCCTTTAGCTACGGTTACACAAAGCCGCCGTGTGCAACTGCGTGCGGATGTGCCTGAACGCTTTTATGCGAAACTGAATGGCATTGTGTCTGCCAACTTCAGAATGGCTTATGACGATGGGGGCAAGGTGTATAGTTTGCAAAAATTAGGGGGTAGATTGGTGTCGAAGGGACAAGCTACGGAAACGAACAACTTTTTTGTGCCCGTTACTTTTGAGTTTAACAACGAAGGTGGCATTGTGCCTGGTAGTTTTGCACAGATTTATTTGTTGGGCGCCCGTCGCAGTGGCGTGTTGGCGGTGCCGGCAGAGGCTGTGACAGAAGCACAGGGTTTGCACTTTGTGTATGTGGAAGAACATGCGGGTTGCTTCCGTAGACAAGAGGTGCTATTAGGGGCTACTGATGGGACCCGTGTGGAGATTGTGAACGGATTAAAGGCTGGCGAAAAGGTGGTGACACGTGGCGCTACGCAAGTACGGTTAGCTGCCAATGCCTGTGTGATTCCTGAGGGACATTCGCATTAAATATGGGTGACTTAGAAATTTCGATGTTAGAATTTTGCGTATAAGTCATCTTTATAAAACACCTTAAAAAACATTCGATTCAATGTTAAACAAAATCATATCTTTTTCACTTCATAATCGTCCGGTGATTCTGTTCTTTAGCTTGTTGCTGATGATAGTGGGATGTTGGACGGCTTGGAAGATGGAGGTGGACGTGTTTCCCGACCTCAATGCTCCCACGGTGGTGGTTATGACCGAAGCTAAGGGAATGGCTGCCGAGGAGGTGGAACGTCTTGTGACTTTTCCTGTAGAAACTGCTGTAAATGGTGCCACAGATGTACGCCGTGTGCGCTCTTCGTCTACCACGGGTTTTTCGGTGGTATGGGTTGAGTTTGATTGGGGCACTGATATATATCGCGATCGTCAAATAGTTTCTGAAAAATTAGCAACCATTGGTAGCACGCTTCCGCAGGGAGTGAGTCAACCCACACTCGGTCCGCAGTCGAGCATCTTGGGCGAGGTGATGTTTATAGGTTTAACAGCCGATACAACTTCGCTTGGATCGTTACGCACTTTGGCAGATTGGACCATCCGACCTCGTTTGCTCTCGACAGGAGGCGTGGCACAGGTGACGGTGATGGGGGGCGACTTGATGGAATATCAAGTGCGCATTCACCCCGAACGTATGCGTCATTATGGGGTGTCGTTGGGCGATGTGCTGAATGCGACTCGACAAATGAACCAAAATGCTTCGGGCGGTGTACACTATGAAAGTGGCAACGAATATATTGTGCGCGGTGTGTTGAGTACACGCAGTGCAGAAGAAATGGGACAAGCATTGGTGAAAACAACAGCTACGGGGATGCCTGTGGTGTTGGCTGATGTGGCTGATGTGCAGATGGGGGCAAAGAGCCCTAAGATGGGCGTTGCCTCGGTGTCGGGGAAACCAGCCGTATTGCTTACGGTGACAAAACAACCCAATACCAGTACGCTCGACTTGACCGAAGCACTCGACTCGGCTGTAGCAGGACTGAAAGGTGCTTTGCCTGCTGATGTGAAGGTGAATACGCAACTCTATCGTCAGCAAGATTTTATTGATTCTTCTATCTCGAATATCAAAAAATCGTTGGTAGAAGGGGGCATCTTTGTGGTGCTTGTGTTGTTTATTTTCTTGATGAATGGACGTACCACGTTGATATCGTTGGTTACCATCCCTATTTCGTTGCTCGTCACGCTGCTTGTGCAAAAACTGATGGGGCTGACGGTGAACACCATGAGTATTGGGGGAATGGCGATTGCCATTGGTTCGTTGGTTGACGATGCCATTGTGGATGTGGAAAATGTATTTAAACGTCTGCGACAAAATGCCCGTAAGCCCTTGGCAGAGCGTTTGCGTAAACGTGAGGTTATATTTAATGCCTCGAAAGAGGTGCGTATGCCCATTCTCAATTCTACGCTGATTATTGTGGTGAGCTTTGTGCCACTCTTTTTCCTTAGTGGATTAGAAGGACGCATGCTTGCGCCGTTGGGTGTGAGTTTCATTGTGTCGCTCTTTGCTTCAACGCTTGTGGCGCTTACGCTTACGCCTGTGCTTTGCTATTATTTGCTTAAAGATCCTTCGAAAATGGCTGAGGGCATGGATGCTTCGGCACAGACTTTATCGCATGCAGAACCTCGGTGGGTGCGTGCTATGAAACGTCATTATGAACAGGCATTGGCTTGGGCTTTGGGCAAACCTTCTCGTTGGATATTGGGTGCAACGGCTGTGTTAGTGGTTCTGACCATCGGACTGTTTTTTACATTGGGACGCTCTTTCCTTCCGCCTTTTAACGAAGGGTCGTTTACCATTAACGTGAGCACATTGCCTGGAGTTTCGCTCGATGAAAGCAACAGAATAGGACAGCGTGCCGAGGAATTGCTGTTGCAAGTGCCCGAGGTGAAGGCTGTGGCACGTAAAACGGGACGTGCCGAACTCGATGAGCATGCTTTGGGTGTGAATACAAGCGAAATGGAGGTGCCTTTTGTGCTCGACAAACGCAGTAAAACTGAGGTTATGGCAGACATCCGTCAGCGTTTACGTGCATTGCCGGGTGTGAATATAGAAATAGGACAGCCTATCTCTCACCGCATTGATGCCATGCTTTCGGGTTCTAAAGCTGGCATTGCTATCAAGGTGTTTGGTGCCGATTTGTCGCAACTTCATTCAATTGGATTGCAAATTCAACAAGCTACAAAAAATATTGAAGGTGTGGCAGACTTGAATGTGGAACAACAAATTGAGCGTCCGCAGTTGGTAATTCGTCCACGTCGTACCCTCTTGGCGCGTTACGGCATTACCTTGCCACAGTTTGCAGAATATGTGAATGCTGCTGTGGGTGGCGAGGTGGTAAGTCAGGTGCAAGATGGGGCTAAGACCTTCGACTTAACGGTGCGTGTGGCAGACAGTGACTTGCAGAGTATCGACCATATTAAGTCGCTCCTTATCGACACGAACGAGGGGCGTTTGGTGCCACTTGCCGATGTGGCAGAAATAGTTTCTACCGCTGGACCTAACACAATTAGTCGTGAAAATGCACAACGCAAGTTGGTGGTTTCTGCCAACGCTGAGGGACGTGATATGCGTTCGGTAGTGAATGATATGCGTAGTGCCATTGACAAAGAAGTGAAATTGCCCGAGGGTTATCATATTGAATATGGCGGACAGTTTGAGAGTGAGGCTTCGGCTTCGCGTATGCTTCTTGGGCTTTCTGTGGTAAGTGTAATCGTTATTCTCTTGCTATTGTTCTTGCAATTCCGTTCGTGGCATCAAGCTGTGATTGTGCTTTTAAACTTACCATTGGCGCTGATAGGTGGTGTCTTCGCACTCGTCTTAACAGGGGGCGTGGTAAGTATTCCTGCCATCATTGGTTTTATTTCGCTATTTGGTATGGCTACTCGTGGGGGTATGCTCTTGGTAGACCGTTATAACGAATTGGCAAAACGTGGTTTGTCGCGTAATGAGGTGGTTATGCGTGGTTCGCTCGACCGTCTTTTGCCTATATTGATGACTGCCTTAAGCTCTGGCTTGGCACTTATCCCCTTGGCATTGGGTAGCGACTTGCCTGGTAATGAAATTCAAAGTCCTATGGCGCAGGTGATGTTGGGTGGATTGCTCACAAGTACTTTGCTCAATCTATTTATCGTGCCTATTATGGCGCCAATTAAAACTGCTAAAACAAAAAAATGAAACGTATACTCGTTATTCTCTATATGATTTGTGCTGCTGCGCCTCTTCTTTGTGCGCAGTCGGTTATGAAGTCGGGGTGGGAGAGTTGGATGGTGCAGATTGCCCAAAACAACACCACGCTAAAGGCGCTACACAGACAAATGCAAGCTTCTGTTTTGGCGAATGGCTCTAATTTGAGCTTGCCCGACCCTGAGGCAGAGGTTGCCTATTTGGTGGGAACTCCTAAGGGGGTGCCTAACCGCACCAATGTGTCGCTCACGCAGAGCCTTGATTGGGATGTGTTGTTAGGACATCGCAGAATGTTGGCAAAGGCTAATAACCAGGTGGCTTATAATGACTATCGTCAGGCGGTGCAACAGGTGCTGACTGAGGCGGACGAACAGTTCACGACTTTGGTATATTATAACAAGTTGTGTGGTGAATTGGCTAAACGTCAAGCTTTAGCTGAGGAGATTGAACGTCTTTATCAACAAAAGTTTGAACGTGGCGATATTAACCAACTTGAGGTAAATAAAGTGCGCTTAAATGCTTCGGTAAGTCGTGCGGATTTGGCACGTGCTAATAACGAACGACAACAAATCCTTGCGAATCTGCAGCGTTTAAATGGGGGCGAAATGGTTACCTTTACGGATACGATTTACCCTTTAGAGGGTAAAGCGCTTCCTCCCTTAGCTGATTTTCAGTCGGCATTAGAGGGGTCTTTAGCTGTGCAAACGGCCCAGGCGGCTGTGGCACAAAGTGAGGCTGAAATTAAGGTGGCTAAGGCTGAGGGACTCCCTGCTTTAACGGTGGGCTTTCAGGGCGAATACATTAAGCAGAATAACTATAGTGGACTTTCGCTTGGTTTTACTTTGCCACTTTGGGGTAATTCGCGCAAAAAGGTTCGTAAGGCTGAGGCTGAATTGGCTGCTAATCGTTTAACTGTGGATGATGTAGTTTATCAAGAGCGTGCCCAAGTTGCTAAGCAATATGCTTCGGCTCTACAGTTGCAACAATCTGCTAATGCGTTGCAAAAGGATATGCAGCAGATGAATAATGATCATTTGCTTCGTCGTTCGCTCGAATTGGGTCAGATTTCGCTTCTCGATTATCTCCTAGAACTTTCTTTCTACTATGGTGCTCGTACCAGTCAGTTAGAGGCTGAACGTGATGCACAGTTGGCTGTTTCAGGGTTAAGAAGCAGAGTCTTGAGTATCAAATAAGATTTTTGTATTTGTGCAAATAAAAAGCCAAGTATGTTGATTGGGATAACCCCTTCTCACATACTTGGCTTTCATGTTTTAATGAAGTAATAGGTTTGTTGTCAATAGTTTGTATTGCTTATTACCTATTACTTATTACTTGAAAATCATTTTAATTTGCTTACAGCTTCTTTAATTCTGCGCAAGGCCTCTACGATATTTTCATCGCTTGTAGCATAGCTCATGCGGAAGCATTCGGGAGAACCGAAAGCGTCGCCACCTACAGTAGCAACGTGTCCTACTTCGAGCAAGTAAATGGCAAAGTCCATTGAGTTGTTGATGGTGCGCTCACCGTCTGTCTTACCAAAGTAATAGCTACACTTGGGGAAGAGGTAGAAGGCACCATGAGGGTCGTTTACTTCGAAGCCCGGAACTTCCTTAGCCAACTTCACAATCAGATTTTTGCGACGTTCAAAAGCTTGACGCATCTCTTCAACACATTCCTGTGGACCTGCAAAAGCCTCGGTAGCTGCTACCTGACTTACTGAGCAAGGACCACTGGTATATTGACCCTGGAGCTTGCTGCAAGCCTTGGCAATAGCGAGGGGAGCTGCCAAGAAACCAATGCGCCAACCAGTCATGGCATAAGCCTTAGACACACCATTGATAACGATGGTACGATCCTTCAAACCTTCGCAAGCTGCGATAGAAGCGTGGGCACCTACATAGTTGATGTGTTCGTAGATTTCGTCGCTAATAATATATACACCTTCGTGCTTACGCAATACTACTGCCAAAGCCTCGAGTTCTTCCTTGCTATATACAGAACCTGTAGGGTTGCTCGGTGAGCAAAGAATAATGGCACGTGTTTTAGAAGTGATGGCTGCTTCAAGTTGCTCAGGCGTAATCTTGAAGTCTTGTTCAATCTTGGCTTCTACAAACACGGGTTTACCATCAGCCATCAATACCATTTGCGGGTAGCTTACCCAATAAGGGGCAGGGATAATGACTTCTTCGCCCGGAGAAACAAGTGCCATTACCGCATTGCACACACACTGCTTAGCACCGTTAGAGCAAACAATCTCTTCGGGGAGGTAGTCGAGTCCGTTTTCATTCTTTAATTTAGCGCAGATAGCCTTGCGCAAAGCGGGGTATCCTGCTACGGGCGAGTAGCGAGAGTAGTTTTCGTCGACAGCCTTTTTAGCTGCCTCCTTAATATGGTCGGGAGTGTTGAAGTCGGGTTCGCCCACTGAAAGGTTGATAATGTCAACGCCCTGCGCTTTGAGTTCTGCGCTCTTTTGCGACATGGCAAGAGTGGCTGATGGAGCCAAACGGTTTACGAGTGTTGAAAGCATTTTAATGTAATGTTAGTGGTTATTATAGCAACTGAGGGCTAAGGATTTACCAAAGGCAAACCCTTAACCCTCAATTATTGTTTTATTTGCGATCTCCGAAGATGCGGAGCAAATAGATGAACAAGTTTATAAAGTCGAGATAAAGTGAAAGACTGCAGAGCAAAGCAATCTTAAGCAGGTTTGTGTCGCCTGCTTGTTCGTTTTGCTGCAAAATTTCTTTCATCTTCTGTGTGTCGTATGCGGTGAGTCCGCAGAAAATGGCAATGCCAGCATAGGTTAATGCCCATTCTAAAGCGCTACTTGCTACAAAGATATTGACAAGTGTGCCAATAATTAAGCCTATGAGCGCCATGAAAAGGAAACGACCGATGCGCGAAAGATCCTTCTTGATAAACAAACCAACCAACGACATAGCGCCAAAGGTGCCTGCTGTTACCATAAATGTGGTGGTAAGGCTCTCGGCGGTGTATGCCAAGAACAACACAGAGAAGGTTACGCCATTCAAAATGGAATAGGCAAGAAACATCAGTCCTGCCAGGGGAAACGACATGCGCATGACGTTGGCAGAAAGAATCCACACCAAAGCTAATTCTGCAATAGCCAATCCCCAAAAGATGCCTTGGTTGCTGACAATGCTAAATAACAAGCTTTCATTGTTTGCCACATAGAATGAAGTGAGCCCTGTGGTAACAAGTGCCAACGTCATCCATACGTATACTTTAGTCATCAATGCTGAGAAACCGAGTGTAGATGTTTGTACACGGTCGGTAGCATTTGGGTTGTAGCCATAAATGTTCTGTTCCATAATCGTTATTTTTTAGGGGTTAGATGATGACACCCATTGTTAAAGGTGTAATGTATGTCCCATGCGTTCCTTTTTGGTTTCAAGGTAACGCTTGTTATACTTATTAGGTGTGATCTCGATGGGCACATTCTCTACGATTTCAAGACCGTATGCCTCTAAACCTACACGCTTCACGGGATTGTTGGTGAGCAAACGCATCTTGTGAACATTGAGCATGCCCAAAATCTGTGCGCCCACACCATAGTCGCGTTCGTCGGGGTCGTAACCTAAGTGTACGTTAGCATCTACGGTGTCATAGCCTTCTTCTTGCAATTTGTATGCCGCAATCTTAGCCATTAAGCCGATGCCACGACCTTCTTGATTCAAGTAGAGCACAACACCCTTACCTTCGTCCTCAATCATGCGCATGGCTTTGTGTAACTGTTCGCCACAATCGCAGCGCTCTGAACCAAAGATGTCGCCTGTCATGCACGAAGAATGTACACGTACTAATACCGATTCATCTTCTGTCCATTCGCCCTTTATCAAGGCAATGTGTTCAAGTCCATTACTCTTTTGGCGGAAAGGAATAAGGCGGAAGTGACCATATTCAGTGGGCATATCTACTTCTTCGCCCTGTTCAACCAAGCATTCGGTTTTTAAGCGATAGGCAATTAAGTCCTTGATGGTAATGATGTGTAAACCTTCGCGTTCGGCAAATTCTTGCAACTGTGGCATACGTGCCATTGTGCCATCTTCGTTCAAAATCTCGATAAGGCAAGCTGCGGGTTGCATGCCTGCTAATCGTGCCAAGTCAACGGCAGCTTCAGTGTGTCCAGCACGTGCCAATACACCACGATCTTGTGCGTAGAGAGGATTGATATGTCCAGGACGACCAAAACTTTCGGGACGGCTATCGGGGTTTGCCAAAGCGCGAATCGTAGCAGCACGATCATGGCAACTCACACCTGTGGTGCAACCTTCGAGTAGGTCGATGGTCACAGTAAAGGGGGTGCCCAACATACTTGTGTTGCTCTGCACTTGGTGTTCTAATTGCAACTGGTTGCAGCGGTCAATGGTAATAGGAGCGCAGAGCACACCACGTCCGTTGCGCAACATATAATTTACGTGTTCAGGCGTAACCAATTCGGCTGCCATGATAAGGTCGCCTTCGTTTTCGCGGTCTTCATCGTCAACCACAATTACGAATTGACCTTTCTTAAAATCTTCTATAGCTTCCTCAATAGAGGCGAGTTTGAATGAGCTCATTTTTATGTATGCGTAGTTTTTATTGTTCAACTTATAGCGAGAATTTCTTATTGGTGCGTCTTGTCTTTATTTTGTGATACAAGCGCTTCCGCAATATTAGAATCTTTATTGTGCTCCTGCATCAGGGGCTTTTTCGGGTAGTTTAAGTTGGCGTATGGGAGTAGGACCACTGCCCGCATTTTCAAAGTTAATGGTGGCATTGTTCTCCATATCTTTCGGAGTGTTCGGAGTGAGTTCACCGTGCTCTTGTATATACCGCTTTATGCGATATTGTTTCCAAGCATTCCAACCCCAATAACCACCTCCGCAGACTGCAAGTGCTATGATAAGGGCAATCAACCATTTCTTATTAGTGTACCAATTGTTACCATTTAACACCTTCTTTGTGCTTTCGGCATCCTCGTCTTCGGTCAGCGTACCATCTTGAATCAGTGTTTGCAAATGGTTGCAAGTGCGTATGATGGTTCGCATATCGCGATATAGGCGCAAACGGAAACGCCAAATGCGTATCCACAACACCAAACCGATGGGGAATATCACACCAGCAGCAATGTTGAGCGCTTTGCTGTGGAATGGGGTGGTGTGTTGGTAAACAAAGATAATTGGCATTCGGTTAAGTTCTCCCAATACCAAACGGTTACGGCTATTCGAAAGCTCATCGACAATAGCCTCCATTCGGTCGTTAATTTCCTCAACTTCCAAGTCGGGAGTATAGCGGAAGAACGTGTTGATATAGCTCGGCGCTAAAAGCAATTTCTTGCGCTCACCATATTGAATGCAACTTTGTTTTAAAGCCTCAATTTCACCAGGCAATATGTCGAGTCGTGGATCGTCAATAATCACCTCCTTGCGGTATATGTGGCGATGTGTGCGCAGGGCAAATAAGCGGTTAAAGAAACTGCGATAAGCGTCGGTATTAAATACCACAGAGTCTTTATTTGCTTTGTATGTAAAGAACACGCCAAATGGGGCAATGATAATGGAGCTAATCCACATACCCAATACCATATTTACCGAACCATCGCGTGCCATCTTCATACCCGAAGTATAAATAATGTACCACACAATAAAGATAGCCACCGAAATAACTGTAGGCATACCTAAACCGCCTTTGCGAATAATGGCTCCGAGGGGCGCACCGATAAAGAAGAAGAGTAAGCAAGCCAATGAGTAGGTAAACTTATTGTGCCATTCTACCCAGTGATTACGAATGTTTCGCTCTTCTAATTCGGTATTTGTACCCTTCCAATCGAGGTCCGAAACAATGCTTCTAGCATTGCCTAATGCCTGTTGCTTAGCCATTTGCATGCGTGTGGCACCAACTTTTGAGGTAAGCGTGTCGAAGTTGAGCGTTTTTTTTGCTGCATGTGCTTGCCACATTTTTAGCAGTGCAATACTATCTTTTGCCTCCAATCGTGGACGTTTGTAATAGATGGCGCTTGCCTCTTTATATGATTGTCTGCCCACAGAGTCGAGTTCTGCATTCATAGAGTCAACACTTTGCTCAATCTGTCGCATATTTTTGGCAGACGGCATGCCCGCAAGCATATTCTTATCCATTAAGTTAAAGTTGCTGTCAAAATCAATCAGTAACGTCTTGTATAAGAAGGTTTCGCGGTCGAAGGGTTCGTGTGCCCCATTGCCCATCATGTTATTACTGCCCATAGACTCTAAACTTTCAAATTGTTCGCCGTTCCACAAATCGAGTTTCAGGTGTAGTTTGTCACGTGTAATCTCTAATCGTGCAGAGTCAGCCAATACAATCTGTGCATGGTCAAATCCTTGATCGGTTTTATAGATAATGGTTTGATAGAGCATGCCCGTCTCTGTGTTTTTGCGTTGCACAAAGATGTTGATGTTCGGCACTCCATTATAGAACACGCCTTCGGGAATTTCTACTGCAGGCGATTGTTCTTTCATGCTAAATAGCAGTGTGCGCAGTTCCATCTGTGCTTTAGGCGATGCATCATTTTGAAAATAAAACGAAGATCCTGTAGCAAAGAGGGCAAACAGTGCCAATGGTCGCATAATGCGGATGAGCGGAACGCCCGCAGCTTTCATTGCCAACAATTCGAACGACTCACCCATATTACCAAAAGTGATGAGCGAGGTGAGCAGAATTGACAATGGCAGTGCTTGCTGCACCAATGTGATGGCCATGTACCAATAGAACTTAGCCAATATGTCGAGCGAAAGTCCTTTACCAATCAATTCGTCTACATATCGCCAAGTAAATTGCATCATAAAAACGAAGAGTACCACAAAGAACGCTCCAGCAAATATAAGCAGGAACTTTTTGAGTATGTACAAGTCGAGTTTCTTAATGATGGTCATTTTAGTGTGATGATATAATTATTGTGCAAAGTTAGTGCAAACCGAACGCAGAGCAAAGCAAAAAAGTATATTTTTTTGCTTTGTTCTGCTGAGGTGCCGCCTAACTTGGCGAAGCAAAGTAGTGCAAACCGAACGCAGAGCAAAGCAAAAAAGTATATTTTGCTCTGCAAAACAGAAGTGTATAAAAATGAAATCGAAATACCTTATAATATTCGGTTAAAGTAAAAAAATGAAGGTGATATGTCCAGCGTCGCTCAATATATCGACATTAGGAATCATATCACCTTTTCCAATATTGTTGCAAAGATAATAATAAAAATTACATTTTACGTTTTGCTCTTAAAATAATCATAGTTTCTTCCAACGTAAGTGGAATAGCTTCTTTATTTTTTACAATAACGTATTGTGGAAATCCAATACAAGGTTCTTCTTTTGCATGAAGAGATTTGCAAATATATAGCGGACAACCATTAAATGTTCCAACCTGCATAGCAGTATCGTACCCTATTGAATGTGCGTAAGCTATTGCACAATATGAAATACCTCTCATGATTTTTATTTTTTGCAAATGTATGAAATATTATACTTATACAAGTATTTACATCACTATTTCCCAATATAATACATTGTTTCAAAATGCTTCTCTGATTCATAACGAGAATATAAATACAAAAAACAGACAACTACAAAAATGTAATTGTCTGTTGAAGTAGCGCGAGACAGGATTGAACTGTCGACCTCATGATTATGAATCATGCGCTCTAACCATCTGAGCTATCGCGCCATTTGGCGTTGTGAGTGTCGTTGTTTCTCGTTTGCGAGTGCAAAGGTACTACTTTTTTGTGAACCTCCAAACTTTTAGCGAAACTTTTTTGTTCAAAAATGCATTTTTTTATTTTGGATAAGTGTGTATTGTGAACTAAATATGCTGAAAATCAAAAAGAAAAATGAATAATAAAAAAATGGGAGAAAAATGTATTTTTTTTGGTTCATCCGACATTTCGAGTGATAAATTCAGTATAGAACAAAAGAAAACCG
>ERZ1026884.1261-NODE-1261-length-13967-cov-5.598548_pt1 | contig 13967 bp, 8 predicted proteins | sample MGYA00380172_ERZ1026884 | MGnify/ENA primary metagenome ERZ1026884 (study PRJEB33269, sample SAMEA4719808) | human gut metagenome | biome: human-associated habitat; feature: organic feature; material: feces | place: Cameroon | collected 2013-10 ... | reverse complement strand
GACACTGAAGTTGCATTTCATGCACTTCAATTTCAGGTTTAAAATACTTTTTCTTCATAATCTTTAAATTTTTAAAATTAAAATTGTTATATGTTATATCTTATACGTCTATATTGCTAGACTTCAAATTCTGCTTAAACATTCGTTTCTGTTTCGGCTGCAAATTTACTGCAAAAAGAGAAACAAGGCTTTGGTATATGTTCCAAAAACCTTGTTTCATGTTCCAGCACTCTTTCAAAGCCCTTAGAAAAGCATATTTACGATGTTTCACCTACAAGTTTGGCCCGAAATAGCTGTATCTGCTGTTGTCTGGATTGATAACCACCTGCTCCAAGACAATCTCAGGGTCTATCATCACGACACGAATCGTATGCTTGCCAGCCTTGACTGCAGATGAAGATGTAGCTGCCAACCAACGCTGGTTGTCAAAGACCTCGTCTCTTCTAAGCTGTCGCTTTCCTTTCCACCAACCATTCAAAACCAGCTTAGGCTGCTCAGGCAATGGTTTCAACACCTTTGACACGGCGAGATTCTGAGGAGTGTACTCGGCAAAGGTATCCACAAATCCTGCGCGAGCATCCACAATCTGCAAGGGCTGGTCGTCTATCTGCACACCGATGCGAAGACCACGAGCTGGATAGACATCCTGGGTTGGCAGAATGCCGAGGGCGATGGAAAGCTGCTGCATATCGGAAGAAAGCTCGAAATCGTATTCCAGCGATGCCCCCTTGCCATCCGGCTCACTTGCTGCCATCACATGGTCGATGCCCATGCATCCCTTACCTCTGCCCAAGTCTGGCAAGAATATCCACTTGGCATTCTTGCCTTCCTTGATTCGGCTGTACTGATAGGCAGGAATGCCAATCTCCGTGGTGGAAACAGGTACATTCAACGGATGCTCTACCTTCATGCCCAAGGTCATCGGGTTGCGATTCTTGTCAGGGATAGACCATTGGGTATAGCCGATGTGATTGTCCATCATCATGCCTTTCCACTTGCCACCAGCCAACACATTATTATAATAGTCGCTCAACTGCTGGTCTTTCTTCATCAAGACCTCCACACCGAGACTGTCACCCATGGTGGCAAGATTGTATATTTGTGCAACACCTGCACTAGCCACCACTGGATAATAAACCAACTGGTAGAAAGCATCCTGCTTCTCCTTAGGCATCTGCTTGCGCAACAGCTCTGCCCTTTCCACCAACGACTGCCAACGCTGCGACATCACCAGCATCTCATGCTCATTAAACAAGCCTGGCACCTGAGCCTCAGGCTTGCGCAGAAGATTATACTTGCTGTATTTGGCTATCAAGTCGGCAGTTTCCTTGGCATATTCCTTGCCGAAGATGCTTGCTGAGAAGCGTTCCAGCCAAGGTAGTTCGTCACCAGGTTTCACGGCATCTGGGTTCCATGCATAATCCATGATGAAGTCGATAGGCACCTCCTTCGGCTTCAAGTCGCCCACGTTGATAATCCAGATGCGGTCGATGCCACTGGCGTATGCCTCATGCAGCTGCTCACGGAGTTTCGGAATGGTCGTAGTGTTCACCCAACGGTCGTTCCATGGACCACCATTCATGTCGATGTGATAATACAAGCCCAGTCCACCCTTGCGCTTGCGTTCTGCGGCAGTACCCTTGCGGCGGATATAGCCCCAGTTGTTGTCGCAGAAGAGCAGGGTTACATCATCAGGCACGGTGAATCCCGCATCATAGTATCGCTGCACCTCGGTGAAGATAGCCCAGAGCTGAGGCACGGTGCTTGCCGGCTTGCCATAGCAATCCTTGATGATGCGACGCTGTGCCTCTATCACCTTGCCTAATGTCTTGATGTTGTCCTCGTCCTTGCCGTTGCCCATCGCCACATCGCCATCACCTCGCATACCGATGGTGATGATGTTCTCATACTTGCTGTTGCGCTTCAAGCCATCAGAGAAGAACTTCTCGATGCGATCAGGGTTCTGGGCATAATCCCATGGACCCACCTCAGCCTTGCGACGCACATACTCCTTATGTGCCCTCATCATCGGTTCATGATGAGAGGTACCCATCACGATGCCCATGTCATCTGCCAACTGTGGTGATTTGGGGTCATCCTCGTTAAAGCGTGAGCCCCACATGGCAGGCCAGAAATAGTTGGCTTTCAAACGGAGCAATAGTTCGAAGATATGGCTATAAGCCTTGGAATTGATGCCCCCAAACTGGTTGCCGCACCATCCACCAAAAGATGGCCACTCGTCATTGATAAAGATGCCACGGTATTTCACCTTGGGTTCTCCATCGGTATAAGTGCCAGGAAGGATATACAATTGGTCTTGATGCTGGATAGGCACATCAGCCATCCAACACCAAGGCGACACACCTATCTGGCGAGACAACTCATAGATACCATAAATAGTACCACGCTTGTCGGAACCGAGAATCACCAGTTGTCCCTTGTCTGTGAAAATGAGATATTGCTCCCATTTGCCCTTCAACTGCTTGGATTGCTTGGGATATTTCTTGGCGATTTCGCTTTTTCCTACAGTAGCCACCACGACGGGAGCATACTCACTGCCCGTCACGCTACGCAAGTCATGGCGCAAGTTAGCAACAGCCATCTTCACTCCCTTCCAGTCGGAAGGACTATAGCGGATGGTATCCTTCGTGCCCGTCAAGAGAAGGGCATTATCAGCTGAAGCCTTGTCAAACTTTACAAACTGTTCGGCTGCATCCACAGCGGAGATTACTCCCAGCAGCATACCTACCAACAAGATATATTTCTTCATAAAATCAATTGTTTATTCTTTGTTATTATCTATTTTATTGTTTTGCGCTGCAAAAGTAGCAAAAAAAAGGGGTAGAAGAGAGCCCTCACCTCACGTAAGGACTCTCTAGCATTCCTAGATGAGTAGGTTTATACCCACCAAGATTGATGAGTATTTTCTCAAATACAATACCAGGCTGCATAGGACGAAGCCTCAAGGTATGTTCAGCCTTCCCCGTGTTTTCTACAGCCATCCTCACCTTCTTCTCGATGATGCGCGATGCGGCTGTAGGATACATCAAGTCGTACTTATGCTCCCAGTTCAGATTCTGATTCAGCCCTACAATCTCTTCCTTGCCACCATCCAGCGACACTGCCACATAATGACCGCCCAGCACAAATGGCATCACTGCATCGGTAACAAGATGTACATCCACCGAATCCATATCTGTCTTAAATCTCATCTTATAGGTAAGATACGCTCCTGCTGTTGGCTGGGTATATGGGAAGAGAGCTATACCCGACTTCGTTCGTCCTAAACCTGGGATAAGTCTCCACTGCGACTTCTCTGATTCAGCAGGTGTCAGTGAGAAGAGATGCTCTGCCTCCATCACCACCATGCCGCCATCTTGCTCAAACACGTAGCCTGTACTAGGCTGCGTAACGGCAAAAGGGGTACTCTGCTGAATGCGATATACCATAGGCATAACTTGATGCTGCGGGGCATGCCAGTTTTGATAGCCGATATGCACTTGATCCATCATGTGATTCCACTTGCCATTGGCGATATGGTGATTATAATTGTCGCAGAGCAAGGAGTCTCTCTTGTAACATTCCTCCACCCTATCTGCCCATGTATTAGCCTCAATACGTCCCTCACGATAGAGTTGCTTGTTCATCGCCAAAGAGTAATACATATCATAAAGATTAGCCATGCCCTGTATAGGGAAGAGGACCAACTCTTGATAGGCATCTTTCGCAGTCTCATCCAGGGTGATATACTGACGCAGGGCTCGTGCCTCCAAGGCCAGGAATTCATCCCGTACGCCCTTAAACTCTCCCGTCTGCAAATTGTATGTCTTGTCATCCAGCAATTCGGCTTGCACCCTAGACGCATATCTTCCATAGCTCATCAAGAGACGAGCAGCCTCTTTCGCCTCTTTATCACCAAACTGCTGGGCACAGAATCCCTGTGCATATTGCTCCAGGTTGCTGGCATCGAAGGCATCGGGATTCCATGCCATGTTCATAAAAAAGTCGATGGCAAACTCATGGGGCTTGATATCACCGACATTGAGCATCCAGAGTTTATCCACACCATGTTGATAAGTGGCTTGCAACTGCTCCCACATCTCGGCGATATGCGACATGGTGAGCCACTTGCTGGCTCTCGGGGCACCATAATAGCCCACGTGATAATACATACCATAGCCGCCCTTGTGGAAATTTTTCTTTCTATCAGGAAGTCGGCGCACATGACCGAAATTGTCATCGCAAAGCATCACGATGACATCATCGGGCACCTTGAGTCCCTGGTCATAATAATCGAGCACCTCACTGTAGAGTGTCCAGACCTGTGGGGTCTCGGCGGCTGGTTTCCTGGTAACATCAGCTATGATTTTTCGCTGTTCCGAAATGATTTGTTCCATCAGCCGGAAGTTAGCCTCTCTACTACCTGCATCGGTCATCGGACGGTCTTCGTCACCTCTCATACCGATGGTCACGAGCTTGTCGTAACCCTTGCTATTCTCGATTCCCTCTCGGAAGAAACGCTTGATGGCATTCTTGTTGGTCAACCAGTTCCATTCACCGTTGCCATAGTTCTTCTTATGTCGAATCCACTCTTGCTGCGAGCGTTGCATCGGCTCATGATGCGAGGTACCCATCACGATGCCATATTCATCAGCCAGTCGGGCATTCTCCGAATCATCCTCATTGAAGCAGTTGCCCTCATACAGTCCGTTCTCATCCTTCAAGATAGGTACCAAAGGCTTGTATTCCTTGAACGAGCCCCACATGGCAGGCCAGAGGCAGTTTGCCTTGAGGCGAAGAAGGAGTTCGAAGACATGGGCATACATCTGGCTGTTCATGCCCCCAAACTTATTTCTAGCCCAGGTGGTCATACAAGGGAACTCATCATTGATGAAGAAACCACGATATTTCACTTTCGGCTCTCCACTCTCCACAGAGCATGGCTTGGCAAAGACCTCCTCATGCTTGGCTATCGGCGCATCCGCCCACCAATACCAAGGCGACACCCCCATCTGTCGGGAAATCTCGTAAATGCCATAGATGGTGCCACGCATATCGCTACCAGCCACCACCAAGGCACGCTCCATGCCCTTGGCAGGATGATCAATGGTCTTGATGACAAAGCTCTCCCACTTGCCCTTGAGCGAACGCTCTGGCAAGATGCCTTTCTTGGCAAGGCGAGTAATAGCTTCACTCACTCCGTATGTGCCAATGAGGATGGGATAACGCACCACATCCTCGCCCTGGCAGCACACTCTGGGTGAACGACCCGACACGGTATAGATATCCTTACGCAGGTCTTCCGCTGCTCTTTTCACACCTTGTTTTTCGTGAGCATCCATACAGATACCAGACATCTGAGAGGCGGTGGAAATAGGGAATGCTCCCCCTTGCTGTCGGAAGCTGATAAAGGAATCAGCCATTGCAGTGAGAGCAAACATCACAAAACAACAGGCTAAGAGAGGCCTTGACCATGGAAAGTTGATCTTCATTTGAAATTTCATACTGTAATATTATTAAAATAGAGAAATTATGAAAAATAGAGAAGAAGGGGATTGCCCCACCTATTCCCTTTTTTATGCAAAGGTACAACTTTGCTCCAAGAACAACTTTTCTCCATGTTCCAAACACTTTGGCGTACATTCCCACATCAACAAAAATATGATAAATACTGCCCAATTAAGTCAACATCTAAGACTAAAGCGCTAACATGATGACCTGCCATCTTACCATTAACATAGATCACCTTTCTATATGTTGCAAAAACATCGCAAATTTAAACTTGTAACAAAACTATATATTTAAGGAACATACGAAACATCAATTATATCATTATTTTTATAACTTTGCAAGCACAAACATATAATAATATATAGCAATATGACAAAAATCAAAAATCAGTGCATGGGATTCATGCTCACAGCCATCCCATTGCTTTCGCTCAGCACTCCTTGCATGGCACAAAATCCATATCTCCCACTTTGGGAGCATGTGCCAGACGGAGAACCTAGAGTATTCGAAGACCCTGACAACCCAGGGAAGTACAGAGCTTACATCATAGGCTCTCACGACACATCCTTCAAGTCTTACTGCGGATCAGACATACGCATGTGGTCTGCCCCAACAGAAGACCTCACCCAGTGGAGAGACGAGGGAGCCATTTTTTCCTATCACATCAACAATCAATGGGACACCATGTTTGCTCCCGATTTGGTAGAGATAAAACGAAAAGATGGAACAAAAGATTACTATCTCTATCCTCACTCCCGAGGATACAAGCGTGTGAGAATGGTCTGCAAAGGCAAGCGACCTGATGGTCCTTTCACTCCCATCAACCTCAATGCAGATGGAACGGAAGAGCTGCCAGGCAGCATCCTCGACTTCGACCCTTCCGTATACATCGAGAATATCACTGACCCAAAGGATCCAGATTACGACACAGGATTCAGAGCATACGGCTACTGGGGATTCCAACATTCATCAGCCGCACAACTCGACCCTAGCACCATGTACTCGCTCAGACCAGGTACTGAGCTCATCAAGTACTCGCTGCCAGCTTGCGACGCACAAGGCAACGTAAGAGACCCTAAGGGAACAACCTACCCTATCATCAAGGGACAGAAGCCTACAGATTTCAACTTCTTCGAGGCATCATCCATCCGAAAAGTAGGCAACAAGTATGTGATGATTTACTCCGGCTATTCCGGAAAGGAATACGGATTAGGCAACACCAACTCCACCTTGCGATATGCCTATGGAGACACCCCATTAGGTCCATGGAAGAATGGTGGTGTATTGGTTGACTCACGTGGAGTGGTTCCTAACGAAGACGGCACCAAGTTAATCACCAGCAATGCCGCCCATAACACCCATGGAAGCCTACAAGAAATCAACGGTCAATGGTATGTGTTCTATCATCGCCCACCACGTGGATTTGGGTTTGCCCGTCAGTCTGTCGTTGCTCCCGTTACCATCCAATGGGATAAGAAATCTGTGGAAGAAGGCGGAAAAGTGGTTATCAGGGCATACGATCCATACAACAAGAAAGGCATCTGGACCGCCAAAGCATCCGACAACACAGAATACACGGGAGCAGAAGTCACTTCGGAAGGATTCCAGATATACGGATTGAATCCATACCACTACTATTCTGCAGGTATCGCCAGCTATCTGAGCAACAACCAAGCCATGCAGGATGCCTGGGACGTATGGAACAACCACATGCCTGTAAACATGAACGCTGGCGACATTGTTGGATTCAAGTATTTCGGATTCGGCGGTCTCAGCAAAGCACAGAAAGGATTGCAACCTTTTGAGGGAACAAAAAAAGGAAACGGCACCCAACTTAATATCTTTGTGAAGGCAAAAACGCAAAAGAGCTTCAAAATCAAAGTAATGATGGATGGTCCATGGGCAAACAAGACATGGAAAGGCAAATTGCTTGGTGAGCTAACGGTTCCTACCCAGACTTCAGCACAAGGAATCCAAAAGTTGACACTGGACGTAGCTGACAAGGTAGATGGTATCGGCAAGAAACATGCCATCTATCTCATCGCCGAAGGTGAGGGCAAGCAACTTTGCGAACTGGAGGGCCTCGGATTCACCAAGAAGGGCGAGAACATGGAATGCCCAGTATCGCCTACCATCGAAATCAAGATGAACGGCAGAAAGCTCAATGTTCCTACCATTCCAACGAGAATGACCAATGAGAATGGCAACTTCGGTTACAATGAGTATGATGTCATCGCCTCTTTGCAAACAGGCGAGAAGAGCGCACCACGCATCACTGCATCATCCGACAACAAGGAGGTGGAGATAGAGATTCTTCAGCCTAAGACCTTGCAAGACAAGGCTTATGTGAAATGCACCTACAAGGGCATCAGCAAGAATTACACCATCCACATCAAATAATACATTGATTTTCGTTGTATTCATCATTATGATTGTTTATTCGTTTAACGCTACAAAATTACGAATAAACAATCATAATGACTTTTTTAATGTTTCAAATACTTTACTCAGTATATTTTGCCGCATATTCCGTAGGCGACATTCCGAAATATTTCTTAAATGCAGTGGAGAAATGACTGTTATTGGCAAATCCCACCATATATGAAACCTGCGTAATGTTGATTTTACGCTCTCTTATCAATCGGGCAGCCTCATTGAGACGGATGTTTCTCAAGAACTCGCTAGTAGGAACACCAGTCATTTCCTTCAACTTTCTATGCAGCTGGGTGCGGCTTACGCCCACCTCATCACACATCTTCTCTACATTGAAGTCAGAATCGCTCAAGTTTTCGTTCACTACCTTCATGATACGCTCCATCAGCTCCTCATCGTAGCCTTTCACCTCTACCTTCTCCACCTTGTCATCCTGCTTCAGTGCTCCAGTGAACTTACCCTTCAGGCGACGTACATTGTCGATGAGATTGTCTATCGTGAGATGAAGTTCCTCCAGACTGAATGGTTTAGCCAGATAAGCATCAGCTCCTAGCTTAATACCCTCTAGCCTATCGCTGATTTCCGATTTGGAAGTAAGCATGATTACTGGCACGTGGCTGATATTGGCATTGCCCTTGATATTTCTAAGCAGCGTGATACCATCCATCTCCGGCATCACCACATCGCTTACCACCAAGTCGAAATCACCAGAAAGCAGCTGCTTCAGCGCCTCCTTGCCATTGTTGCAGATTACAAAGCGATACCAGTCGCTCAGTTCCGACTTGAGATAACGGCAGATTTCGATATCGTCATCCACTAGCAGGATTTTACTGTTTCTGCTAGCCGCACCTCTCTGCGGTTTCTTTCCATTCACCACGTAGTCTGAATTAATCTGGCTATCCTTAAGATGTTCTTTTCCCAAAGGCAATTCTATGATGAAACAGGCACCGCTCGTTCCGTCCTCTCGGTTGCGTGCTGTCACATCGCCACCATGAAGCCTTACGATGGCCCGGCATAGATTCAAGCCGATGCCCGAACCTCCCAGATGCATATCAGCAGAATTCTTTCCCTGATAGAAGCGTTCAAACAGGGTTTTGGCATCATCGTTCTTTCCCAATCCCTTGCCGCTATCAATCACATACAGGAGCACCTTCTTATCCTGCTTCTCAATGCGGAAGATGATTTCGCCGCCATTAGGCGTATATTTAAAGGCATTAGACAGCAGATTGGCTATCGCCTTATCCAGCTTGTTGCGGTCTATCCATGCATTCACAGGCGTCTCTGGCATCTCCAGCCTGATATTAATACCACGCAGGTTGGCATTATAGGTGAAGAGCGAAACCAAACCCTGCGAAAACTCCACCAGGTTGGTTTCCCTGCACGAGAGGTTCATCTGATGCTTGTCCAGGCGTCGCTTGTCGAGAATCTGATTCACCAGGGTGAGCAGTCGCTGTGCGTTTCGGTCGATGGTATCAATATCCGCCTGATATTCCTCAGCATTTCCCAATCGCTCCTTCAGTTTCTTCAGAGGCTCCATAATCAGCGTCAGCGGCGAACGGATATCGTGGGTGGCATTGATGAGGAACTGCATCTTAGCCTCTTCCAGATCTCTTTTTTTCTTGCGCAGATAAATAAAGATGACAGCAGCCATAAAGCCGAGAACCAGGCTCAGATAGATGAGCTTCGCCCAAACTGTGAGATACCAAGGTGCCAGCACATCCAGGTTGATCACCTTTTTATATGTGGAGTACTTACCGTTGCAATAGGTACGCACTTCTATACGATAATGTCCATACGACAAACCAGTGAAGTTGAAGCTATTGTCTCCAGCCGCATTGCTGATCCATTTGCCCCCGTTAATGCGATACTGGAACACGATGTTACCCACGCTCTGATAATCAAGCAGGGAGAAGCTGAGCACTATCGACTTGAAATCAGACGGAACACTCAGATTATCTCCAATAAACGGAGCCATCTTTCCATCAAGCAACACACCCGACAGATAAATGGCGGACGTTTTCTCATTATAATCCTTTACCTCAGAAGGCTGGAAATAAGTCAAACCTTCGGAGTTTCCATAACAGATAACCCCATCCGATGTAGAACCTACTACTCCTGCCAGATATTCCTTGGTCAAAAGTCCGTTTCCCTTTTCAAAAGAGAAAAACGACTTAGCTTTACTATCATAACACCAGATACCCTGCGCAGTACTCATCCATAGGTTTCCCTTGGCATCCTTCTTCAGCGAATAAATTCTCAATCCGCTAATACTCTCGGAATGAGGCCAAGGGGTAGTCTGCTGTTTTTTCCTGTCATAGAGATAAAGCCCCATCTCTGTGGCAATAGCAATCTTACCATCCGACAGTTCTAATGTAGAATAGCACGTTTTACCCTCTAACAAAGGCCGAGAAAGAATGATGTCAAAATATCCGGTTTTGGTATCCATGCACGACACACCATTGGTTGTAGCACACCAGAGCCATCCCCGGGAATCTAACCTGATCTCCGATATCCAGTTATTGCAAATGGTTTTGTGTGGACGCTTATCATCCATCAGATATTGCGTCATCTTGCCACTCTTTCTATTCCATACATAAAGTCCGTTGCCCGGGCTCGTAAAATAAATATTACCAGCAGCATCTACCTGCATACCATCTAGAGAAAGTCCATTGGCAGGCAGCAACAACCGGTAAGTCTGATGCTTCCAATCATACTCATAAATGCCATCACGGCCATATACATAAACATTCTTCCGAAAATCCGAGTACACTTTGATTGGTCCTGCAGGACTTTGTAGTAGCTTGGTATTGCCCGTCTTCTCATCCAAGAGATACAACCCATGATTTTTGACCACAAAAAGCATCAATCCGTCAGCAACTCCCACTACAGACGAAATGGTTTCCATACCAGCCCCCAATTCATCCAAAGAAACCGGATGGAACACATTCTTATCATTATTCGACAAGAAAAGTCCTTTCATATAGCATCCATACCACTGATTACCATCTCTATCTATCAGCAAATCGCTGATATGCGCATTATCAAAGATAAACGATTGATTATTCAACTCTACCCGATAAGCCTTTCTGCTTCCATGCGGTATCTTGAAAGTACCGTCTCCCGAAGTACCCAACCATAAATTGCCATACTTATCCAAGGTAACAGCGCTGATATATCCTGCCCCCTGATGAGCTGAAAAATCGAAATCGTAGCGTGAGAAACGATGCGAGGCATAATCATAGCGCATAATGCCGCCCGTATGCGCCACAAAGAACCCCTTCTTGTCTGTGGCATATAATTTACGGATGCCAAACAGATCTTTAGGTTCATATACACTTACCAGTCGGATAGACTTGCCATCGTATTTATATTTTCTCAACACCTTTGTATGATTAGCCTGCCACAGATATCCCTCAGCATCGAAGAACAGAATAGCAAAGAAATTATCCACTGAATTTGCAGATTTCCTTGAAAGGCGAGTAACTTTACCTGTAGTCATATCCAACCTATAGGCACCATACCCGGCTGTACCTATCAGGAGATTATGCTTTCCATCCTCAATAAGAGAACTTACTCTTATCTTCTCATCTTTCTTTTCCAATACGATATGCTGGAAACTATTGGTAAGATAGGAATATTTATAGAGTCCACGATTTGTTGCCACAAAGAGGAACTCTTTGCTGTAAGGATAGAGTTTTACGATATCATTGTCCTGAATGGTTGTCGTATCGGCTGGATTGCAAAGATAGGTACTGAATTTATAGCCGTCAAAACGATTCAGTCCATAATTGGTACCCACCCAAATGAAACCATACTTATCCTGTATGATACATCGAATCAAGCTACTCGACAGGTCGTTGGATGTATAAAGTCGTCCTGTGACAGCATGAGAGAAGCATGTCAGCATCTGGACGAAGCAAATGATTGAAAAGAGTATAAAACGTTTCATTGGCTTATGATTGTATATATAATTGTTATTTACATGAATTATTCATCCTGCAAAGTTATATTTTTTCTGTCAGAAAAAAGAAAAAAAAACAAGAATTTGCATTCTTTAGTAGTGTTTTTGCTCAAAAATTACAAGAGAAAAGGTTTATGATACAAAAAAAACGCAAAAAGATGACCTTGCAAAACGCAAGGTCATCTTATTTATAACTGGGATTTTACATCCTTAATCTTCGTCATTACCCCAAATGTTGAAGCCAGGGTTATTCTCTTTTGCACAGCCACTTTCAAATGCATTATCTGAATCTGGACTATCATAATTAAGAGTAGTCGATGATTGGGTACCAAACATGATTTCCTCACCCAACTTCACTTCAACGATTTCCGGTTTGATATATTTCTTCATCTTAATCTGATTTTAAATGTTATTAATATGTTCTATTATCACTATAGTCTTTACTTCTGGATAAACTTCTTGCCATTCACGATGTAAAGACCCTTGGCAAGGTTAGCAGTGTTATCAGCAACCTTTACGCCAGAGATGGTATAAACACCCTGAGCCTTCTCAGCCTTCTCGCCTTCAATTGCCTGGATGCCTGTTGTCTCACCACCAAATGAGAGGCTGTAAGCTGTCGTAGATTCTGGGAGAACGAAGAAAGCGCGCATACCCTTCAGCTTGTTATTATCACCCTCGGTAGAAGCAGGAACCTTCAAATTACCATCCTTGCCCAGGAAGAGGTTCTTCTCGTCCAGAACCTTCACATTGAAGGTTCCCTTAAAGGTAACACCATCCACTGTTACAGCCTTTGGCTCTTCTACAAGAATATCAACCTTTCCGACATTACCCATTTCGTGAGCCTGAGCCATGGTAAGAAGGTAAGGAACACCAGCCTCAATAGAAGTAGCTTCCTCAAAGCGCAACTTATTATCCTCTACACCTATAAACTGATAAGCCTTAGCATCAGCATCACCGAATACTGAACCGAAATCAGAAGCTTCCACATTGAATGGAAGACAGATTGTGTTCAATCCGGCAACAAGATTACGAGTTACATTTGGCTGACGGGTAGCCATGCTGATTGGATTCCAATAGCTTGTCTCGCTAAAGGCTGGACTATCACCGTAAACCAAAGCGATGGCCTTTACGGTAACGTTACGACCATTATAAGGTAATTTAATGGCATTTATATGAACATTCTCATAAGCAGATATATCCAATGTTGCAACACCAGACTCATCTGCCGTAATGATAACTTCAGTAACAGGAGCACTACCACCACCATCATCTGTTCTATTCATCAGAATGCGGAACTGATCGCCTTTACTAGCATAGATTCGCATTGCCTGGTAGCCTGTTAAATCAGCAAAAGTTTTTCCCAAAACACTACCATTACCATAAAGAAGCCCACCTGCAGACAACTCTACACCAATCGCATTTGCACAACCTGTAGCACCATTATCGATAAGGTTATCCCAATGAGTCCAGTCGCGGAACATGGAAGTAGTCAAATTCACCTCATTAGCAGCCAGCTTAAATTCTTCCGGTTTCTTGACCAAGGTGATGGAAGAAATTGTATAAGTTCCTGTAGCAACTTTCGCAAACCATCTCATTTTATTAAGATGAGAAGTTTTGCCATCACGGTCACTTCCAGCAAAGGTAAATCCGAATTTACTTCCCCAAAAACCAGTTTTACCAGTCAAATCATCTACATTTGAACCAATTTCAAGATGATCAATAATATCATCACCAGAACCGGTAACCTTAAAGCTCTTGCTTACATCAATACCCTCAGCTGGAAGTTCAATCTCGAAATAGCCATTACCTGATCCGTCATTCTTTACAATGATAGAACCATCGGTACCTTTTTCAAGGGTAATACTACCATCTGCTTTCAAGCATTCGAATGGCACTGTTGCCTCACCATTCGCATTGTACTCTGGTGTAAACACTGTTGCGAAAGCCGAAGCTACGCTCGCAGCGAATACCACCATCATAGTGAAAATCTTTTTCATAAAAAATGTTTTAAATTAATAATTAAATGTTACTCTATTCAAATAGGATTTATAGATAAATATAT
>ERZ1026884.1258-NODE-1258-length-13989-cov-3.591933_pt1 | contig 13989 bp, 7 predicted proteins | sample MGYA00380172_ERZ1026884 | MGnify/ENA primary metagenome ERZ1026884 (study PRJEB33269, sample SAMEA4719808) | human gut metagenome | biome: human-associated habitat; feature: organic feature; material: feces | place: Cameroon | collected 2013-10 ... | reverse complement strand
TGCTCCTTCCGCGTGCAGCTTTTTGGTGCTTCGCCTAAGCCCTTGTTTGCTTCCCTAACTTTCCGTGAAGGACCTCCTTTTCCGACAAAAATCGCCGCAGTTTGTGATGCACTGCGGCGATTTTGCTGATTATTCTTCCGTCATCGACGGAATGGGTGTCGTGTTCGGTTCGGGTGTGGGCAATTCCGGCGCGGTCGTAGCTGCCGGCGCACTGCCGCCTGCAATCAGCCGCGTCAGGTTGTCCGATGCCGTCGTCAGCAGCTGCACAGCGCGCGTGGTATCCATGCGCGTCACGTCCTCCGCGCCTTGCGTCGGCAGGGTCAGGGCGTTCCAGCGGCTCGTTGTGCGCAGTGCCATCTTCACGCCGACGTCCGCTTCCGCCATGTGCAGCGCGGCAATCACACGCAGCTGAATCGGCGCGCCTTCTCTGCTTTCGGTGCTGTACTGGAGGGAAAGTTCCGCCGTAATCGGTTCAAACGTCACCAAATCCGCTGCTTCCGCGCCGTCGGTGTCCGGCTCGATGGTCAGGGTCCACGCACTGTCATCATGGCGTGTGCCGTCGCTGTCCTGCGTTTCGGAATGCTGGCTGGTCAGGGCAAATTTCGCCTGCAGCGTCTTTGCGTCCGTTACGAACGCGGCGGGTACACTGCTGATGCTGCCCGTAATTGCGTTCTGGTTGCCGTCCGCCGACGCCATGCTGAATGTCAGCGTCTGCGTCGCGCTGTTCAGCACAAGCGCAGTCGTGCTGCCCTCCTGCCGGAAGGTCAGCGTCGTGTAGCCCCACGCATTCTGCGGCAGGGGCAGCGCCACCGCCACGGACAGCGTATCGCCACGCGCGGAGAACTTGCGTGACAGGCGCAAATCGCCCGACAGCGGCAAGGCATCAATGCAGGCATCGTAGAAGTAGCCCAGCGCCGGATTGAGATAGGCCGCCTGCTGCTCCTCCGTCATCATCGGGCGCAAAAGCGTCAGCAGCGTCTCGTCATAGAGCGCTTGCTTCCACATCAGCTTCGTTTGCTCTTTCACGTCGTCCGCTGGAATCACATAGCTGACGCGCATGACAAGCTCGCCGTTTTCAGTCATCGTGTCAGGTTCCGCGGCGTAATCCGCCAGCCACAGCTCCAGTTCGTTCAGATATTCCTCCAGCGCCGGCTGCCACATGCTTTCCCAGAGGATATCGGGCTGCGCCATCATCTCCGCCAGCACAGAGTAGAACGATGGATTGCTCTTTCCCGATTCCGCCAGCGGCATGGACAGCAGCACATCCGGCAGCACATCCGTGCGCAGGTAGAGCGTGTCGCCCACGCGGTACAGCTGCGTCAAGCCCTGCTGACTGCCGCTGTCATCCTGCGAAAACACTTGATACTGGAAATCGTCGCTGTCCTCCAGATTCAGCAGGCGCACATGCAGCGTCGAAGCCGTCAACGGCAGCAGGAAATCCAGCCACGACGCCGTGCCGGACGCCGTAACCGCAACCGAGCCTCGAATGGGGTAATCCTGCACAGCAAACTGCTGGTAGAGCAGTTCCGGCAGCGTATAGTCATCCTCTTTGGCAGCAAGCGCCGTGCCGCCAAGCAGCAGCGCCGCGCAGAGCAGGACAGACAGGATTCGTTTCAGCATGGGTTTACCCTCCTTATCGGGTGTCATTCGATTTCGACGGCGGATTCTGCCGCCTGCCGAATGGTCTGAACATCCTCATCCGACATTTCGTAGAAGAAGAACGCCGCGTCCTCTGCGCTGAGAACCTGAATCAGCGGGCGGACGATAGCAGTCGCAATTGCGCCGCTGAGTTGGCTGCGCAGGTTTTGCAGCGTCTCCGCGCTGAGCGTGGACAGTTCCATCGTCGCCGCGGTGTCCTTCCACAGGGATTCGCTTGCGCGTGCCGCACGCAGCGTAATCACGCATTCTTCAGTCGTGCCGTAGCGCTTTTCTTCCTGATAGCCGATTGTCCCGTTGATTTCCGGCGCTTCTGCGTTTCCGGACAGGACGACATTCGGCGTGATGGTGCGCTTCGTGGCGTAATCTTCGTCCGGCAGCTGCTGCTTGATAGCCACGCTGCCGCTCACGTTGTCGCTGTCATTCTCCAAGCGGTTCGTCAAGTCAAACGTGACCTCGGTCTGCGTCGTCTGTTTGCTCGCCGTCACCTTGTAGGAGCAGGTGCCCTGCATGGTGATTTTGCCGCTGGAAAAGGTCATAATACGCTCAAAATCCAGCGTGTTCTTGTCCGTGCCGCTCTTTGCGGGGGACGTCAGCGTGATTTCATCGCGCGTCTCGCCGCTCTCTCGCTTTGTGCGCCAGACGAGCTTGACCGTGCGCAGCTTGCCATCCACGCCGCAAACGCCGTTGTACTCCACACGCAGCGGTACTTCGTCCTCTGTGCGATAGACGCGCAGTTTTTGCGTGCCGGAGAAGGTCAGCGACGCAATCAGGTCATGCAAATCGCCTTCCGGGCAGAGGGACAAAAGCGTCTGCTGCATTTCCTCCAGCTTCGACTTGGAGAAGGTGTAATCCGTGCAGGAGCGCGCCAGCCCCATGTCCTTGATGGTCGTCTTGACGCTCTTGCGTTTCCCGTACTCCGCGAAAGGCTCTAAAATCGCGTTTGACAGCACCCAGCCGTCGTCAATCCACTTCTCAAACGTACCGTCAACAGCGCGCAGGTCGAGGGAATCCGACGTCGTGCCGAGCAGCAGTTCCAGCGCATTCCCGTCCAGCGACGCATAGGAAACGTTCGGCATACAGGAGAACTGCACTGCGTCGCCCTTCTGCGCCATCGTCAGCAGTTCGTTGCCGTTCATCAGCACGGAAACGCCGCTTTCGCCGTCCGCTGCATACAAATTCAGCGACAGCGGCGCAAGTACACGGTCAAGCATCGCCGTGCGCGTCTCATCAAAAGGCGCATGTGCTTGAAGGCTGATGGACAGCGTAACTGACAGGGGCGTATCCGACAAATTCCAGTCCGACGCGGCTTGCAGCAGCGGCGCATCTGCCAGTGCACAGGGTGCAAGCATCAGCAGCACCAGCAGGAGCGATATCAGCGAGTGCAGTTTCCGCATGAATCTTCACGTTCCTTTCATTACGGCGGGTGATTATTCCGCGCTTTCCGCGAAGGCGCGGAGCATATCTTTTGCTTCGTTCGGGTCTTCAACCAGATTGATGGATGCCCGCAGCTGTGCCGCGCCGCGCATTCCACTGACATACCAGCCGACATGCTTGCGCATTTCGTTCACCGCCACGCGCTCCGGCTTCCATTGCAGCAGCATGTCATAGTGGCGCAGGGCGGTTTCCACGCGCTCCTGAACGGTCGGCTCGGTCACATTTTCGCCGGAAAGCCGCTGCTTCACCTGACGGAATAGCCATGGATTGCCCAGCGCGCCGCGCCCAATCAGCAGTCCGTCCACACCGCTTTCCTCCAAGTGGCGGGCAGCATCGTCCGCCGTGAAGATGTCGCCGTTGCCAATTACCGGCACATGCACGGCTTCCTTTACCTTGCGCACATACGTCCAGTCCGCGTGACCGCTGTACTGCTGCATCCGCGTCCGACCGTGTACGGCAATCTCGCACACGCCGCAGTCCTCCGCCATTTTCGCCATGTCCACGACGTTGATATGCTCGTCGTCCCAGCCAAGGCGCATCTTCACCGACACGGGCAGGTGGCTCGCCTTGCAGACCGCACGGAGGATTTTCTCTGCGTTTTCCGGCGTGCGCATCAGCCCGCTTCCCTCGCCGGATGCAGCGACCTTATGCGCTGGACAGCCCATGTTCACGTCCACGCCGTCGAAGCGCCCCATGGCGGACAGCTCTTCCGCCGCGCGCGCCATCAAATCCGCTTCTTTGCCGAAAATCTGCACAAGCAGCTTGCCCTCGCTGTCCCGGCGTTCAATCAGGGAAACGGTCGCAGGATGATTGCGCGGCGCGTAGAGGTAGCCCATCGCGCTGACCATCTCCGTCGTCGCTACATCGCAGCCCTGCTCAAAGCACAGAACGCGGAACGGCCAGTCTGTAATGCCTGCCATCGGGGCAAGGCGGATGCTCGTCATGCCTTATCCCCCTGCGGGAAAAGCGCAATGCGCACCGGCGTATCCGCATACGGCGTCAGCGGCAGCGCACGAATGTCGCCCGTCAGTTCCGGCAGCACCGGCACATCCACCGGGGCATTGTTTCCCTTCTTCCACGCAATCGGCGCAAATGAGGCGGTCACGCCGCTTTCGGTCACTTTGCCGTTGCCGCACAGCGCATATGCCCAATCGCCGTCCGCCGAGAGCGCCAACACCTGCGGGCCGCGTGTGAGGTACGTCGCCTGATGATAGGCGCTGCTGTGCCGCATGACGGGCTGTTCCAGCACGGCGACGATTTCGTCCCCGTCGTGCCAAACGCGCTCGATGCCGATGCAGCCGTCCACCAGGCGGTATTCCGCCGTCGGCGCACCGTTGACGAGGATTTCGGACGACGATGCCCACGCCGGAAGCCGCATGTGGAAAAACGCCTTCTGGTCGTTCTTCATGTGCATCTTGATGGCGTAGCGCTCGCCCTGCGCGTCAATAGTCAGCACTATCTTATTGTCGCAGACGGCGTATTTGCCGGGAATGAGCATATTGACCGCGAAGCCGTCCACCCATGCAGTCACGGCGGACTGAATCGCCAGCGCATAGCCGCGCGCAAGGCGTCCGAGCGTCAGCGCGAAACTTCCCTGCTGAGTCTCCTGCGCCGCCAGCGAGTTGACGCGCTGCACCAGCTGCACGCGTGTTTCCTCCACGCACGCCGGCAGCGCATTAAACACCAGCCGTTCCAGCTCATCCCACGCCCAAACTTCGTGCGCGCCCATACCTGCGCACACGAACGCTTCCGCCCATGCGCCCAAGGTATCATTGAAAATGCCCGTGCTGGGATTGCCGCCCGCAAGCATCGGATTTGCGGTCAATCCACCGCAGATCGCGCCGTGATAGCGGCTGATTTTCTCCCAGCCTGTCTTTGCGGCGTTCATCTCCGTCGCCGAGCCGTTGAGCCAGCCGCGCGCCAGCGCCGCACGAGCGCCATCCGCCAGAGCCGCCGCATTCGTCGTCAGCGCCAGACGGGTGTAGTAGCCCTCCAAATCGCCGTTTTCCTTCTTCAGGCCGGCGTCCAGTTCTTCTGCTGAAACAGCTTTGCTCACGGGCGTCTGAATCGGGGTCGCAGTCAGGACGCCGCTCCAGTTCATCGTGCTGGCGGACAGGGTGCGGGCAAGTTTGAGCATGGCAGGAATGCCCGTGATGCGGTAGACCTTTTCCAGCAGTTCGAGCAGATCCGCCGGGAACGCGCGGACGTACTCGTCCGCCGCAATGTCGTCCCACTGCTTCGCCGCCCACTGGAACCAGCGCAGCAGCACTGTTAAATCTTCCTTCTTCGCCTCCGCTTCATACAGCGCCCACACCGCGCGCAGGACATACACCGAGTCCTCAATCGTCAGCGCAAAAGAGCCATCCTCCCGCTGAGCGGCGGCGGCTTCCCGAATCGCCGTGACGGCGGGCGACTGCATGGCATCCGCCTTCACAAGGCACGCCAGACGGAACGCGCCTTCCAGCAGCAGTGGCTCACGGCGATTCTCCACTTGCGCATACAGACGCGTCAAGGCAGGCAGGTTCACGCGCACCTGACCAGCGCGCAGGGGCTGACTGGTCAGCATTGTCAGCGGCGCTTTATCAAAAACAGGCTTGAGTGGCACAGTTCGTTCCTCCAAATACTTTCCTCATTATTATTTACCATCAAACATTATACAGCATTTTCGCGCAAACTGCAATCACTGAATTGTAAAAAAACGCGCACCAGCCGTGTTTTCATCATGCTGATGCGCATTTTTTCTACAATCAGGTTGCCTCCGTATCCTTCGCGAAAATCCAGATGCTTTCTTCCTTATTTAGTCCATCGCACGCCATAATCCGCAGGTGAATCGGCATACCGTCGCTGCGCTTGTAATGTTCGTCAATTGTGCCTTCCTTCACAAGGCGCTCCCGCACAATCTGCGCGCATGTCAGCGACTCAAACTCTTCCTGATCCTCCGGGGCTATGTAGAGCCGGATATATTCCAGAATCGCGCGGCGGAACGAGCCGTTGCACTTGTCCAGCATATCGCGGAAGAAGTCCGGAATCAGGATTTTGCGGAAAGAATCCTGCGCAAAGTTGATGAGGTACACCGCAATGTATTCCGGCGCAATGACGCGGATGAACTGGTCTGCATCCTGCTTTTCCTGCATCAGGCGATCCAGCTTTTCGTTCAGTGAGCGCATCCGGCGCTCCTGACCGTTCTGCTGATAGTACGCTTCTTTGTCGCGGCGCATAGCATCCTCGGCACGGTTGACGATGTTCTGCACATTCTCTTGCCCCGTGCCTTGCTGCACACCAACGGAAATCTCGTACTCCGCGCCTCGCAGCGTCATGCGCAGTTTTTCCACTGCCAGCAGCACTTCGTCATGCTTGCGGTTGCAGCAGAGAATGACGAACTCGTCGCCGCCGATGCGGTAAAGCCGGTCGTTCGGGAAGAAACTCCGCGCTGTGCCTGCCACCATGCACAGCATACTGTCGCCTGTCTGATGCCCCAAGTGGTTGTTGATTTCGTGCAGACCAACGACGTCGATGTAAACGCATTCGATGGTATCCGGGTGTTCCTCGTTCAGCAGCGAAACATCCTTCTCAAACTTCGTGCGGTTGAACAGTCCCGTCAGCGCGTCGCAGTTGCAGTAGTATTCCAGTTCACGCTGATAGCGGCGGTCGGCTTCCATGTTCACCATGTCGTCCGTCCGGCGGATGCACAGCAGCGTCCACGGCTCCTGCTGCGTGTAGCCGCGGCTGGTCAGGACAGACAGCTCCACCCAGTTGAAGCGCTTGCCATCAGACAAGCGGAAGCGGAAGTCCATGTGCCGCTGCCCGCTGAATATCTCCGTCTGCAGGTGTGCCAGCGCCATAAACCGCTGGTAGTCGTCCAAATCCTCCGGGTGAATCAGCCGCTGACGCACCAAATCGTTGCTGAAGCGCGAAAACGGCATCTGCGCATCCGGCAGCGGCGGCGTACGCTTGAGCGGCTGGCATTCGCCCGTGTTGAGATTCAGCCGAGCAAGCAGCAGATACGCACTGTCCAGCGTCGCAATCACATCGCGCTCAATTTCCGGCGTTGTATTCCACTGTTGGCTGGGCGCAGCAGGTATCGGCGATACGCCGGAGAAACGCTGAATATCTCGGTAATCCTCCGGCACAATGATGCTCAGCAGGCGCTCGGCATCTTTCACCGGGAGCGGGCGATAGAAATAGTAGCCCTGCCCGTAGATGCAGTTCATCGTTTTGAGCATATCGACCTGTTCCTTCGTCTCCACGCCCTCGGCGATAATCGTCATATTCAGCTTGTGCGCCATATTGACAACGGAATCCACAATTTGGATGCCCTTCTGCCGGTTCTCCACGTTCATCTCGATGAACTTCATGTCCAGCTTCAGCACATCTACGTTCGTATCTTTGAGCATATTGAGCGACGAATAGCCGCTGCCGAAATCGTCCATCAGCACGGTAAATCCGTACTGGTGGAGGCGGTCGATGGCTTCGCGCACGAGATTGCTGTTCTCCGCGAACGCCGTCTCAGTGATTTCCACGCGAATCAGCTCCGACTTGAGGTCATAGCGTCTGACCATCTCGCGGAAGTGCGCAGGAACGTCCATTGCCTTCATATCCGTGATGGACACGTTGACCGAAATCGGCACGATATGCTTTCCGCCGCGAATCCAGCCGCTCATTGTGCGGCAGACGCTCTCCCAAATGTAGCGGTCTAAATCCGTCACCAGCCCGGTTTCTTCCAGCAATGGGATGAAGCGGCTTGGCGACACAAGCCCCATTTCCGGGTGATTCCAGCGGACAAGCGCCTCCATGCTGACGATGTTGCCCGTCAAGCTGTTGCACTTCGGCTGCAGATAAAACGTAAACTCGCCGCGCTGGATGCCGATGCGCACGTCGCTGAGCAGGCGCTGATGCTTTTCCAGCTGCTGCATAATCTGCTCGGAAAAGCGGCAGATGCGGTGATTCAGCTTGCCCCTGACCGCCCCGGACGCAATCTGCGCATTGTTGCACAGCACGCTGATATCGTCGGAGTGCTCATCCACCGGGCAGATGCCCAGCAGCGGCAGAAAGCTATCAAGCTGCTGATAATCCTCGATGCAGCGGAAAATCAGGTCATATACCGCCTGCGCCCGCTTGTCATCATCCGGCATACACAGGAAAAAGTCATCGCCGCCAAAATACCCGGCGATATAGTTGTTCTCCTTCGCAAGCTGCGCCAGCTGATGCCCGATTGTGTGCAGCAGCTCGTCCCCCTGCACCTGCCCATACCAGTTATTGAACAGTTTGAAATGTTCTATGTCGATGGACAGCACGCACCAGCCGTTCAGCTTCTTTTCCGTCAACAGCTGTTGCACCTGCCGCAAGAAGTCCAGCCTCTCCGGCAGTCCCGTCAAGGAATTCAGGTTCGACGTCCGACGCACGGAGGTCAACTGCCGTGCCGACGGCAGAAGCTTTTGTTCGCGATTCGTCATACCTGCAATCCCTCTTCTCTGTATTGTCATAAAAGGCGGCGCCGCACCCTTGCCGGTGAATTTTCTTCACACATTGTTCAATTTATTCTATCATTTTTCGCAAATTTTCGCAATAGCCAGAAACGAGTATGGCGAACATTTTAGGTGTTTTCTGCACTATTTTTCGCCAAATCTTCCGTTTTTGATGCTTCTTCCGTGCGTGCGACGTTCTCTGTCACGGAAACGTGGATGTGCCCTTCCGCGATTGCTTTCGCCATGTCGAAATGGATGTTATCCTTCTTCTCTTCGGCGTTTTCGGGGCGATCCATATAAATCACGCGGACGTCTTCTTTCTCCGCGGCAGTCTTGCTCCACGAGCGAACGGTCCACGCCGCCAGCAGGATCAGGAACGGAATCATGTTGTAATGATAGCGCACCTGCGTTTCCAGCAGCATATGGCTCAGCGCCGTGCCAAGGAAGAAGAGCATACAAATGAGAATCATGGCGTTCGGGGCAAGCCGCCGCCGCCACGCTTCCATTGCGCCCAGCGCTGCGAACAAGAGCACCACCATGTACATCACGCGCCCAACGGGACGGATGCTCTCCAGCAGGCTGCGCAGTTCAGGCGTCAGCGTCCCCTGCTGCTCCGTCCAGAGCAGATTCCAGTCAATGCCGAAATCATCCGTTCGCCACAGGTCGCGGAACTTGTAGACCATCAGGTTCAGCACGTTTTCCGGCTCCGACTGAATGCGCTGCGCCGCCACTTCCATACACGCCTGATGCGCCCCCGTCGCGGACTTCGTAGCGTCATACGCCTGCGCGAAGAATTCGCTGTCCGTCTCGTTCCACAAGCCATTCGACTGCGTGTTCAAGCCGACCATGAGGTTGTAACCGGACGCGTACAGCCCCGACGCAGGCTGCTCGCCGATGATGTCAGAAATTGCGCGGTTGATGACGCTGCCCGTGACGAGGTAGCACACCAGCACCAGCACAATGCAGACGATTGGCTGGCTTGTGGCGTAGCGCGCGCCCTCCACACGGATTTCGTTCATCGGGTCGCCCGTGACGCACAGCTGCACCACGCAGTACGCCGCGAGCAGAATGATCGCCATCGGGCGAATTGCGCCCGCAATCGCCAGCACGATGCCCAGCAGCGCCATCACGCCCAGCATCCGAGAAGGAGCGACGTCGTAGAGGCTGCCCTTGCGGCGGTCAAGAATACTCGTCATCATGTCCGCCGCGAGCAGAATCAGCATCGTGAAGGACGGTTCGGTGGCAACCATGTTGCTGAACAGGATGTGCGACGGCCACAGGCTCATCAGCGCCACCGCCACCAGCGCGCCCGTGCGCCCCGCGATTCGCCGAGCGATATGCCCCGCCAGCAGGATGGAAATCACACTGCACACAAGGTTTGCGTACAGCGCGTTGCGCACCGACGCGCCGAAAATAGCAAACGTCGGCCACAGGATGAGCATCGGGAAGCCGATGGTGTGCGGGTAGAGCGCGATATAGCGGCGGTCGACCGCTCCTTCGGCGGACATCAGCGTATCATTCAATAGGTGATTCGCCATGCGGTAGTACGTCTCAAAGTCCGAATCCGGCTCAACGGGGATATTCCAAATCACCCACAGGCGCAGATACACGCCAACGCCCACCAGCACCGCGCCGAGCGCAATCATTACGATGTTTTTGGGAAGCGGCTGCATCTTCTGCCCGCACTTGCGCGAAATCCGCCCCAGCAGCAGCGCAAGGAGCGACAGCCCCGCCATACTCAGCACCCAGATTCCCTGTCCGAGATATTCCCGCTCCGTCGCGCGCGTCACATATTCGAGGCTGGCGCTGAGCGCCAAGCCCATGCACATGATAAACAGCGTCAGTGCGAGATAATCAAGCAGATTCTTCTTGCGGCTCATGGTCTGCTTCCTCCCTGATTGCATTTTCCGCCGTGCGCCGCGCCGGAATCAGCCGCCGCACAAGCACCACGCCTGCCGCCACAACAAGCAGGTCGTGGCAGAGCATAAAGGTATACATTTGTTTGTTGTTGTCCGCAAAGCCGTTGCCGATGACCGACAACGGATATTGCATTACGCCGACGAACATCACGCACAGGAACAGCATCGCCAGCAGCTTTGTCTGCTTCCGCGTCTTTTTGCGGCAAATCAGCGTCAGGCAGACCACGCCCGCCGTGCCGTAGAGCAGCACATACACCCAGAACGCGCGCGCCGCGAAGATGCTGCGCAGATTGCACCAGAGATTCATGCGGTGCAGCGGACGGTTATCGCTGTACAGTGCGTCCGTGTAGGTCATGAACGACGTGCTCAATGTGACGGATTCCTGTGCGGCGCGGTTCATCATTGTCAGCATGTCCTTCGGATGGCGCAGATAGTAGCGCACGAGCGTCATCGTCGTCACATGGTCGTAAAATTTCTCCTGCAGCTCGTCCGACTCAATGGGATAAACGTACTCGCTGTTCGGATAGTACGCGTGTTTGCCGATGTCCGCCTTCATTTCCGCCGGAATGCCCAGTTCTTCCATGGCTGCGTCCGGGTCGTCAGCAATCATCAGCGCGCCGTAAAACACGCTCTGCCAGATGGTCTGCTTTTCGGACACCCCCTGATTTTTGCGGTACACACCAAGCGTGTCGTAGCTGACCAGCCCGCACAGCAGCGCGCCCATCAGCGAAAACGCAATCAGCGGCTTTTTCGTCTGCGGATGATGATAGACGGTAAAGACAATCAGCAGAACAATCGCCGCCGGGAGCGCCAGCGCCATCTGTGCCTTGGCAGTGCAGAGAAATCGCACGCTGATGGCAAGCAGAATCATCCACAGCCAGCTTTTCCGGCTGCCGCGCGGCATCAGCGCCAGATGCACCGTACAGGCAATCGTCAGCATCAAGCCGACGGGAATCATCGTTTCGCCAAAGAGCGAGTTGTACCATGCGAGGTAATTTTCGCCCAGCAGCATACACGCAACAATCAGCCCCGCCGGGAGCGTCAGCTTGCCCAGCAGCGGATACAGGTCGTGCACGAGCAGCAGCAGCGCCGCCATCACCAGCGACAGGAGGATGAACGCCTGCACCTGCGTGGAGTAATTGCCGCCCGTCAGCAGGGTGATGAAGCGCACGAGCATCGACGGGAAAATCAGCGAATAGGTGGGGTCTATGGAGGTCAAGCGCGCCGGATGGAACGGCTCACGGTAGGAGTAATCCTCGACGACACCCCACTCAAGCTGCGTCGATTCATCATCGAGCTGCGGCTGTGCCCAGTACAGGTCGATTTGTTCCATCATGCGCCCGAAGTCGCCGTTGTTCACGCCGCCAATGTGCTCTGCCGGAAGCAGCTGCCAGCAGCAGAGCACCACGCAAACCAATGCAACAATGGCGACCGTCCCCTTTTGCGTCACGCGGATTTTACGGAGATACGCCAGCAGTCCGCCGGACGCGCCCGCCGAGCAGGGCGGCAGCGCCAATTTCGCGTCCTTCACGCTCAGCCACGCCATCAGACGGCGAAGGAGCACCGCGCCGGACACAAGGCTCATCAGCACCGCCAAACCGCCCAGCAGGAACGCCAGCGGCTTCACGGTCAGCAGGTCAATGCCGCCCGTCAGCACGAGGGTCAGCGGCAGATAGCCAATCGTGCCAAGCAGTACCATCAGCAGAAACGCGCAGAGCATCACGGATGCGCTCTGCCGCCGTACAATGGGCAGCAGCAGCACGAGGAGCGCCGCGCAAATCAAGCACCAGCGGGAAATGGCGTGATGGTCACGCCCGAAAATGGTTTCCAGCACGGTATGCAGCGGTGAACGTGACGAAACGGCATTCCCAGCATCGTCCGCCAAATACCAGCTGTCCGCGTTCCGCAAAGCGCTTTCGTTTTTGTCCATCATGGTGCGAACGACTGCCGGATGCTGAATCGCAAATTTCACCCGTTTCCCCAGCGAAATATTTTCGTTCAGCAGGGCGGCATTCTCCGCATCCCGCGGATCGTTCACAAAGTTTTCGGAAGGTTCATAGTAGCTTTTGCCGATGTCCGCGAGGTAGCTTTCGGGCAAGCCGAGGGCTTCCAGCGTCTCCTCCGGCTTCTCCGATGCGGGCAGATAGCCTTGAAAGACCGCCAAGTAGTTCGCGGCGGCGGAATGCACCGTATCGTCCGCCTGCCAGCCTGTGACCAGGCCGCTCACGCACATCAGGCTTGCAATCAGCACACACGCCGCATGAAGCGGACGTTCTGCCCGTCCGGGGCAGCTATGCACGGCGCACAGCACAACCGCCAGCACCGCCGCGGGCAGCAGCACCATCATCTGCGCCATGGTACGCAGCATCAGCTGCGCCGCAAAAAGCACCAGCAGCGTCCATTGAACGCCGCATCCCTTTTCCCGGCACAGGCAATAAACCGTCGCGCCGAGGAAAAGAAGCAAATATGCCATGGAAGCGCCGACCGCATACAGGCTGTTCAAATAGCCGATGACGGCGGGATTCGCCAGCGCAAGCGGCAGTCCGAGCGTCGCAAGAATCGCCGCCGTGCGCGACCGCCGCGCCAGCCCGTTCGCCAGCAGGTACGCGCCCCAGCCCATCAGCAGCGCATACACGACCGCCAAATAACGCGTGCTGAAGCCCAGACCGAACGGGTGTGTCGCCAGCCGGACGAGCGCAACCGCCGCGCCGACGGAGGTACGGGACGCAAACAGCAGCGTGGAATACGCCGTGTCCTCATAGGCGAAGTCCTCCACGCGCTGCCCGGTCGGGATGCTCTCTTCCGCATAGCGCAGCGCAAGCCCTTCCGCCGCCGAAGCATAGCTGCCATCCGCCACCACCCCGATGGACGGCGACGCAAACAGCGTCCACAGAATCGCCGCTACGGTCAGCAGCGCCGCCGTCAATCCGGTCAGCCTCGCCCGTCGTGTCTGTTCCATGCGCAAGATTCCTCTCTTTCGATATGCGTTAGAATCGGCTGTTGTCCTTCACAGGGGCGGAAAGCGCCGCCGCGTCCGTGTCAGACAGCGCGCCGTCCGTAATGTTCAGCGTCCGGATGCCCACGTTCGAGAAGCGGAACAGGTTTCCGTCCGCATCGCGCTGTGCGCCAAGGAGGAGCGTCGCGTCGTAGTTATCGCAGTCGCTTTCGACACGCTGGACAAGCTCGCCGTCCTGCCAAATCGTGTACTGACTGCCGGATTTGACGACCACGAGGTGCATCAGCGACGTGCCCTGCGGCAAATCCACCGTGACGCCGACGCTATTGCCGACATAGGCTGTGAGCGTATCGGCATTGTCTTGCCGGAGCATGAAGCCGCGGTAACGCCCGGTTTCCTCGCTGAAGCAGGACATGTAGACGCCGTTGTTGACGCCCTTGCGCACGTCGATGACGGTGTCGAGCGTCCAGTCCTTCGTCGCGACGTCGTAGAGCTTCACGCCCGTGTCGAGCGCGCGGTCGCTGCCGTTGCCGACGAACGCGCCGGGCATGGTGCT
>ERZ1026884.1257-NODE-1257-length-13995-cov-13.233931_pt1 | contig 13995 bp, 15 predicted proteins | sample MGYA00380172_ERZ1026884 | MGnify/ENA primary metagenome ERZ1026884 (study PRJEB33269, sample SAMEA4719808) | human gut metagenome | biome: human-associated habitat; feature: organic feature; material: feces | place: Cameroon | collected 2013-10 ... | reverse complement strand
ATGCTTTCGGCAGTCTGCGCAACGCCAAGAAAGGCAGTCAGGCTGCGTATGAAGCAAGCCGCGCATACGAACAGGCGGTTCAGACCCAGCTCGTGGCAACTATTGCCGACACATATTACTCGTTGGTGGCAATGGACAAGAAACTGGCCATAACACGAGAAACCGTGGAGAAATGGCGTGAGAACGTGCGCACCATGCAAGCATTGAAACGTGCCGGAGAGCAGACCGAAGCTGCTGTGGCGCAGTCGCAAGCAAGTCTTCTGGAAGCTGAATCATCAGCCCTTGCCTTGGAGAAGCAGATACACGAACTGGAGAATTCTTTTTCCACCCTGCTCGGCATGGTGCCGCAGAACATAGAGCGTGGCGATTTGTCCAGCCTTGATTTTCCGGCAGAACTTTCAACTGGACTACCTGCAGAATTGCTCAACCGCCGTCCTGACGTGCGCCAGGCTGAATGGCAACTTGCCGAAGCCTTCTATGCCACCAACAAGGCTCGCTCGGCATTTTATCCTCGCATAACCCTTAGCGGTTCGGCAGGCTGGACCAATAACGGCGGAACGGGTATCACCAATCCAGGCAAATGGCTCCTCGAAGCCGTTGGCTCACTGACGCAGCCTTTGTTCAACAAGGGGCAAAACGTAGCCAATCTGAAGATAGCCAAGGCGCAGCAACAAGAGGCTGTGCTTGCTTTCAGCCAGAAACTGCTCGATGCGGGAGCTGAGGTCAACAACGCCCTCACACAATGGCAGACCGCCCGAAAGACAATGGCTCTCGACCAGCAACGCACAGAATCGTTGGAATCGGCTGTACGCAGCACACAAAAACTGATGCAGCACGGCACAACCAACTATCTCGAAGTGCTCACCGCCCAGCAGACGCTCCTTGCCGCTCAACTATCAGAAGTGTCCGACAAGTATGACGAAATACAAGGTGTCATCAATCTTTACCACGCCCTTGGCGGCGGTGCGCAATAAACTCTCAAAACGGCTTCCATGCGGCAAACGGCTCAACAGTTTTTCTTACTGTTCACTCTTCATACCTATTAAACCGTGCATCCGCAGGAAGCCGTATTTCTACATTATATAATGTTTCATCAATAATGACAATTAAACGAATATGAGAAATGTATTTATCCTGTTGGCATTGTTGCTGACTTACGCAACAGCCAGCGCACAGACTGAGAGAAGAATATATACCAGTAGCGAACTCAATTCTATGCAGACCCGTTCTGAAAAGAACGAACTGACAAAAGAACAGAAAAAACAGATTGAGGCGATACAGGATTCTATTCATTATGCACAAGCCATACAGTCTTTGGAAACGTTAGAATTTGTCATGGAAGCCGACCAGCTTGTGTTCAAACGTGGACATACAGCATTCGTCACTTCAACTACCAATTTCATATCCGTCTCTGATGACAAAGCAGTAGTACAAATAGCTCCATTCTACGGTGGCGGACCAAATGGCGTAGGTGGTATCACGTTGGAGGGCAAAGCCTCCAACATCCGCATCAAAACAGACAAGAAGGGGAATACCTTTTTCACAATGAACGTCATGGGAACTGGTTTGTCGGCAAGTATTGAAATACAGCTATACAAAGGCAGCAACAAAGCATCCGTCACCATAAATCCAAATTTCCATTCCAACAGGATTACACTCAATGGTGTGCTGCTTCCTACCGAATATTCCAGTGTTTATAAAGGGCGTGCTTTTTGATTCAGACAACAAAAAATATCATTGGATAACTTTTGGTTATAAAATTGTAAGCTCGGTTGAAACGGCCCCATCCAACCACTATTGGTAAGTTTTTAATGTAAGCGAAAGTTAAACACGTTAAATCTTTACCTTTTCGTATCTAAACAGAATCCATATTGCCACTTTTCTACCGTTTAGAGCGTATAACACTGATAATCAACTAATAATAGATACATGGATTGCAGTTCTTTGACAAGTGCAAATATTCCATCAAGCGTGACATTGATTGAAGATGAAACCTTCTCAGGTTGCAGTTCTTTGACAAGTGTAAATATTCCATCAAGCGTGACTAAGATTGAATACAAAGCCTTCGACGGTTGCACTTCTTTGACAAGTGTAAATATTCCGTCAAGCGTGACTTATATTGGACAGGAAACCTTCCGTGGTTGCACTTCTTTGACAAGTGTAAATATTCCATCAAGCGTGACTAAGATTGGAGAATATGCCTTCCGTGGTTGCAATAGCTTAAAATCAATTTACGTATTTGCTAAAGACGTCCCTAGTACAGGTAATGGAGCGTTTGATGGTTGCAACTCAAAGAACTGCACGGTTTACGTCCCTAAGGGAACATACGATGCATATTGGTTATCAGAATTTGGCTATTTTGAAAATATCGTGGAGTTCGATGCCACAAGCATCCACAATACGTTAGTAACACCCGAAGCTCAAGAAACCGCTCGTTATGCTGTAAATGGTCAGAGATTGACCGCACCTATAAAGGGCATTAACCTCGTGAAGTATAGCGATGGCACAGTTAAGAAAGAGTTCGTGAAATAATATCACGCTTTGACATAATAAGTAATAAAGCACCTTTGCAGAAATGCGAAGGTGCTTTATTATTGGGCAAAAGAAAGCCGCCATACGCATAGCAAGAGAGCCAGTGCGCATGGTGGCTAAAAGAAAGAAATTTCCGAATGGATAGTTAGTTCTAGTGGAAATAGATTACCATAATGCGACTTTACCAATTCCACTCATATCTAGTACTGCAGGTATATTCATAGCTTTGAAAATACGAGCCATTGTATTAAAGGTGATGCCATGTCCACGTTCCAATCTTGAAATTTGAGACTTTTGTACACCAATCTTTGCCCCAAGTTGTTCTTGCGTTAGGTTTCTAGCCTTACGTGCTTGCTTAATAACTTCCCCCATTCTGTAAGCTTGTAAAACGTCATCCACCTCTTTTTCAAACGCATCACGTTCAGGAGTTCCAATTTTCCCAAAATTTTTGTCTTGGAAATCCTCAAAAGATGTAAGTCTTAAATCTTCCATTATTTTTTCTTATTTTGTTGCTTGTTTTTCTTTTCAAAATAAATTTGTTTAATTCTTTCGGCTTTGGCAATTTCCTTTGATGGGGTTTTCTGAGTTTTCTTGATAATTCCATGTGTCGCAATTACCAAGGTTTCAGTTTCTGTATCCCAAAAAGAAAATAGTCTGTATGCTATTCCACTATATTTCGTACGAAATTCCCAAATACCATCAGAGTTCTCCAATTTTTTGAAAAGTTCATTGTTAATCTCTCCGCCCATGACACGACGGATATTATATGTTATCTTTTTCCTTGCAGCTAAAGATAGAGATTCCAAGAAATCTTGTGCTTCACCTGTAAGGATTATTCTAAATTTCTGTTTTAGTATAAGAGTTTTTATGTATGTGCAAAGGTACTAAAAGTTCCTATTATAGGAAACTTTTTAGTTTTTTATCTCACACCACCCACAGCAACGCCATAAAAATCATGTTGCGGAAACTTCTCACACCCAATATACAGCGTATCGAAACCATTCAAGATGCCAACATCACCCTACCTAACGGGGTGAGGCTTGCGCGTGAAATTTTAATCTTACTCAAATAATCAGACACAGTTTTTTACTGGTGTTCCAAAAAATCACGCAAAATACTGAAAACTTAGGGTGAAAGCAAAAGTGACAAATGACAAATGACACCTTGATTACTTGATAATTAGACATTTAAGTGTCATTTTGTCACTTGAAATATTTCTTAATTCTGAGTTAACAAGTGTGAACTCTAATATAAGCGGTTAGAAAAAAGTTTACAGATTTACGCACACCGAAAAACCATTTTTTGCGTAATTCTGCCTCAAAAATCATTTTTTAGCTGTAACCAAAAGTGTACAAATAAGGCTGTTTCGGGCGTCAATCGTTAATTTTGCCGAGGTGTCATTTTTTGCGTTAAATGACTTCTTGAAATCTGTACACTATTGCGATACGGAAAAAATTATTTTACCCCAATAAACACTAGGGGAATGAGCCGATTTTAACATTTCGAAACACCATAAATTTGAAAAAAATTTGGAATCCGCTCTTTCGTGTTGTAACTTTGCACTTGCAAGCTTGCTAAAACACGCTTCATTTTGGCGGACAAGAATTCCGATATCATTCCGATATCATTCCGAAGGAACACAACACGCTTTTTGGAGCTATTTTCTAACCTAAAAAACACTATTCTCATGAAAAAAATCATTCCCATTGACATCATCAAAGGCATCTCAGATAAATTTTGTGGCAGTAACTCGAAAGAAAACTTCGCTACGAACAAGTGCAGTTCGGCATATTTTACGTTTCATTCTCCGTTCGTTCTCCGTTCGTTCTCCGTTCGTTCTCCGTTCGTTCTCCGTTCGTTCTCCGTTCATCCTCCGTTGATCCTCCGTTGATCCTCCGTTCATTCTCCGTTCGCGCTCCGTTCGGCGATCGAAGAACGATCGAAGAATGATCGAAGAATGATCGAAGAAACATCGGAGATTCATCGGAGGCAAGACGGAGATGTATCGAAACTCTAATGGGAATCCAAGGTAAAGGTGACCTGAATAAAAACTTTATTTTTAATCACTTAAACTCAAATGATGACTTTAAACCTTCAGCTTCTGTACCTTCGAACCCTACACCTTCGACTCCTGTGAAACCGAATCCTGTGAATCCTGACCCTGTGAAACCGACTCCTAGTACTCTGTAAAGTGTTTCATTAAGACGTGTTAATATCTAAAGATTTCGCGCAGAAAAATGTAACTTTGCAAGTTGAAAAAAGAAGGTGGAATCTTCGGAAAAAGCAAAAACTATTTTCATGTCACATACAACAAAGGCGAAGGTGGATATGCTCCACGGTCCGTTATTTCTCAAGATATTGGTGTTTGCACTGCCTTTGGCAGCCAGCAGTTTGTTGCAGCAGTTGTTCAACTCGGTCGATGTAGCTGTGGTAGGACGTTTTGCCAGCAGTAAGGCTTTGGCGGCAGTAGGTAGTAATGCCCCCGTGATAAGTTTGCTTATTAACTTGTTTGTGGGCATTTCTATGGGTGCAAATGTGGTGATATCTAATCACTTGGGACAACGTGATGATGAAAGCACACGTCGCGCGGTAAGCACGGTGTCGCTTGTGGCAATTCTGAGTGGTTTGTTATTGATGTGCGTAGGCATTGGTGTGTCGCGCCCTATACTCGAAATGATGGATACGCCCGCAGATGTGCTTGACATGGCAGTGCTATATTTGCGCATCTATTTTATTGGCATCCCTTTCTTTCTTATCTTCAATTTTGGTGCTGCGATATTGCGTAGTGTGGGCGATACACGACGTCCGCTTTACATACTTGTGGCAGCAGGCATTCTAAACACTTTGCTCAATCTGTTCTTTGTGATTTGTTTGGGCATGGGAGTAGAAGGGGTTGCCATTGCCACAGCCATAGCCAATGTGTTGAGTGCAGGCTGCATTGTGTGGTTATTACGTCGCGAACCAGGCCCCTTACAGTTGCAATTCAGCCACATGCGCATTTATGGCAAGGAATTAAAACGTATGTTGCAGATAGGTGTGCCTGCGGGCTTGCAAGGCATGGTGTTCTCAGTGTCGAATGTTGTGGTGCAGAGTGCCATAAATGGGTATGGTTCAGCAGCTATTGCAGGGTCGGCAGCAGCCGTAAACTTTGAGTATTATTGTTACTACATAATCGTGGCATGTAATGGTGCCGCCATTTCGTTTATTGGTCAAAACTATGGAGCAGGAAAGTACGACCGTGTGCGTCGCATCTATCGCATTTGCTTGATAATGGGTTTTGTGGGATGCTTTGTGGCGAATGCTCTTTTCACTTATTTCGACCACTTCTTCTTGAGCTTCTTTAGTCTTGACCCCGAAGTGATTCGTTATGGATCAATTCGTATGGAAGGTGTGTTGCTATTTCAATTCTTAGCATGTAGTTACGAGGTGAGTGGTTCTGCCCTACGTGGTATGGGCGAATCGATGTTGCCTACAATTATCACAGTGTTTGGTACGTGTGTGTTGCGTATGATTTGGGTGTTTGTCGTAGCTCCCCACTATTCGGGCTTTGACCGCCTTTTGCAAGTATATCCCCTTTCGTGGGTGCTTACAGGGGGAATGGTTTTTGTGGCTTACCACATGCGCATGCGTAAACTCTGTCCTAAACAGGCGTTAAACTGAGCAGGGGGGGCGTATGCAAATTGCTCACTATACACCTCTCATTTTGCTTTAAGAATCATTTTATAAGCAGAAGTTTTGCATAATTGATGGAAAAAAGTTAATTTTGCGAGGGAGAAACTTTTTTCTCACCTTTCCTCAAAGAAAGTGCATGGTGCTAAACGCTTTATTTGTTACAAAGCGTGGATGCAATATGGTGCATTCTCTTTCCCAAAAACCTGCATATTATGCAAAACAACTGTCACCTTTCCAAGCTCATTCTTGAGCAAGCAAAAAAGTATGGCGACCGCGCCGCACTTAGTTACCGCGATTATACACAAAACAAGTGGATTCCTGTTTCGTGGAAACAGTTTGCCTTGAATGTTAAGAAAGTTTCCTTAGCCCTGCTCCGTCTTGGTGTACAGGTGCAGGAAAACATTGCCGTATTTTCTCAGAATAAGCCCGAAACACATTATGTAGACTTCGGTGCTTATGGCATTCGTGCTGTAACTATTCCGTTTTATGCAACGAGTAGTGCAGCGCAAATTACTTATATGCTTAACGATGCACAGGTGCGTTACCTCTTTGTGGGCGAACAACCGCAATATGACACTGCTTTTAGTGTGATTTCTGTGGCTCGTACACTTGAACGTATCATCATCTTTGACCGTTCGGTAAAAAAGAACCCTAACGACCATCTTTCGGTTTACTTAGACGATTTCATTAACGAACAGTTAGCCGATGGGGTGAGCGATGCTTTGGCAAACGAATATAAAAAGCGTTTGGCTGATGCAAACGACGAAGACTTGTGCAATATTCTCTATACCAGTGGAACTACAGGTCAAAGCAAGGGCGTAATGCTTACTTATGGCATGTTTCGTGAGGGCTTCCGCGTAAACGATGCGGTGCTCCCCCTTAGCGAAAACGATGTGTTCCTAAACTTCTTACCCTATACGCATATTTTTGAACGTGCATGGTGCTATCTCGGTTTAACTGAGGGTGCTTTGCAGTGCATTAACTTGCGCCCTGCCGATGTGCAGCGCTCTATGCAGGAGGTGCATCCTACTTGTATGTGTGCAGTGCCCCGTTTTTGGGAAAAAGTATACCAAGCTGTGCTCGAAAAAATGGAGAGTGGCTCATTTATGGAGCGTAAACTCATTCGCGAAGCACTCGAGGTGGGCAAGCGTTATTGGGTAAATTATAAAGCTCAGTGCAAAAAACCTCCTATGGGTTTGGCTTTGCAATATAAGCTTTATGACAAAACGATTATTCGTCTTTTGCGCAAAACGCTTGGACTTGAACGTGCCAACTTCTTCCCCACAGCAGGTGCAGCCGTATCGCCCGAGGTAGAGGTGTTTGCGCATGCAGCAGGCATTAACATGGTGGTGGGTTATGGTTTGACCGAAAGTCTTGCCACCGTGTCGTGCGATATTCCAGGAAAACCTGTTTCGTTAGGTTCGGTAGGTCGCTTAATCGATAAAATGGAAATTAAGTTTGGCGAGAACGACGAAATTTTGCTTCGTGGTAAAACCATTACACCGGGATATTATAAAAAAGATAGTCAAACAAAAGAGGCTATCGACGAAGATGGATGGTTCCACACGGGTGATGCGGGTTACATGAAGAATGGTGAACTCTATTTGCGCGAGCGCATTAAGGATCTTTTTAAGACCTCGAATGGCAAGTATATTGCGCCACAAATGATTGAGTCGAAATTGGTGCTCGACCGCTATTTTGACCAAGCTGTGATTGTGGCAGATAAACGCAAATTTGTGAGCGCACTCATTGTTCCCAGTTACCAATTGCTCGAACAATATGCTCGCGAACATGGCATAGCTTTTGCCAACCGCGAAGAACTCTGCAAAAATCCCGAAATTACGAAGTTCTATACAGAACGCATCGAGACCTTGCAGCAAGACTTGGCTCACTACGAGCAAATCAAGCGTTTCGTGTTGTTGCCTCACCCTTTCACTATGGACAATGGGGAACTTACGAACACGTTAAAAGTGCGTCGTCGTGTGGTTTATGAACATTATGCTGAAGCCATCGAACGCATTTATGCTGAGGCTGAGGCAGGAGCTGCACAACATCAATAATAAATTCAATTAAACACAATAGCAAATATAATATATGATCACTTCCGACCAACTGAAAGATGCCCAAGACCGCGTAGAGGCGTTGAATCGTTACCTCGACATTGACGCCAAAGTAATGCAGCTCGAAGAAGAGCAGTTACGTACGCAAGATCCTGGTTTCTGGGACGATGCCAAACGTGCTGAGGAGCAAATGAAGAAGGTAAAGGGCATCGAAAAGTGGATTGAAGGATATAAAAACGTAAAAACGCTTGTCGACGAATTGGCACTCGCCTTCGATTTTTATAAAGAGGAGATGGTGACCGAAGAAGAAGTCGATGAGAACTATAACAAGTGCCTCACTGCAATTGAGGAACTTGAATTGCGCAACATGCTCCGACAAGAGGAGGACCAAATGGCGTGTGTACTCAAAATTAACTCGGGTGCGGGTGGTACCGAAAGTCAAGACTGGGCGTCGATGCTTATGCGTATGTATATGCGTTATGCTGAGTCGCACGACTACAAGTGTACGATTTCGCATTTGCAGGATGGTGATGAAGCGGGTATTAAAACCGTTACCATGGAGATTGAGGGTGATTCGGCTTATGGTTACCTTAAAAGTGAGAATGGTGTGCATCGTCTTGTGCGTGTTTCGCCCTACAATGCTCAGGGTAAGCGCATGACTTCGTTTGCATCGGTCTTTGTAACTCCATTAGTCGACGATACCATTGAGGTGTATGTAGATCCCTCTAAAATTTCATGGGACCTCTTCCGCTCAGGTGGTGCAGGTGGACAGAATGTAAATAAGGTGGAGACGGGTGTTCGTCTTCGTTACCAATATACTGACCCCGATACAGGCGAAACAGAAGAAATCCTCATTGAGAATACCGAAAGCCGTAAACAGCTTGAGAACCGTGAAAACGCTATGCGTCTTCTTCGTTCACAACTCTATGATCGTGCTTTGCAAAAGCGTAAGGCAGAGCAAGCTAAGATTGAGGCTGGTAAAAAGAAAATTGAGTGGGGTAGTCAAATTCGCAGTTATGTCTTCGACGATCGCCGCGTAAAAGACCACCGTACTGGTTTTCAAACCAGTGACGTTAACGGCGTGATGGATGGCAAAATTGATGGCTTCATCAAAGCCTATCTCATGGAATTCTCTGAAAAGGGTGACGAGTAAATTATTCTAAAGAAGATAGCGTGTATAGAAAGTATACATCTTCTATCTTCTGTAGAATATCAAGCATAACCCCCTAAAACAAAATATCATGAAGAAGGATAAACGCAACTTAAGAAAAAAGGCTGTAGAAGCCATGCAACAGCGTCAAGCTAACAAAGTAGTAGGTGGCATTGTTATTGTGCTTGCTTTAATTTTGGGCTTAGGTTTATTGGCTTATTACCTCCTTTCAGTGTAAATTAAAAACTCTTTCAAGTTTTGGCACTCGAAATAGAACGTAAATTCCTTGTGGAGGGCGATTATAAATCGCTCTCCATTTCCCACAGCCGCATTGTGCAAGGTTATATTTGCAGTGGACGCGGCCGTACAGTACGTGTGCGCCTTCGCGACGAGAAGGGCTATCTCACAATTAAAGGTCCCTCGCGTAACGGAGGACTTTCGCGCTATGAGTTCGAAAAAGAAATTACCAAAGACGAGGCACTCTCGCTTATGACACTTTGCGAACCAGGCATCATTGACAAGGTGCGTTGGCTCGTACCTATGGGTGCGCATACCTATGAGGTGGATGAATTCTTTGGTGACAATGCAGGTCTTGTAGTGGCTGAAGTAGAATTGGGTAGCGAAGATGAGGCTTATGAGCGTGCTCCCTTCCTTGGACAAGAGGTTACGGGCGACCGTAAATACTATAACTCTTCACTCCGCACTTATCCCTATAAGGATTGGGAGAAATAATAAGGATAAATTCCTTTTCTCCTTCTTTGACTCGATCAGAAATCCAACAAAGAAACACTATCACAGTTCTTATTGAAAAATACATCTTTATGAAAAAATCAGTTTTCCAAAAAGTTTTATTGCTGCTTTTCTGTGGGGTATTAGCCTGTTTTAGTTCCACCGCACAATCCAATGCGTCTTTGATAGACCAATTAAAAGCCACAGGTTTGCCATTGGTAAACATTACTACTGTGAATGGAGAATTGCCTACATGCGAAAAAATAGACACTGCTCCTGAAGGTTGTATGGGTAGCACCATAGTTAATGCGACCAAGGTTCCAGGACGTATCGTCATCACTTTGGGCGATTCTGTGCTCTATGACAGTGGTGAGTACGCGGAAAAGGTATCGGGCATGAAGATAAAAATTCGTGGCAATACCAGTGCTTATCGCACGCATCCTTCTTACAAGATTAAGCTTCAAAAGAAAGCAAACCTTCTGAAGGGCTCGGGCAGCAAGAAAGACAAAGAATGGGCTTTGTTGAATAGCAATACTTCTGCCAATCTGCGAACTGTTATGGGTAAGCAAATAGCTTTGCTCTGTGGCATTGAATGGGAACCACAAGATTGTTATGTGAATTTGGTGTTTAATGGAAAATATTGTGGCGATTATCTTCTCTCAGAACTCGTAAAACGTAGTGAAGGACGTTGCAATGTAGCCGAAACGGGTTATGTCATAGAGTGTGACCCATATTGGTGGAGTGAGGATAAAGGAGAGTTCTCTTTTTTCCACACCACACACTTACCTTATTCCATGGCATATACCTTCAAATATCCCGACGCGGAGGTAATGACGCAAGAACAGTGGACGTACATTCGCGATGTAGTGTATGATTTTGAAGATAAACTATATAATAGAGAACCTATTGAAGAAGTTTTCGATATCTCAACAATGGCTTCTTGGTTCTTGGCGCACGATATAAGTGGCTCATGGGATGGTTGTGGTTCAAACATCTTCATTACGAAGTATGACAATACCCCCAATAGTAAACTTAAAATGGGTCCTTTGTGGGACTTTGATTTAGATTATAGCAAAGAAGGGTGGGCTTCGGTACACGAAATTCCAGAGTTTTATGGAATACCTTTCTTTAGTCGCTATGAAACCGTAATGGCGTACAATGACCGTTGGCAACAAGTGCGTCCGTTGATAGAAGCACGTGTAGAAGCAGTTCTTGATTCGATGCGTACGAATTGGGCAGAGGCTATTGACGCAAGTCGCACAATATTCAAAGACAGTGTGGGGAGATATGAACCCACATTTGCTGAGAACGAACAAGAGGTGCGCAATTGGTTTGCCCAGCGCCTTCCTTGGTTAGATGAGGCTATTGCCAATCTAGTGTCGGATGTTACGGCTGTAGATAATGTAGAGGTTGGAACATTGCGCACAGCCTCTGTGGCTGCTTATGCCACAAGTGGGGTATTACTCTATCAAGGAAGTGAGACACAGTTTAATCAATGGAGAAAACAACAAAAGAACTATACAGGCATAGCCATTGTGCGTTATACCTCAATAAGTGGGCGCTTGGTTAAGACAGAGAAGGTTGTATTATAGTTCCCATCAATTATGGATATAAAACAAAAGAGTACTTTCCGACAAAGAAAGTACTCTTTTGTTTTAGTAACGTTTAAAAAATAACTTGGTACAAAATGCTAAGCAGATTTGCACTTAACGACATAGTTCCAGAAGAGTTTAAAACATTATCCTTTAACCATGTGTTGCTTCATAAAAAGGACATAAAAATGGGATAGCCAGTACAAAACTTTGTCTGTTATTTGATAGGGTGTTCAAAATTCGCCACGTTTCTTTGTATTTTTTCACTGCTGTTAAACGCTTGATTATCAATGCAGTGCGACGAAATGCGCAAAGCGCATGCAAAAGAATATTTGCGCAAATGACAAATTTTATAGCGTATTTTTGAAATAAGCAAGACAAAGTACTATATAGAGCTGTGAGCAAAAATCAAAATTAATCGTTTATGACAAGATTTCCTATGAACTACGATTTGCTTAGAAGAGGAATATACGTTTCAAAGGCATGGCAGGCGCATTCATCTTTCACCCCCGAGGAGGTGGCGCATGTCACCATGCTAAACAAACGGGTGGCAGAACTTACAGAATGTTCGCTCGAAAATGCTGTGGCTGAGGCATTGCGTGCGGGACGAAGATACCAAGATCGGAAATCTGCCTTTCTACGCCGATACATTATAAAGGGCACTGTAAGTTTGTGCTTGCATGTGAAAGACACGTTAAAGTCCTGTCCCGAATATGGCTGCCACTATCCCGACGAAGCGTGCAAACTTTACCACGCAGGTAGCAAATATTGCTTGGACGAGATGTTAAGAACCCAGCGCCAAGTCACAACCGTCATTCTGCACGATAACCACTTCAGCAAGTGCGAGGACCAACTGCGTAGCGAAGCAGCTGACTGGGGGCACACCATGTTAGAGTCCGATAACGACTTGAATGATAATTGGAAAGAGCTGCGTCAGCAGTACCACCTGCCAATCTGTTGGTCATTTATGGACTTGATGGAAGATTTCACAATGGACGAAATTATGTGCATCACGCCAGACCTGTTTGAGATGAACGTGAATCGTTTGTACTAATACTTACTTAACACAATCAAATAATATGACAAACAACAACCCAGTAGTGTTCGACCCCGAAAATCAGTGGGCGGAGGAATTAGGAGCCTCATTTATAGGCAGTATGGCTGTAATTTATTTTCGCGATTATGGGCATTCTCCACAGCTCGATTACTTGAAGCGAGAAGAGGCCATACAGAATTGTAAAGACTATTGCTGTTTGATGCGCAGTATGGGGTACGTGGCGTTTATAGGTTATTCGAGCGACGATAACGAACCGTCAACAGTTATTGTATGTAATGTGCCGATAGATTTGTTGTTTGGCACCTGTACTGCATTCGATGGCGATGTGATATCGTATCATACCCCGTGCAATAACAGCGTCAAAGTTGTGTCATGGTCGTTGAGGCTTAAAACGGTGCCCAATGAGCCTTTGCAGCAGAGGTCGTATGAGCATTTGGAAACGAAATATGAATACAAGGATTGGGACATTGACGACTTCCTTTCTTTGTTAAGAGATTTATCGCAGTGCACCATACGCGGCTGTCACTTCAGCATAGACGAAGTTCCAGTTCTTTCGGGGCGTATAGAAGAGGTGGTGCAACAGCATTGGCCCGATAAGGACGAAGATGCGGCGAAGTCGCTTTATGCCCAAGCACTCAATAACATACAGTCGTATCGCGATGAGTTGCGCCGTAGCTTGAGTAAGCCTATCAACGACTTGATAGACGAGGGGTTGCTTGACCCTGAACCAAAAACAGAGGAGAATGAGGACGAAATGGAAGATTAGAAGTTAAGGCACGAATTAGCCGTTTTCATTGACGTTGTATTTGTAAGGTTTTAAAATAACTACCTCATGAATAAAGGAAATATCTAATCATGCGTATCCTATGAAAACGGCTGTTCGCCTAGGCCCAATCGCACCCATAACAGGGTGCCCCGTTTGGTTATTGCGTAACATATAACCAGGCATGTGAAGAAGAACAAGTTCTCTTCACATACCTGGCTACCTTATCTCACCCCTAACGGGGTAACCCATTAAAATAATACACGAATTGAGACGTTTTTTGTGTTTGTTCTTGTTGAATATCAACTATTTACAATATCAAAACACCCTCAAAACCGTGCGGAAAAATATTATAGATTTTGAACACCTTACCTAACGGGGTGATCCCATTAAAATAATACACGAATTGAGGCGTTTTCTGCGTTTATTATTGTTGAATA
>ERZ1026884.1254-NODE-1254-length-14014-cov-23.527258_pt1 | contig 14014 bp, 9 predicted proteins | sample MGYA00380172_ERZ1026884 | MGnify/ENA primary metagenome ERZ1026884 (study PRJEB33269, sample SAMEA4719808) | human gut metagenome | biome: human-associated habitat; feature: organic feature; material: feces | place: Cameroon | collected 2013-10 ... | reverse complement strand
TGTCGCCTAAACGAATGGTGGTGCTGGCTCCTACGGGCATCGCTGCCATCAACGCCGGAGGAATGACCATCCATTCGTTCTTCCAACTTCCGTTTTCGCCATACGTGCCAGGAACGACCTTCGGCAGTGGTGAACAGAAACGCTATAAATTCAGTAATCTGAAACGTAACATCATCCGAAGTATCGACCTGCTTGTCATCGATGAAATCAGTATGGTGCGCAGCGATTTGCTTGATGCCATCGATTCCGTATTGCGCCAATATCGTAAGCGTCACGACTTGCCTTTCGGAGGTGTCCAGCTTCTCATGATAGGCGATTTGCATCAGCTTGCTCCAGTGGTTACTCCGCAGGAAGAGCAGATGATAGGACAGTATTATGATACTCCATTCTTCTTCAGCAGTAATGCCTTGAAGCAGGCAGGCTATCTAACCATCGAACTCAGGAAAGTGTATCGTCAACAGGACCAGCAATTTATCTCTCTTCTTAATCAGATTAGGGAGAACAAGGCTTCTGAAGCCACCTTGCAGGCTCTGAACCAGCGATACATCCCAAACTTCGAACCGCCTAAGGAGGGCAACTACATCCGTCTTACCACCCATAATGCTCCTGCACAGTATATCAACGAGCAGCAGCTCGCAGCCCTTCCGTCGCAGGCGTATTCCTTTACGGCAGAGGTGGAGGGCAACTTCCCGGAATCATCTTATCCTGCTGATTTCAAGCTCATCTTGAAACCGGGAGCGCAGGTGATGTTTATCAAGAACGATCCGCAGCACCGTTTCTATAATGGTATGATTGGCGAGGTTAGAACCATCATTGGCGACAAGATTACCGTGCGCAGCAAGGATACCTACCAGGATTTTGAACTGGAGCAGGTGGAGTGGACCAATTCGAAATATACTCTGAATGAGGAAACCAAGGAGATTGAGGAAAGCGTGGAAGGACGGTTTCGCCAGTATCCGCTCCGACTGGCGTGGGCGATTACCATCCATAAGAGTCAAGGCCTTACTTTTGAGCATGCCATCATTGATGCTTCCCATAGCTTTACCCATGGGCAAACCTATGTGGCGTTGAGCCGCTGTAAGACTTTGGAGGGTATGGTACTCAGTCAGCCTCTGTCTCGTGGTGCCATCATCAGCGACCGGACGGTGGATGCTTTCAATAGTCAACTTATTTCGCCTAGTCAAGAACAAATCAGCTATCTGGAACAGCAATATGTGTTGCACTGCATTGGTGAACTTTTCGATTTCTATGCCATCAGTGGCAGCTATGAGCACTTGATGCGCTGCCTGGTGGAGTTCTTTGCGGGTAAATATCCTCGTGTAGTGGGCGAGTATCAGAAACTGCAGGTGGTACTGAAGAATCTGATAAGTGTGTCGGATAAATTCCGTGTGCAATACACTCGCATGCTGGGACAGAATCCTGATGTCAGTCAAGCAGAGCTGCAAGACCGCATCCATAAGGGTGCCCAGTATTTCTTCGATAAAATTGGTATTCTGAGCGATTTGATTAAAAAGTCAAATCTTAATACAGACAACAAGGTGGGCAAGAAGCAGTTTGAAGACCGCTTTTCTGTTTTTGCAGAAGATGTAAGATTGAAGGAGAGACTCCTGCGATATGAGCAGAGTGCCGTGTTCTGCGTGACTGATTATCTGAAGAAGAAGGCACAGTTCCTGTTGATGGATGAGGCTGCATCTTCTGGCGAAGGTTCTGGTAAGAATGAATCTGGTTCTGGCAAGAATGGGTCTGGTTCTGGCAAGAAAGCGAGAAAAATAAAGAATTCGAATGGTCCAAAGGAGCCGAAAACTCCAACTAAGGAAATCAGTTACAACCTTTATAAACAAGGTATGACCGTTGATCAGATTGCGGAAGAACGAGGTTTGGTCAGAAGTACTATCATGGGTCATCTTACCCCATACGTGAAAGAAGGAAAGGTTGGCTTGCGAGCACTTATCTCAAGTGCCCATGAGAAGAAGATTCGAGATTTCATGAAGGCTCATCCTGATATAGAGCACTTCAGCGAGATCAAGGAGGCGATGGGGGATGGCATCGACTACTCCGAGATCAAGCTGATTTGTGATTTGATGGAAGACGAAGGATAATGCGTGCAGATGCTTAGCCTACGATTTCGATTGTCGCTGAGCGTCCGCATCTTCCAACTGCTTCAAGGCTTGCTGGAGGATGCTTCTTGGCGAGTTCCAGGGCGTTGCTGCTCTGTACACGATGGCGGCATTGTCAAACTCGTAGGCGAGGGTGTTGTATACAGGCACGCTCAGCGAATTGTAGGCATCGTGGCGCTCATATTCCAATTTGGCTGCAAAATTACGAAAAAACTCTAGTTTTCCTATACAAATGTTAGATATTTTGTTTAAAAAGATATAATATTGGTAGGATTCCTTTCTTTTCTGAGGGTGAAGTAGCAGGAAATTCTATTTTTTGCAGTATCTTTGTACCCATGAAGAAGAAAAAGTTGATTATAATGGCTTTGAGTATGCTGATGGTACTCCCGGTTTACTCCCAGGATAAGCGTTATCATGGCGACGGCATTGATGATGTTCTTCGCTTTGTTCCTACCATTGCCGTCTTCGGACTGAAGGCGTGTGGAGTGGAGGCTGAAAGTACTTGGCAGCGGAGAATCGGGGTCCAAGTGCTGACATTCGGAGTGAATGCAGCCGTGACATATTCGCTGAAGCATGCTATCCATGAGAAGCGTCCGGATGGAACGGACAATCATTCGTTTCCTTCAGGACACACCTCTGTCGCCTTTTCCGGAGCCACCGTCCTGATGCACGAATATCGCAAGGTTTCTCCCTGGATTGGTGTGGCGGGCTATGCAGTGGCTACGGGAGTGGCTGTGGATAGAGTGCGCCGCAATCGCCATCATTGGGAAGATGTTGTGGCGGGTGCAGCCATCGGTGTAGCCTCAGCAGAAGCCGGCTATCTGATAGGCGATTGGATTCTGGGAAAGAACAAGAAGAAAGGAAAGGAGAGTGATGGAGAAAAAGAGAAGGATATCAACGACAATATCAGTCTTTCGGTAGCTCCGACAGGTATTGATTTAGCTATCAGATTGTTCTAGTTATCACTCCCTGCGGTCGTTCGGGAAGTTAAGAGATTCTAGTTTCGTATGTAAGCTCCACACGCCCTGAAAGGGCAGAAGCTCCTAGCCCAGGGCATCGCCCTGGGTAATTACGGACACAAAACCTGTCGCCCTGTAAGGGCAAAAGCTTTAAAACTCCAGACAAAGCATAAAGCTTTTGCCCTTACAGGGCGCCTTACTGATTGCCATTATACCCAGGGCGTTGCCCTGGGCTAGGAGCTTTTGGGCCTTCAGCCCGTTCTTGAACCACAGGCGAAACTATTTCTCCATTCCTCCTGTCTGGATTCCCTGTTGCTCTTCCTGGAAGTCATTCTTGATGTTTGACTTCGCCTGCTGGAATTGCTTCTTGGTGTTTCCGAACTTCCATGTCAGGGTAAGACTGATCTGGCGCAATGGCACCTTTATCTTCATGTTCTGTACGTAATCCGAACCCACGGTCTTCTGCTTGATGTTGAGCTTGTCGTCGGTAGGAGTGAGGAACATCAGACCCAAATCCAACTTGTCCTTGACGATGGATTTGGAGAGGGTGGTATAGAAGAATGACATACCGCTCTGATAGCCCTGCAGATTATGCTGCTTGGTCTGGATGATGCTACCCACGGTCCATTGCAGTTCCCAAGGCAGGGTCTGTTGCAGATTGATCATCGTACTGCTGTTCCATCCGTTGTTCTTCCATCCCAGGGCATCGCTGCGCAAATCGTTGTAGCTCAAGCTCTCGTTCAGCATCAGTCTCGTCTTCTTGAACATCAGCCAGTTGATGAATACATTCATGCTGGCGTTGCGTGTCTTCGAAACATTGCCGTAGGTGGTGTTGAGCAGGTTGTCGGCATCGAGGAAGGAATACTGCTCTATCTTGTTGTCGCAGAATCCGTAACCCAGGGTGGTGCTCAACATGAAACGCTGGTTATAGTAATTGAATACCATGTTAAGCTGATGCGACTTCACCACGTCGAGGTCTGTATTACCATAGGAGATGGCAGTAGGATTACTGCGGTCTACGTATGGATTCAGATAGGTGATGCCAGGACGGGTGATGCGCAGCTGATAGTTCATTCCGATGTTCATGCCCGGAGCGATGTTGTAGGAAAGGCTGGCGCTCGGTACGAGATTGCCGTACTGTTTGTCGAAGTCGTCGCCCTTGCCCTGTTCAAACTTCACCTTCTCCCAGGTCTGCTCGTAGCGGGTTCCCATCATCGTTCCCCATTTTCCGAAGTTTCCTTTCCACTCAGCGTATGCTGCCAGAATGCTCTGGTTGTTCTTGTATTCCATGCTGTTGGCTGGGTTCAGAGTCTCGGTCTTATCGGCTGCCACATCATAGTAGCGGGAATCGCTCTTGTTGGTGCGGGCGATGTATTTGGTGCCGAAGTTCAAGCGCTGTGTCTCGCTGAGCGAGTGGGTGAAGTCTGCCTGGAAGGTATGTTCCGTGCCACGGGTTTTGCTCTTGGAGAGCAGGTCGTGGAGCTGAATCCCCGTTACCTGACTGATGTCATCGTAGAACGTATAGTTGTCGATATGGGTAGGGTTGGTGCTGAAGAGATAACTGAGGATGAGGTAGTTGGTGCGCTCCTTGTTGAAGAACCGCTGATAGTCGATGCTTCCATTGAAGGAAGTGTTGTCCAGATCCTGCTTCATCTCGTTGCCATATTCAAAGCCCTTGCCATAGATGCCGCCAGACATCCGGGTAATCGGATGACCGTTCAGCTTCTGACCGAAGGTGGTTAAGCCAGCCGTGGCGCTGATGTTGCTCAGCGAATCGAGTTCGTAGCTCAGGCTGATGTTGCCCATCGAGAACGGCTGCTTCATGTCTGATTTCTGATAGTAGTTCATCGTGCTTCCATCCTTCTGGATTCGGTCGAAGGAGATGGTGGTTCCATCCATGCGCTGATGATCGTACATTCCGTTTGCACTGTAGGTGAACTTGCCCTGCTGACCGCTGATGAGGGCAGAGATGCTCTGCGCCTGATTGCCGGCAGTGGCACTGATGTTGCCGTTATATCCATTGCTGAGGTCGCTGCCTCCTGCGCCATTCACGGTCTGCTTGTTGAGTACGATGTTGAGCACACCGCCCGTTCCTTCTGCATCATATTTGGCTCCCGGATTGGTGATTACTTCTATGTTCTTGACCATGGTTGCCGGCATCGCCTTGAATATCTGTGAAGGATTGGCAGAGAACATGGGATTCGGCTTTCCGTCTACGTATACCTTGAAGCTGGAAGAACCATTCACGGTGATGTTGTCCTGTCCGTCTACGGTAACCATCGGAACCTTGCGCAGCATATCGAGTACGGTAGAAGCCTTGGCATCGGCATCCTGCTCTACGTTGTAGGTCATCTTGTCGGTCTCCATCTTCACCAGCGGCTTGGAGGCAACCACGGTTACTGCATCCAGGTCCATATCCTTCCAGATGGAATCGGCAGCCTCTACCTGGTTCTGTGCGAAGCTTTCGAGCGAACATACGAGCAGAGAGCTCAGTAATATCATATTTTTCTTGTTCATAACAATCTTTTTTTAGTTTTAATACTACTTTCTTTTTCTGTTTGACGATGCAAAGGTAAATGGATTTTTTGGAATGACAATGAACGGAATAGGGGTTTAACTCAACTATAACTTTCTGAAACATCTTCTTAACGTTCAGATAACATAAAAACAGAATAATCCCGATAAAAAGCAAAAAATGTAAGCGAAAGTTTCGTTTATCTCAACTTTTATTTGTAATTTCGCAGAAAATTTAATATAATTGAAATAAATCATGATAAAAACAACAAGAAAGAGCCTTTGGGCTCTCACTTTCAGCGCAGCTCTCTGTGCTTCGCTTTCTGCCAATGCCGAGACCATCGAGGTGCAGAAACTGAAGCATGTGGGACCATTCCCAGTGGCTACTCCCTGGATGGCAGACAGCGTAAATGTGAAGGGAGAGAAGTTTGCAATGGAGGGGGTAGTAGACTCTCCATTATCGTTCAACTTATTGGATAATGGCAAGGAAGTGGCTGCTTCTCAGCTCCTGGCTGATAATGCAAAGCAGAATGCACTCCATCTGGCTTCCTTCACCGTATCTAACACCAGCCGTACCAAGGCTACTGTAGAGGTGAAGGGCTTGAAGCAATATCGCCTCTTCGTAGATGGCGAGCAGGTGAAGGTGAATGGTGACAAGGCTGAGACCGTCTTGCTGCCTTCTACCCATACTGTGGTCATCAAATATCTCACCGCATCTGATCCGTCTTCCGATAAGACTGCTGACAAGGATGCTGCCAAGGATTTCAAGGTGAGCGTTACTGCTGCAGATGGCAAGCAGCTGAGCGTGGGCGAGGCTTCTGCCAATACCAAGCGCACCTTTAATATATATGATGTAATCTGCATGCCAAACTATTCAAGTGTGGCACTTTCGCCAAATGGCAAGTTTATGATTGTGCGCAAGACCTGGGTAGACCGTCAGGGCAAGAACCATAGCATCAATGAGCTGAGAAACAGCCAGACCAACAAGGTCGTTGCTTCCTTTAAGGAGAACGTAAGATGGATGCCTCGCACCAACAAGATGTACTTTACCGAGAAGGCGGGCGACAATGCCATCGCCGGTGAAGGAAAGGCAGACGTAGCCATGCAGCTTATCACCATCAATCCGCTGAATATGGAGCGCGAGGTGATGGCGGCCAATATTCCGGAAGGCTGGTTCCAGTTTACTCCTGATGAGAAATCGCTTATCTATACGCTTTATCTGGAGGGTAGAAAGCAGGATGCTCAGGTGTTTGATGTAAAGGAACCTGATGACCGCCAGCCTGGATGGAGAAACCGCAGCTATCTTGCCAAGTATGATTTGGCATCGGGCATCCTCCAGCCTCTTACTTTCGGCTATCACAATGTATATCTCAATGATATCTCTGCCGACTCCCGCTATCTGCTCATCGGCAAGAGCGAGGAGCGTCTTACCAAGCGTCCTACAACAGTCAATTCCCTCTATCGTCTCAATCTGAACGACATGAGCGTGGAGGCTTTGGTAGAGAAGGGTGAATTCATCAATAGTGCCCAGTTCTCGCCAGACGGCAAGAGCATCCTCATAACCGGTTCGCCTGAGGCTTTCAATGGCATCGGAAAGAATGTAGAAGAGGGACAGACACCTAGTATGGTGGATACCCAGCTCTATCTGATGACCTTGGCAGACAAGAAGGTGAAACCGATGACTAGGGATTTCAACCCTAACGTGCAGAGCGTGGATTGGAGCAAGGCGGATGGAAACATCTATTTTACTGCCGAGGATAAAGACTGCATGCATCTCTTCCAGCTCAATCCCAAGACCGGAAAGTTCACTCTCCTGAAGACTCCTGAGGAGAACATCAAGAGCTTCTCGCTTGCAGCTGCTGCTGTAGAAATGGCGTTCTCAGGTCAGAGTGCTTCCAATGCCGACCGTCTCTACAAGATGAATACCAAGGCACAGAAGGCTCTGCTGGTGGATGATCTCAGCGCCCGACTGCTGAAGGACATCGAGCTGGGCGACTGCAAGGCATGGAACTATGTGAACTCTCGTGGCGATACACTCTGCTGCCGTTACTATCTGCCTCCTCACTTCGATGCTGCGAAGAAATATCCTATGATTGTGAATTACTACGGCGGTTGCAGTCCTACCACCCGTATGTTCCAGAGCCGCTATCCTCATCATGTATATGCAGCGATGGGATATGTTGTTCTGGTGGTTAATCCTAGTGGTGCTACCGGTTTCGGTCAGAAGTTCTCAGCTCGTCATGTGGATACGGCAGGCGAGGGCGTGGCAGAAGATATCATCGCCAGCACACAGGCTTTCTGTAAGGAACATAACTTCGTGAACAGTAAGAAGATAGGATGCATCGGTGCAAGTTATGGTGGATTCATGACCCAGTACTTGCAGACCAAGACCGACCTCTTTGCTGCAGCCATCTCTCATGCCGGTATCAGCGATCATACCAGCTATTGGGGCGAGGGTTATTGGGGCTACAGCTATAGCGAAGTTTCTATGGCGAATGAGTATCCTTGGACCAACAAGCATCTCTTTGTAGATCAGAGTCCGCTCTATAATGCGGATAAGATTCATACTCCATTGCTCTTTGTGCATGGTACTGCCGATAACAATGTACCGGTGGGCGAGAGTATCCAACTCTACAATGCATTGAAGCTCCTCGGCCGTCCAACAGCGATGGTATTGGTAAAAGACCAGGACCATCACATCATAGACTACGAGAAGCGCCTCAAGTGGCAAGATACTATCTTTGCCTGGTTTGCCAAGTGGTTACAGGATGATGCCAGTTGGTGGAATGATATGTACGGCACCGAGAAGATGTAATTTTTCTTCTGCCTTCTTCACGCTTCCTGATTCCAGGATCAGCTGTTTCACTTCTTCGTAGTCCGTATATTGCGGATTGCGTTCCATGAAGATGCGGCAGGCACGGTCGATGAGTTTATGGTTGATGAGTTTGGCGTTCACCATCTTGTTGCCTTCTACTCGTCCTTGCCTGATCTGAAGGGAAGTGCTTATCATGTCCAGAATCATCTTCTGCGATGATCCTGCTTTCATGCGGGTACTTCCCGTTACAAATTCCGGTCCAGTGATTACTTCTACGGGATAATCGGCTGTTTGGGCGATGGGAGCGTGAGGATTGTTAACGATGCAACCCGTAGGAATGCCTTCTTTCTTGCAATGTTGCAAGATGGAAAGCACGAATGGGGTTGTGCCGCTGGCAGAAAAACCGAGTACGAAATCCTGCTTTGAGATATGTTTATCGCAGAGCTGGTGCCAACCATTCTCCAGGTCGTCTTCTCTGGATTCCCTGGTTTGCGTAAGGCAGCCGATGCCTCCAGGGAAGATGGCTTGTATCTGTGAACCGTCGATGCCATAGGTGTTCTGCACCTCGATGGTATCGAGGGTAGCCAGTCTTCCGCCCGTTCCGCAACCGGCATAGAAGAGTCTTCCGCCCTTCTTCAGCTGCCCTTCGATGGCGGAAATCAGTTGGTTGATGGCAGGCAATGCTTCTTCTATTGCCAGAGCCACCTTCTTGTTTTCTTCATTGATATGAGCGGTGAGTTCATCCACGCTCATCTTTTCGAGATGTTCGTAGAGCGAGCTCTGTTCTGTTATTCTTTTTTCTTCTTTATTTGGCATAGTATTTTATCTTTTGGTTGTAGATTACGAAAAGCTTGATTTCAGGCTATTTCCTATGACTATAGCCGATAATCCTGATGCTGGTTTCTATTCTTCTGCCAGGAAATAAACCGGAGCATTGCGTGAACCTTCTTTAATCAGGAAGCCGGATTTTTCCAGTTGCTTCAACCAGTTGAGTGCAGTCTGTTTGCGGATATGAAATTCCATTTCCAGGGTTCTGCGGTTGATGGAGCGATGGTCTTTCATATACTCTCTTATTTTCTCCTTCAAGGTATCTTCAGAGAAAGGGTAGGAGCGGGAAGTATATTGCGATTTCTCGAAATGAGTATGATACTTTACCTGTTTCAGCAGGTCTTCATTGGGGCGGAACTTGATGCCTCTTACGCTAACGTAGTCGGCTCTCACCTTGCTGTCAGGCTTCAGTTCATCCATATCCAGATTTACCGAGAGCGAGAGGTATCCGATTTCCGGAATGTTGATACGCTTTCCATCCTGCAGGTCTTCTTCGATAATGTCACGCAGTTGCATGAAGACAGTAGCCACTTCTCCCTTCCCCAAACAGCTGTGTTGGGCTATTCGTTCAATCATCTGTTTGTCTGTCATTGCAGGTTGCTCAAAGATATGGGCGAATCGGCGTGTCTCTTCATTTCCTCCTGCATTGGGAAGATAATGTATTTCATATTTTATAGCCATAGTTTTCTCAGTTTTATGTCAGCAAGAATAATATGTCCTTGTTATCACCCGTTATTGTCTGGTTGACGTCGCAAAGATAAATAATTATTCTGAGAATCAAGAAGAAAAGAGGAAAGAAATACAGATAGAATTTGGAAATACTGTGATTGGCGGTTTGAAATGACAGAAATAGTTGTTGGAAAAGATAGGATAAGTTGTTGGAAAAGATAGGAATAGTTGTCGTAAGAGATTGTATCGTCAGCCGCACAACAGCTGTTATGCAATCGCACATCAGCTGTTGTGCGGTTGTCTGCCACGTGTTGTGCGCTCGTAAAGCGGCTGTTGTGCAGTAAACTTTCTAACCCCCTTTATCATATTGTAATTCCTTCCTTATTTACGTTATGATTGAATAAGGTATAATGGTTCTCCTCCCATTCTTTTTGGGAGAAGAGTACAGGGTTGATGATTTCATCAATATCCCAGCCTAATTCTCTTAGTGGATAAGAGTACTTATCGTAATCTTGAAGCGTAACTTTTGGTTTGTCTAGAAGAATCAATACATCCCAATCACTTCCTTCATGTTCTGTACCTCTAGCGCGGGAACCAAACAAGATAGCTTTTGCATGAGGATCAATCTCATGCAATCTATTGTGCATTGCTTCTATGATTTGTTTCTTCTCCATATCTATCAATATATGTGTTGCAAAAATACAATAATAATACGAAACAGCAAGGACTTTTTATAACTTTTTACGGTTAATTTTCTGTAATTATATAATGTGGCATTGATGTAGATGATAGGCTCACCGCGACCGAATACCTTGATGCTGCCATCCTCTCCACTTACTGCGCCCTTGACGAAAGCCGAGTCTATTCTATTCAATAATACTACATTGGCAAACGCCAAAGGTTCTCCCTTGGTATTCATCACCTTGCCGGTGATATTCTGCGCCATCATCGGAGTCATAGCCGAGAGGCACAACGCTGTGGTAAAAATTACTTTTTCCTTCATATTGCTACAGTTTTGCTTGATTCATTTATTTTCTGCTGCAAAAGTATAGCTTTATAGGAAAAAGCCTTTGACACAAAAGTGTATTTCTCAAGAGTGCGGCTTGAGAATTACACTTTTGTGTATAAAAAGAAAGGATAAATAGCGTTTGGTGATAGGGGATAAATAAGGTAAAAGCATTTTTTATCTTATGCTTTTTCGATTATCCAATTATCGATATTCCCAGTTTTACTGTCGAAGTTGATGCCGACCTTGGTTATTGGCTTGCCGCTTAGCGCAAATCGTTTGTGATAGTTCTTCAGGTTGATTTGCTGCATTGCAGACTTCGCACTCCTGTCCAGCTTAATCTCCAACAGGAAAAGGTTTGTATGGGTGAGCAATACGATGTCAACTCTGCCGTTGGGTGTATGAACTTCAACGTCCACCTGATAGTCTGTAAGCAGAGAGAATATGATGAAGAGCATCTGCTGGTAATGTCCCTCATAATGAGCGTTGTTGCAGTAAGGAACAGTTCCCAGGAATGTTTGGAGTAAGGTTAATGCCTCCTCCATATTCTGCTTATCCAATGCCTGTGCGATACGACGGGCTGTATTGGTTGTTGCAAGCGTATTCTGAGTGACGTATGATGGAATCAGTGCCTTGGTCAGTCCCATTTTCACCTCCTTGTTAGGAACATCAAGAACGTAATAGTTGTAGTCTTCATGATATTCCTTGATGGTGATATATCCACTTTGGTAAAGCAGCGGCATGATGGTTGGCATATTCTCCGTAGGAGCATCAAACTCACTGGCATCAGCCTCCACTCGTGTGATGATGTCTGTTGGAACTACCTGATATTTGCGCATCATATTGATGAGATAAGTTGGAGTGCCGGAAGTAAACCAATAGGATCCGAACTTGTTTTCTGCAAAGCAATTCAGCAGGCTATATGGATTGAAGATATCGGGTGAGAATCTTGTGAAATGATAGCCGTCATAATTCTCTTTTAACTTGTCGATGACTTGCTCTTTCGTTATGTTTCTTCTTCGGGCAAGTTCCTCAATATCTTCGGACATCTGCATCAGAAGTTCTTCTTTGGTGATGCCACAGATACCTGCATAATCATCATTCATGGATATGTTGGTGATGTTGTTCAGTTCGCTTAAGATGCTGACTTGCGAGAACTTGGTGATGCCTGTCAGGAAGACAAAGCGTAGTTTTGCTTCGCTGTATTTCAAAGGACTGTAGAAGTTGCGCATGATATTGCGCAAGGTATCCAACTGTTCTTGCTCGTGAGCCACATCCAGCATGGGTGCATCATATTCATCAATAAGCACGACAACCTGTTTTCCGGATTTCTCGTATGCTGTATTGATCAGTTCTGTCAATCGGTTATTGGCATCAATTTGTGGCTGTGTGATACCCCATTTCTTCTCTTCTGTTTCCAGAATGAATGCGAGATATCTCTCCAGCTGTTCTTTATTCATGTGTTTGCCTCCGCTCAAATCAAAGTGGAGCACAGGATATTCTGTCCACTCCTTTTCCAGCTTTTCGATGGCAAGACCATTGAATAAGTCTTTCTTGCCTTCAAAGTAACTCTGGAGGGTGGTTAGAAATAGGGATTTTCCAAAGCGGCGTGGACGTCCCAAGAAGAAATAGGTACCGCTGGTGTGAGTCAGGCGGTAAACGTATTCCGTCTTGTCGATATAGAGCTTGTTTTCCTTGCGGATTCGCTCGAAAGTCTGTATGCCTAATGGATATAACTTAAGTGCCATAATCTTCGATGTTTATATTTCCACCGCAAATTTACAATTAATATTTGATATATGCAAATTATCAGGCGCAATTATTTTCTTTGAAAGCTGTTTTAATACTATCCCAAGAGGCTCGTGAGGATAACTTCGAGGCAGATCAATATGCTCCCAATACCCTCCAGTCGTCTATGAGTTTGAACAGTCGGGGCATGGCTGGCTTGTAGCTGTCGGGATAGGTGAGGGAATAGACGAAGAGTATTCTGCCACTCTTGATGAATTTATCGTAATGACTGTAGCCATCTACTCTTACTCCGTTTTCATAGACAGGACCGGAGAGGATGAATGCCTTATTCGATGCCTGCATCGTCCTCTCCGAATGAAGCTTCTGGGCTAGAGAATCGGCACAAGCCTGGAGGGTGTTGCTATAGTTGGGGGTAACGTAACTCTCCAGGATGATGTTGGCATGATTGGTGAATGAGAAGCGGGCATAGCCCTGGTATCCCGATACCGAAGTATCCTCCTGCTGGAAGAAGCAAGGATACTTGACAACGTAGCCGAAGTCCGGATCATTGTATTCCTTCATGGGTGCCATCTCTACCTTGGTTTTGAAATCCGCCATCGGTGTATGCTGCTCTTTCGTAACCTCATGATGATAGTTGATGATGAAGTTTATCATCATCAGCAAGACAACTGCTATCAAAAAAATCTTCTTCATATCTTTGCTTCTTTTGTATTTTAGCTGCAAAGGTATGAAGAAGATGGGAAAATGCCAAATAATAAGTATGACATTTGGCTGACATTTCTGAACTTATCTGATTATCAGTCGGTAAGACTTGCCTCTTTCCGACTCAATCATGAGGTTGCTATTCTGCTCAATCACAGGTTTGATACGGCGAATCAAGGTATAGAGCGTTTCGCTGGCATCCGGTTTCTTGGGCCAAAGAGCATCACAAATCTCCTGTTTGGAGAGTTGATGATGCGTATTGTTGAAGAAGAGTTGCATCAGCTGGTGCTGCATCGGAGTAAACTTGATGGCTTGTCTGCTTTCCTGATTGTAGAAGAAATCCTCGTCTTGAGAATAGCTCATTGTTCCGAACATATCGGCCTCATGATTCCAGGGTTGTTTTCGGCGATGATAGTATAGCGATGCAATTGCCCAAATCATAGCCATGATGGTAAGTGCCAAAGATGTCCGCTGGTTGCTCATGCAGAAAACATCTGCCATCGAACAGTTGGCGTAGCTTTGTATGGAATGCTCGTTGAGGAGCATCTCTTTGCTGCTGAGCAGGTTGGTGCTATTTACCAGCAGGGAATTGTTCTTGCTTCTTCTTCTGTCTTCCATCACATAGCAGAGATTACTGGTCGACTTCAGCAGGTCG
>ERZ1026884.1253-NODE-1253-length-14015-cov-3.865258_pt1 | contig 14015 bp, 13 predicted proteins | sample MGYA00380172_ERZ1026884 | MGnify/ENA primary metagenome ERZ1026884 (study PRJEB33269, sample SAMEA4719808) | human gut metagenome | biome: human-associated habitat; feature: organic feature; material: feces | place: Cameroon | collected 2013-10 ... | reverse complement strand
GGGGCTTCATACAGGATGGGCAGGGTAGTGTTTTCAATTACGCAGTCAGGACGGACGTTGCAGAAGTTGGCGATCTTGCGGACGATGGATGGATCTTCGATCTTTTCGTCCGTGCGAAGCACGATGATATCGGGGTTTACGCCCATGCCCTGCAATTCCTTCACGGAGTGCTGGGTGGGCTTGGACTTATGCTCGCCCGAGGCGCGCAGGTAGGGCACCAGCGTGACGTGGATGTACAGCGCGTTGTGGGAACCGACCTCACGGCCTACCTGGCGGATGGCCTCGATAAAGGGCTGGCTTTCGATATCGCCCGTGGTGCCGCCCACCTCGGTGATGACCACGTCCGCATTGGTCTTTTTGCCTACCTGATAGATAAAGTGCTTGATTTCGTCGGTAACGTGGGGGATGATCTGCACCGTGCCGCCCAGGTATTCGCCGCGGCGTTCCCGGCTGAGAACGCGGGAGAATACCTTGCCGGTGGTCAGGTTGGAGTATTTGTTCAAATCTTCATCGATAAAACGCTCGTAATGGCCCAGATCCAGGTCTGTTTCAGCGCCGTCCTCGGTTACATACACTTCGCCGTGCTGGATGGGGCTCATGGTGCCGGGGTCTACGTTGATGTAGGGATCCAGCTTTTGCGCCGCGACCTTGAGCCCACGGTTTTTGAGCAGGCGGCCCAGAGACGCCGCCGTGATGCCCTTGCCCAGACCCGATACCACGCCGCCGGTTACGAAGATGTACTTTGTCATGTGTAGCGCTCCTTTCAGAATACGCCGGGCTGCCTGCCTGGCTGTGGAAAAGCGTTTTATCCAGGAAGATATGCGAGAACATATGCTATTTTACCCGCGCCGGTTGACCTAAGCACGGACGTTCTGTATTGTATCACAAATCCATGGTGCTGCGCCAATAGCACAAGAAAAAAACATCGTTGGGGCGCTGAAGAAATTCCCCTGGGTAAGCACATCATTGTATATATTCTTGGACGATTGATAGGCTTCTTTTATTTTATCCGCCATATTGCTTTGCCATCCAATCTTCGTTCAATTCATTTTTCATGCCCGCGCCAAGCCTTGCTCAGCCAATCAGCACCGCGACGTCGGCCAGCGCAAGGATCAGGTACAGTATCGTGGCCAGGCTCCGCTTGATGAGCACGTCCTTCCAGGGCTTGATGTAAGGCACGCCCTCCATGCCCTTGATGCGCCAGATCTTGCTGTGTCCTACCCATAGCCGGTCGATCACAATCCCGCGCCGGTGTGCTTCTTCTATGTATGCCTTGGAATAGAAATACAGGCAGCGAAGCCCGCTGCTGCCTACCGCGCATTTTATCAGCAGAATATACAGCAAACAGTATCACGCAAGCTGCAACCGAATCGGCATTTGTACATTCTTCCTTGAACAGCTACGCTCATTTACGCTGCAGTGGAGCCCACGCCTTTATCCTCGGATTTTGGGCTGATACTGCATACTGGATACATTATAGATGGTGATAAACGCCTTCGGGTCCTCGCGGTTGATAAAGCTCATCAGCTTCTGATATTCGCTTTTATCCACGATGGTGATGATCTCGTTATGCTTTTCAAAGTTATATGCGCCAATGGCCTCGTATATTGTAGCGCCGCTGTGCAGATCGTTGATGATAAACTGCCGGAGCGCCTCTTCCTTTTCGGTGATAATGCAGACGCGGCGCTTTTTATTATAGTCGAAGATGAAATAATCCAGAATGATTCCGTTAAAGTATGTGCCAAGGACGCTCAAAACCACCGTCTTTTTATCGTAAACCAGGGCAGCCGAAAGCGCCACGCACATGCCGGATAACGACATGGCCTTGCCCAGCTCGATGTGCAGGTATTTATTCATGATCTTGGCCACAATATCCAGCCCGCCGGAGGATGCGTTTCGATTAAACAGGATGCTGATGCCAATGCTGACCACCAGAATATAACAAAGCACATCCAGCTCCTGGCTGCCTGTCAAGGATCCGGCATTGGGAAACAGTGCTTCAAAAAGCGCTAAAAATACTGGCAGCATCACGCTGGTGTAAACGGTCTTGACGCCAAATTCCTTGCCGCAGGTGATAAAACCAATGATCAAAAGAACCACGTTCATGATCATCGTAATGGCGGACAGTGGGAGCGGTATAAAATTGGACAGCACAATGCCAAGACCCGAAATGCTGCTGACGGACGCATGGCTGGGCACCAGGAAAAAGTACACCGCTGCCGCAACGATAGCGTCCGCTCCGGTCAAAATCAGCGCTTCCTTCGCAAGATCCTTGTAATTGAGCTTCTTGTTCATTGCCTTATTTCCTTATCTGGGAGTTTACTGATACTCCTCATATTAATGTAGGAACTATTTCTGCCAAGTTACGGTATTCAATCGCACAGTGTTCCGCCATGTCGCACGCCATGGCGTCGTTAATCATCAGCTTGCACAAAATGGGATTCATCGTTCTGCCAAGCCAGAACCTGCTGGTAAGGAAAAGTCCGTCGTTTGTCTGGCGAAAAATGTGCGCCATTTCCGTATGCCAGATCAGCCCGTTGAACGCACCCACGTGACCGCAGACAATCAATGGCACGCTGTACGCCTGCATGGCAGTTTTTGAAAAACCAAATTTCTCCGGCTTCAGAAAATCAATGTGGAGCGGCATTCGCATTCCGCCCATTCTCTCTGTCGGAAGCTGCGTATTATCCTGAAACGGCGGCTGCGCTGCCTGCTCAAAGTGGCCCGCACACCGGCGTGGATAGCCAATTGCATAGTGCGCACCGGGAAATAATGTTGATATTTCCATAAAAACTCCATATACGAGATTTCGCCCGATTGCTTCGCTGCCAGCAGCGCTGCATAAGCCATTCCTCCTTTTGCTTCAGTATAGCATAGTTGGGGCCGATAATCCAGCGGAGAAATCCGCATGGCGCATGGTTTTAATAGCTTTGTCAGCCGCTCGTTTCAAGGCATAATGGCACGTCGGATGAACGGCCGACGAAGCGCCATTTCCATGCGCACGGGAATTTTCCATTTATACCCTGAAAACGGCCTATTCCTGCGTTTTACGCCAAAGGATAGAGAATCTCGCATAATCTGGCGAATTCGGCAAACAATACGAGGGCATCAGCAACGCAAAAAAGGAGTGGCTTGGATGAAAGCGACAGGCATTGTACGCAGAATCGATGAGCTGGGCCGTGTGGTAATTCCCAAGGAAATACGCAGAACGCTGCGTATTCGGGAAGGCGACCCGCTGGAAATCTATACGGACAGGGATGGCGAGGTGATTTTGAAAAAATACTCGCCCATTGGGGAAATGTCCTCCTTCGCCAAGGATTACACCGAGTCGATTTTCCGCTCCCTGGGGCATATTGCCTGCATTGTGGATCGGGATCAGGTGGTGGCGGCCAGCGGCGTAAACAAAAAAGAGCTGTGGGATAAACCCATCAGCCACGATCTGGAGCAGGCCATCGCCAGCCGCCAGACGCAGACCTACAATCGCCAGATGGGCGGCAAGGTGATGAGCGTGACCAACGAGGACGATAACGGCGGCTATACGGCGCAGGTGGTATCGCCCATCATTGCCGACGGCGAGGCCATCGGCGCGGTGCTGCTGCTGTCCCGCGAGCAAGGCGCACGCATGGGAGATACCGAGGTCAAGGTGGCCGAAACCGCGGCGGGCATCGTCGGCCGTCAGATGGAGCAGTAAAAAACGGGGCTTGCGATCTGCAATGCGCAGAATGCAGGCCCCGTTGCTTTTTGCCCTTACAGCCAGTCCGAATGCTCGGCTTTGTAATCGCGCACCAGCGCGTCGGCTTCGGCGATCAGGGATTGAATTTCGTCCTTGCTGTACACCGTCGCGCCGCTGGCAAAGGCATGGCCGCCGCCGTGGTGGCGCTCGGCCAGGGTGTTGATGGCTACAAAGCGTGAGCGCAGCCGCACGCGGATGGTATCATCCGGCGCGTCGATAAAGGCCAGCCAGCATAGGCAGCCGCGGATGGAATCCAGATAGCCGATGGCCGCGCTGGCGTCCTCAAAGGACAGCCCAAAGCGCTGCTGCGTCCGCGCGTCGATATGCAGGTATGCGACGCCGTTTTCGGTAAGCTGCAAATGCTCGTACACATACGCCTGAAAGCGGAGGGAGGCCGCGTCCCGCAGATAAAGCTGGGAAAACAGCCGCTGCGTGTCCACGCCCGCATCCAGCAGCGCTGCGGCATAGCGGAGGGTATCGCCGTTGACCTCAGGATAGCGGAAGCGCCCGGAATCGGTGACAATGCCCGTATACAACAGCGCGGCGGCCTGCTGATCCATGCGCAGCTCATGCTGAAAATGCGTATAGAACGCTGCGATCATCTCGCAGCAGGAGGCGCTGTGCTCCTCCACCCAGGAAAGGTCCGCATAAGCGTCGCGGTCGGGGTGGTGGTCGATCTTGATCAGCTCGCGGCACAGGGCGTATTTGGGGTTGGAGATGTGCTCCGCGTCGCCCGTATCCACCACGATGCCCAGGGCGTTCTGATAGGCCTCGTCAGGCAGTGCGGGATCGTCGGGCCCCAGGAAAGCCAGATAATCGGACGTATCGCTCTCGGGAAGATCGATCACTTTTCCCGGGAAAGACAGCCGCAGGATACGTTGCAGCCCTTTGCTTGCGCCCAGACAGTCACCGTCCGGACGGCGATGTCGGAACAGAATAATATGATCATATGCCTTGATTTTATCCAGAATAGGTGTTAATGCTTGCGTGTTCATGCCTGATCCTCCGCTGCCAGCTTGTCCAGCGCGTCCAGCATGCGCATGGCCGTTTCACGGTCGGCAACCGTTGCGCCGCTGGCCTTCTGATGCCCGCCGCCGCCGAAGGCGACCGCCACGGGGTTGATGTTAAACTTGTCCGAGCGCAGCTCGCACAGCACGCCAGCATCTGACTCGGTAAAATTGACCCAGATGTGCACGCCCGCGATATCGGCCATCACATTGACCATGCCGCGCGAGATGGCGGCGGGATCCTGCCCCTGCAGCTCGTCACGCGCCGTGTAGATATAGCCCACGCGGTGCGGGGTGAGCTGCATTTTCAGCATATAGTGGGCGCGCTGGCGAGCCTGTTCATAATCCATGGCGTACAGGCTGCCGTACAGCGCGTTGGTATCGATGGGCTGCTGCATGAGATATCCGGCCAGCTGGAAGGTGCGCGCCGATACCGCGTCATAACGGAAGCGGCCGGAATCGGTGACCATGCCGGTAATCACTTCCACATCGCACATTTTTCCCAGGAAAAGATGGTGGTCGATGCGCGCGGTGGCCTCAGCCAGGGTGTAGCGCGTATCGCTGACAAGGTGTGGCGCGGAGGTATCCAGCAGGATCGCCAGCGCCCCGGCGTACTGCGCGTCGGTTACGGTATCCATGGCGCAGTCGGCCATAAAAGCATAGCGCCCGGCCTCGTCGCCCACCATATAAACCTGCTTGCTGGGATAATTATCCAGGATTAAGTGCTTCAGCCCAATCTGGCTGCCCAGCGCGTCGCCGTCCGGCTTGAGATGACGGTGCAGGATGATGGTATCATAACGTTCAATCAGCTTTCTGATTCCTTCAAACATGGCGGTTTCCTTTCTATCTGCGGCGCTGATGCAGGCGCCGTATCCACTATACCATAAAACAGGAAAAATCTCAAACACCGGCGCGCAAAGAAAAAGCCCTGCATACGGGATAAGCAGGGCGAAAGAAGGCTTATCGATTAATGCCAGCGCTTGAGCGCGGCCTCACGGATGACGGCGTAGCCCGCCTCGTTGGGATGAATGCCGTCCCGCGACATCATATCGCGGAAATCGCGCTGATCCAGGAACAGTCCGCGCAGATCAAAGATGGGGCAGTTGGCTTCGTTGGCCGTTTTGAGGGCTACATAGGCGTAGCGCTCCTGCCAGCGATAAATGTACTCCGGGCTGCCCAGATAGTGCAGAATCGCGTCCCGATCCAGCTTCTGCGATACCCACTCAAAGTAGCGATCAGGCACTACGGGCAGGGGAATGCTGACGACGGGGCGCATGCCGTTGTCACGGGCATAGGCGATCAGCCGCAGCAGTGAATCGTGAAAATCAGACAGAGAGACCTTGGCCTCGTGGGGAAGATCGGGCTGGGCGGCCACCTCCTCCCAGTTCAGGTCGGAATCGTTGCCGCCAAATTCAATCACGCAGGGCGCGCCGGGCAGCGGCTCGGCCTTATCCAGCATGCGCACTGCGTCGGCGGCGGTACAGCCGGGCTTGGCATAGCTTTTAACGGCAACGCCCTGCGTGCGCAGGACGCGGTCGTAGGTATTGCGGCAAAGGGTATAGCGATGGGCGGCTTCGTCATACATGACGCCGCAGGAAATGGAATCGCCGAAAATAAAAAGCTGATTGTCAGTCATCTTGAAAAACCTCCTGATACGATGCAGCCATCATAGCACATAACTGGTTATTCTGATTCTACCGGCAAGGAAAGCCGCCCCCTACGAAACGTAGAAAGTGCATTCTATGGCACGTAGAGAGAAAATGAGCTATTCTACTGACAGTAGAGAACCGTAAATGGCTGTGCACAAACCAGTACGCAAGCATAATTGACACAAAAACGCAGCGCTGCACCGGTGACTGCATCGCAAATCAAAAAATACGTCGAAATGGCGCATTTTATGTTGATTCAGACATGATATTGACCGAAAAGGCTATTTATGGCGCGGGAAAACTATGCTATAATAAAAGAAGCAAGCGCACGCTTGCCCTTTCCCGGACGCATTGCCGCGGGCTGATTGCCGCGCGGACGTCCGCCATTTTTCGCTGCCCTGGCGCAGCCTGGAGGAATTGCATGGCACACGCATCGTTTGATAAGGAATCCATCAAGCAATCCATTATCGGCAAGATCCAGCGCTATAACGGCCGCACCCTTGCGGATGCGACCCCGCAGCAGATCTATTACGCCGTGGCTTCTACCATCCGCGATCAGATCATGGAAAAGTGGGTGGCCGCGCGCGAACGCGATAAGACCTATATGGGCAAGCGCCTGTATTACCTGTCGGTGGAATTCCTGACCGGGCGCAGCATGCACTGCAACGCCGTCAATCTGTGCACAATGAAAAACGTGCGCGACGCGCTGATGGAGCTGGGCATCAACTGGCGCCATGTCATCCGCGAGGAGCCCGAGCCCGGCCTTGGCAACGGCGGCCTGGGGCGCTTGGCCGCGTGCTTTATGGACAGCCTGGCCTCGCTTGAGCTGCCTGCCATGGGCTGCACCATTCGCTATGAATATGGCCTGTTCCGCCAGCGCATTGTGGATGGCCAGCAGGTAGAGGTGCCCGATAACTGGCTGGATAACGGCAATATCTGGGAGGTGCCCGACCCTGAGGATACGATGGAGGTGCACTTCGGCGGCTATGTAGAGCCCGTGCAGGAGAACGGCCGCACCAACTTTGTCACCAAGAATTATCAGACCGTGCTGGCGGTGCCCTACGATATGCCTATCGCCGGTTATGATTGCGACACCGTCAATACCCTGCGCATGTGGAGCGCGCGCAGCCCGCACAATAATCTGGACTTTAGCGCATTCTCCGCCGGTAATTACGAAAAGGCGCTCGAATCTGATATGGCCGCGGTGATCAGCAAGGTGCTCTATCCCGAGGATAACCATTACGAGGGCAAAAAACTGCGCCTGACCCAGCATTATTTCTTCACCAGCGCGTCGCTGCAGTATGCCATCAAGGATTTCAAGCGCCGCTTCGGCACGCGCTTTAACCTGCTGCCTGAAAAGATTGCCATCCAGATCAACGATACCCATCCGGGCCTGGCCATTCCGGAGCTGATGCGCCTGCTGATGGATCAGGAAGGTCTGGGCTGGGATGAGGCGCAGGCCATTGTCAGCAAGACGGTTGCCTATACCAACCATACCGTCATGAGCGAGGCGCTGGAGCGCTGGCCGCAGCAGATGGTGCGCGAGCAGCTGCCCCGCATTTATATGATCCTGGAGGAAATGAACCGTCGCCTGTGCCAGCGTCTGTGGAATGCTTTCCCCGGCGATTGGGATCGCATTGCCCATATGGCCATCCTGGCGTATGATCAGGTGCACATGGCCAATCTGTGCGTAGCCATGAGCTACGCGGTCAATGGCGTCAGCCGCCTGCACGGCGAGATCCTCAAAAACGATACCTTCCATGATTATTATACCCTGATGCCTGAAAAGTTCACCTATATCACCAACGGTATCACCCATCGCCGCTGGCTGATGGCCTGCAATACCCGCCTGCGCGAGCTGATTAACGAGGCCATCGGTGAAAAATGGTATCGTGAGCCCGAGCGTCTGGAGGAGCTGCTGCCCTTTGCGGAGGATAAGGCATTCCGCGAAAAGTTCGACCAGGTGAAGCAGTTTAACAAGCATCAGTTCAACCATATGCTGTCCATGCGGCAGGATATGGAGGTGGACGAGAGCTTTATGTTCGATTCGCAGTGCAAGCGCCTGCACGAGTATAAGCGCCAGATGCTAAATGCCCTGCATATCCATGTGCTGTATAACCGCATCATGGACGATCCCAACTTCACCATGACCCCGCGCGTGTTCATCTTTGCCGCCAAGGCCAGCCCCGGCTACTACAAGGCCAAGCTGATCATCCGCTATATTCTGGCGCTGAGCAAGATGATTAACCATAATCCCCGTGCCAGCCGCATGCTGCGCATTGTCTTTGTGGAAAACTACGATGTCTCCGCCGCTGAGGCCATCATGCCCGCTACCGATCTGTCCGAGCAGCTTTCCACCGCCGGCAAGGAGGCCAGCGGCACCGGCAACATGAAGTTCATGATGAACGGCGCGGTGACCATCGGCACCATGGACGGCGCGAATGTGGAAATCTACGATCAGGTGGGCGCGGAGAATATCTATATCTTCGGCATGCGCGCCGATACCGTGGCGGCGCTGGAAAGCGCGGGCGGCTATAACCCCATGACGGTCTTTGAAAACAACGCCGAAATCCGCCGCGCACTGACGCAGATGATCGACGGCACGCTAATGACGGAGAACCCCGCCGCCCTGCAGGCGCTGTATCACGATATGCTCTTTGACGACCGCTACTTCGTCCTCAAGGACTTTGGCAGCTACTCCATGGCACAGCGCCGCGTGAACGACGATTATCAGGATCGCGACAAGTGGCTGCGTATGGCGGTGATCAACACGGCCAAGTCCGGCATTTTCTCCTCCGACCGCACGATCCGCGAGTATAACGAGAAGATCTGGCATCTGAAATAAAAATGAAAAGGCTTTGGAGCGAACCTCCAAAGCCTCTTGATTCCTGGAATTACTTGCAGTTGTAGTTGCCGCACATGCTTTCATCGGCCGCTTCGCCGGTGTAGGCCATGGGGGTGGGCTCCACCTTGATCTTGTCCAGGCTGCAATGGCCGTGGTCATTGTGATGCTTGCAGGATACGACGCTGCACTCGATGCACTGATTCCATTCGGGATGGCTCATGGAAAAATCCTTCCTTTCATATAGAAAATGGAAAAGGCGGACGCGACAGCCCCTCGCGCGCGAGACTGCCCGGCGGGATGCGCGTGGTGCGCGCGGTGCATGACAGCGTCCGCCGTCCCCATGGGAGGGCCTGGCTGTACGATCTGTCGCGCGATCAGGCGAATGCGCTCATTGCGTCCACAGCCAGTATGCCCGCGCGGCGGACGAGCTATCCCAACAAAAATTTTCGTCGTCCCGGTGAGTTCGAAATCCTCCTCACCTTGAGCAATTCCGGCAATATCCACAGCGTTTTGGCTGGGCTTTTCACGCATTGCTGCGTCGCTTTCCGCTTGACGTACCTCCAGTACGCTTGCTCGTCGGCTTCTTGCACTGCGCAAAAATCCTGCGCCTTCCCGCTGCGTCAATTGCCGTCCTTGCTCATAAATCAAAACTAAGGAGCAATTGAAAAATGAAAAAGAAGACCACCCTCTACCTTGTGCAGGCCGCGCTGATCGCCGCCATGTACGTCGCCCTGACCTACCTGAGCAACATGGCGGGCCTGTGGGAAGTGCGCTTTTCCGAGGCACTGTGCATCCTGCCCTATTTTACCGGCGCGGCTGTGCCCGGTCTGACCGTTGGCTGCGTGCTGGCCAATATCCTGACGGGCTGCCCGCTGTGGGATGTTGTTTTTGGCTCCCTGGCTACGCTGATCGGCGCATATATTGCCAGGCTTCTGCATAAGAAAAGCTGGTGGCTTGCGCCCTGGCCCAATATCATTGCCAATACCATTGCCGTGCCGCTGATCCTGCGGTATGTGTATACCGACGTATCCAGCACCTATCCCGCGCTGGTGGGGCTGATCTTTGCCAGCGAGGTGGTATCGGCGGGGCTGCTGGGCTATGTGCTGCTGCGCGCGCTCAAGCCCCATACGCAGCTGTTTCGCGGCGCTTGAAAGCGCAGGCAAGCCTGTGCTATAATAGTCAAAATTCCGCATTGAAAGGAAGGTGGGCGCATGCATGTTTTCTACTGCAAAAAGTGCAAAAAGGACAGCCTGACGCCCATCTGCGAGCATTGCGGCCAGCCCATTACCGCCCTGTCCAGCAACGAGCGCTTCAAGTGGCGCGCCATCCGCGTGCCTCTGGGGGATGCTCGCAGCATCTGGGGCGCGCTGAAGGTGCTGGCGCTGGCGGAAATTCTGCTGATCCTGTTTTGCTTTATCGGTGAATTGCTGGTGGCGCAGGATAAGCAGATGGCTCTCACCATGCTGACGGGCAGCGGCATGCTGCCCTGGGCGCTGGTGTTCTTCGGCCTGGGCGCGGTGATCATCCTGCTTTGCCTGGGCCTGCAGGGACGGGAAGAAATGCACTACGTGCTGGATAAAAGCGGCGCGCATCTGCAAAAGTGGATCGAACCGGGACGGATTCGCTGCTACGCCCGTTTCCTGCCCTACGAAAGCTATAACATCGCCAAGGATAACGAGGGCAACGCGCGCATGCTCATAGGAGAATCGCATATCCTGTGGGAGGATGTGTGCCGCTACGAAGTGAACAAGCGCGCCTGCCGCATCGATCTGTACCGCCCGGCGGGATTTCGGTTTATGACGCTGTATCCGGAGCGCGAGGAGCTGGATGCAATCGTAGCCTATATAACGCCCAAAATGAAGCAGCTGGTACGGCGATAAAAAACATAATGACTCAAAAAGGCGAATGTATGCCGCGAAAAAGACGGCGTACATTCGCTTTTTTTGCCAAAAGGGTGAAAAAATTTTTGGATTTTGGCGATAGATATTGAAAAAATCCCGATCGTTTGTTATACTTGTAAACGAATGACGTGTTCGCGTCGTTTGAGATTTTCATAGGAGGCTCAACTCATGAAAAAGTTCCTGGCAATGATCCTGGCGCTCGTCATGGTTCTGGCGATGGTTTCTGTCGCGTCTGCTGAAGACGCGATGCGCGTGGCGATGATCACCGACTACGGCGATATCACCGACCAGTCCTTCAACCAGACTACCTACGAAGCCTGCAAGAAGTGGGCGGAAGAGAACGGCGTTGATTTCACCTACTTCAAGCCCGCTGGCGACTCCACCCCCGAGCGTGTGGCCATGGTCGAAAAGGCCGCTGAAGAAGGCTACAACGTGATCGTGATGCCCGGTTATGCCTTTGGCGGCACCATCGCTGAAGTGCAGAACGACTACTCCGATATCAAGTTCGTGGCGCTGGACGTGTCTGAGGGCGACCTGGGCGGCGTTGAGCTGGCGTCCAACGTGTACTGCGCTGTGTATCAGGAAGAGCTGTGCGGCTACATGGCTGGCTATGCTGCTGTGAAGCTGGGCTACACCCATCTGGGCTTCCTGGGCGGCATGGCGGTTCCCGCCGTCGCTACGGCTACGGCTTCGTGCAGGGCTGCAACGCCGCTGCCGTTGAAATGGGCAAGGAAAAGGAAGTTACCGTTGAATACGTGTACGGCAACCAATTCTTCGGCGACGCCGATATCACCGCCTACATGGACAACTGGTATCAGACCATGGGTGTGCAGGCCGTGTTCGCCTGCGGCGGCGGCATCTATACCTCCGCTGCTGAAGCGGCTGCCAAGGTAAACGCCAAGGTCATCGGCGTGGACGTGGACCAGGCTGGCATCATCAACGCCTACGGCGAGGGCATGACCGTGACCTCCGCTATGAAGGGTCTGGCCGCCACCGTTAACACCCTGCTGACCGAGATCAAGGCTGGCAACTTCGCCAGCTTCGGCGGCAAGGTGGAAACCCTGGGTCTGGTTTCCGGCACCGATATGGACGCCAACTACGTGGGCATTCCTGCCTCCACCCAGTACGCCGAAGGCTTCACCGCCGAGGATTACGCTGCGCTGGTTGCCAAGATGTTCGCTGGCGAAGTCACCGTGTCCAACGACACCGAGACTCAGCCTGAGGTTGCCCTGACCGTCACCTACTACGGCAACATCAAGTAATTCCATCATCGCCGGGGAGAGGCCATCTCCCCGGCCTTTGACAAAAGCCCCTGCTCCCGGAAAAGAAGCGGGGGTTTTTGTCAAGGGCCGTGCCAGGCGAACCGGCCGCGTAAGGGAGGGACAAATTCCTTGGAGAATCACGGAAACGAATACGCCGTAGAAATGCTGCATATCACCAAGCGATTTCCGGGCATCATCGCAAACGACGATATCACCCTGCAATTGCGCAAGGGTGAAATTCACGCGCTTTTGGGTGAGAACGGCGCAGGCAAATCCACGCTGATGAGCGTGCTTTTCGGTCTGTATCAGCCGGAAGAGGGAAAAATCCGCGTCAATGGCAAGGACGTGGTGATCCGCGACCCCAACGACGCCAACGCCCTGGGCATCGGCATGGTGCATCAGCATTTCAAGCTGGTGGAGTGCTTTACGGTGCTGGATAATATCATCCTGGGCGCTGAGACGTGCAAATTCGGCTTCCTCAATAAGGCCCAAGCCCGTGAAAAGGTGAACGCCCTGAGCGAGCGCTACGGCCTGCACGTCGATCTGGACGCGAAGATTGAGGATATCACCGTGGGCATGCAGCAGAGGACGGAAATCCTCAAAATGCTCTACCGCGACAACGATATCCTGATCTTTGACGAGCCTACCGCCGTGCTGACCCCGCATGAGATCGACGAGCTGATGCAGATCATGCGCAACCTGGCGCAGGAGGGCAAGTCTATCCTGTTCATTTCCCATAAGCTGGCTGAAATCATGGCTGTGGCCGATCGCTGCACCGTGCTGCGCAAGGGCAAATATATCGGTACGGTCAATACAGCCGAGACTTCCATGGAGCAGCTGTCTGCCATGATGGTGGGCCGCAACGTCAATTTCCATGTAGAAAAGCAGCCCAAAACGCCCGGCAAGGTGATCCTGAAGGTGGAAAACATGACGGTCGCCTCCAAGCTGCACAAGAACAACGCCGTTCGCAATGTATCCTTTGACGTGCGCGAGGGCGAAATCGTGTGCATCGCCGGCATCGATGGCAACGGCCAGACAGAGCTGGTTTACGGCCTGACGGGGCTGGAGCCGCTGGCGGGCGGCAAGATCACCCTGATGGGGGATAACATCACCCACGCATCCATCCGCAAGCGCAGCAAGGATGGCATCAGCCACATCCCGGAGGATCGCCACAAGCACGGCCTGGTGCTGGATTACAGCCTGGAAGACGATATTGTGTTGCAGCGCTATTTTGAAAGCGATTTTACACAGTTCGGCTTCCTGCGCCGCAAGCAGATCCGCGGCTATGCTGAGCAGCTGATCGAGCAGTATGACATCCGCTCTGGTCAGGGGCCTGTCACCATGGCGCGCAGCATGTCCGGCGGCAACCAGCAAAAGGCCATCGTCGCGCGCGAGATTGACCGCGATCCCAAACTCCTTATCGCCGTGCAGCCTACCCGCGGCCTGGATGTGGGCGCGATTGAGTATATCCACAAGAAGATCGTCGAGCAGCGCGATGCGGGCAAGGCCGTGCTGCTGGTTTCGCTGGAGCTGGACGAGGTGATGGACGTGAGCGACCGGATCCTGGTGATGTACGAGGGCGAAATCGTGGGCGAGCTGGACCCCAAAACCACCACGG
>ERZ1026884.1250-NODE-1250-length-14028-cov-11.683318_pt1 | contig 14028 bp, 9 predicted proteins | sample MGYA00380172_ERZ1026884 | MGnify/ENA primary metagenome ERZ1026884 (study PRJEB33269, sample SAMEA4719808) | human gut metagenome | biome: human-associated habitat; feature: organic feature; material: feces | place: Cameroon | collected 2013-10 ... | reverse complement strand
ACAAACGACCGAAAGCTTTAAAAGAAAGAATTTTCACGAAGTTGTTTGAAGAAGCAGAAATCGCAAAATTCAGTCAACAAGAGCTACGAGAATATGAAGACAGCCTCAAGGCTTACCGAGATATAAAAAATTCGATCGATACAGCGAAGGAAGAAGGCAGAGAAGAAGGTATTGCCAAAGAAAAGTTGGCCACCGCAAAGCGTCTTCTCGGCATGGGGCTCACACAAGAGCAAGTTGCCCAAGGAGCAGGACTTTCAATAGAAGATATAGAGAGACTTATTTAAACAACAATAATACAGAAAACCATCCGATAGCATTAGTTATATCGGATGGTTTTCTGTATTATTATCAAACCTCATAATTAAAAGCATAAAAGATGACTATTCCGCATTTTTTGCCTTCTTATGAAGCTTGAACGCCAACGAGAACATCACGTAACGAGGGATGGTATTATACCAAGTTTCGGTTCTGCCCTGAGCATTGACGGTATAAACCTTGTTGGTCAACTGGTGCAACAAGTCGTAAGCTTGAAGCTTGGCTGTAACATTTCCCTTGCAGAAGGTACGGGTCAACATGGCATTCCATACCAAATCGTCGGTGTTCATCTCGTTACTGTTATAACCTTTTCGGGTAAACATGGTGAGGTCTGTCTGAACACCCACTTTCATCCAAGGGATGGTATATTGCAGTTCCGTGCCATATTGGAAATCACAGGCTTTGATGTCTTCAAAAATTTCCAGATTACTACAACTGTACTTTCCCTCATACTTTCCCTTCACCTTCCATAGGAAATCCTTGAGCTGATAGGTCAGGCTTGCGCCTACTGATGGACTCCAAGTATTCACCTTACTCAGTTCTGCCCCCTTGTTATCGTAGTCGATGTCGAAATCCACGCTGCGCACATAACCCAGTTTTGCATCTGCCGAGAAACGGAAGCGATGCTGCTTATCTATGGAACGTGAGAAGCCTGCAGCCAATTTGGCATCCCAGTTGCCGTTCACGTTGTCATTCCTATAGGTAAAAGCACCCGTCTTTGTATTATAAGAGGTGCGCGTACCCCATGAGTTCCTCACCAAATTAGCCTCCATAGCCACCCATCTGCTCAAGTCGGTAGAATCAGAACTCCAACTCATATAAGCTCCCAGATGATGGTGAATCAGCATCTTAAGGTCTGGATTATTGATACGAACAGCCAGAGGATTGGTATCATCGCCGTATGGCATCAGATCGGCAAAGTCAGGCTGTTTCATACTGAGGCTATAATCTATCTGCTTAGAATTCCTGCCCCAGTTCGTATAAAAAAGCTGGGGCTGAAAAAGAAACTTTCTTCTCTTCGCCACCGTGTCCATATCCAGTCTCATATAGTGATACTGTTCTTGTTGCCACTCTAGAGGTAAGACAATTTGCAAGAATTCCTCATCACCTTGTCTGATTAACTGGAGTTCACTTTTACAACCTTTTTTCCACAAGTCTGAACTATAGGTATTGTCTGCATCCTGCGCCTTCATCCATTGGTCGGTAGTAGAAGGCAATATGCCTAACTCATCAAATCCCCCCTCATCCAAACGATCCAGACGATAGTTGGAATGATGGCGATTCTCATACTGCTGCATGAATGATAGAGGGATATTGATAGCCCACCCATGAGATAAACTCAATTCATACCTCACTCCAAAACTATAATCATAGGAATGCTTGTGCTGGTCACTATAGAGATTACGTACATCCTTAGTACCTTCGACTGCATAATTCATCTTATTGAGCGAATAGGTATCATTTGGCTTATTATGAGAAACGTTTATGCTTGAAGTAAAACTAATAGCATCACCCCACGAAAAACTTTTTTTAAGGTCAAGCCTCGTACCCGCATAAAGATAATCAGCCTTAACGAGACCTTGGTTCAAACTTTCATTAATCAGTTGGTCACGATAAGTAGAAGTTCCAGCCGAAGATAGGGTCTTGGCATGGTCATAGCTCACATAGGAATTAGTATAGAGTGCAAACTTATCTGTAAAATGCTGGAATTCATCTTCCAGTCGCCAGCTGAAGTATTTATTCTTTTCCTTGGTAAACCCTTGTTTTGAGATATTGCCATCCTTGGCAAATACCTCCCCCTGACTTTCACTCTCAATCTTCTCTTCATTCCATTTTACTGTCGTTTGGAAATCGTTGTCGATGGTTTTCTCCTTATTACCTGAACGGACAGAAAGTCCTACCTCACGATTGGTCTTCACACCTTCCGAGAAACGAGAAGGAAGCCAATCGCCCTTTTTCCTTGGAGTACCATCCTCATTCAGATTGTTGGTATTGGCATAGAGCATCGCATCATGCTTTTCTCCCATCAAGAGCCCGAAAGTACGTGCCAACCAACGGTCTTGGGTTCCACCACCAGCTTCCATGGTAGCTAATGCATTCTGTATATATTCACGTTTCAGGCTCAGATCCATCACATAGTCCCTGCCCTCACCTTTACTTATCTGCTCTGCCAAAGTGCGCTTCTTGTTAAACACCTTGATATCCTTCACCGTATAATAAGGCAGGTTTTCGAGCATCACCTGATTATTGCCATTGAAGAGTTTCTTGCCATTCAAGGTAAGAAAATCCACTTTCTTTCCATTCACGAAAATCTCTCCACCTTCCTTGAGTTCTACGCCTGGCAACTGCTTGATGAGGGCATCCAGCATGGAACCTTCAGGCAAGGCAAAGGCTGTCGCATCATATACAATCGTATCGCCACGATGCACCACCTGAATCCTGGTGGCTTTAACAACCACCTCATCCAGCAGCGCCTCGTAGTTCTGATTATCTCTCTTCATCAATATCTTAGGCAAGGCATACTTATATCTTCTGCCCTTAGGCTCGAAAGTATAGTTGACGAATGTATCGAAATAACCTGGATAAGTTGCTTTAAGGATATAATCCCGGCGAATCTTCTCCACAGGGAACTTAAAGAAACTATCTTTATTATAATTATAAACTTCTGCCGACAAGGTATCTACAATAGTAGAATCCTTCAACATCAAAAATACCTTTGCACTCAATGGCATACGAGTGAAAGAGTCGTAAGCTCCACCATACAAGTCATAAAGCTTCTTGACTTTTGTTACCTCCCGGTTGGCTGTCTTATCCTGTGCCAGCACAGAAAAACAAGTAAGCAACAACAAGAGGCTTATCATAAGTTGTTTCATAAACGGAAATATTAAGTTGTTCTTACTTCACTCTTACCTCATAAGGGAAACGGCGGGAAGATGGATCGAGCGAATGATTCGAAGGAGCTCCCATCACCACCAGATAGAGCGCCTTGAGCGGCTGGGACTTTGGAGCCACAAGCGAAACCTTTCCGCTCATCGCTTCGCCCATCGGGCTGTAGATGCATTCATCGGTATCGGCAGTTACTCCCACCAATCCATAACGGTAACCGATGGTTCTTGCCATCTTGTCCTTGGATGCCTTGAACGCCTTACCCTCGGCATCGAGTGCTCTGAAATCTACTGTAACCTTCTTTCCAGCCTTCGGGATTTCCAACTTGATGGCATTAAAGCCATAGTTCTCTGGAACCGAAGCTGTATCCGGACGGAGATAACCATTCTTCTGCTTCAGCATCTTGGTATCGAAGGTGCAGGCATAAGGACGGGTCTCCTTGCGGGCATAATCGAAATCGAAGTTCACGAGATGGCGGTAGCAGTCGAACATCTCATCATTAAACTGCTTCTGACTCATCTTATACTTCCGCTTGTAGGTAACAACCGGGTCCTCTCCTACTTTTCCCTCACGATAGAGCTGGGCGATGCTTTCCAATCCATGCTTCTCAGCCCACCATTCTATCACGTATGGCGAATGATAGATGTTGTCCAGATGCAGATAACCTTTGTGAGTAAGCTGTCTGAAGGCATCGAAATGATACTTCTCATCTGTTATCCACTCGGGATTCACTCTCCAGAGCATCCATTGGGATGTCATCTCGAAGAAACCGCTTCCTCCCCAGGCTTCGCCCATTTTGTCTGCCATGATCTGAAGCTGGAAGCTGTGTCCCAGTTCGTGAGCCAGACAATTGAGTTTTTGATCTTGAATACGGTTAGGTGTTACCCAGAGCGCTCCGATAAAGTCATCATAAGTTCCGCCGTAAGCGGTTCCTTCCAGCGAATAGTTCACCATCACCATCATCTTATACTTGTCGCAGATGCTGCCCGGCAAAGAGAACTTCAGGGTGTCGCGGAAGAAGCGGTAGAACTTTTCTACCTGAGTCTGCAGATTGCCCAGATCGAAATTCATCGGCTTACCTTCGAGCGAAGGAGGATTCTGCGGATTGTCTCCGAATGGCTTTTCCCAGAAATACACGATATTCTGGGTCTGTGCACTATGTCGCCAGCACCATCTCTCATCATCCTTATTGAAATCATAGGGTTTCAGAGAGTCCGGTACGAAGATGAGTTTCTGTGGTGCAGATACGGGATTTACAGGTCTGGTGGCAGGAGCCTCAGATGGATCCTGCTGCGCCAGGGCTGCAGTAGCCCAAGGCAAGGTTGCCGCTGTAAGTATCAGCGATAAGAAGATTCGTTTCATTTCGGTTATGATTTTTGCGTTATATTTATATTTCGGCACAAAAGTACAGATAATCTCGCAAATACGGTCGCAATATCGTCTAAAATGATACAAATATCGTATTCCAGTACCATTTTGATGTATAATACGATGAGAAAAGATATATAATATGATGAGAAAGAATGTCGGGAATATAACATTTATTAGTAAAAGAGGATCTTCTCCATTTTCCCTATGTAAACAATATTCCTAAGAAAGTAAATCAGGCAAAAACACCCGAAAAATGGGGAAAGAAGAGATTGAGAATTTTTCCTTAAGGGTTTTTATTTTTTTCCTTAAGGGAAAATAGTTTTTTCCTTAAGGGAAATGATTTCTTCTCTTAAGATTTTTTCCAGCCACGCTTAAACTGTAAAGTAAAAATGGCAACCAGAAAATCAGCGGAACTGCCAGCATACACTACATAGAAAAATGAGTAATATACTCATCCTTGGTCATGCCACCATTACCCACTTCCAGCATCTCGGCATCATTCCAATGACACGGTCCAGCATAGGGATAAAGATCAGCCATCTTGTCGATGACGTTGAGTACTCCTACGCCACCCCAGTCGAAGAGTTCCATCCCATAGGAGGAGTTTGAGCCTGCGCCAGATAAGCAGAATAAGAAACTTCCTTTGGCTTTCCAAAGAACATCTGTGCCTGCATCGGCAACGCCATCATCAAGGCGAGAGATGCAGCTAGTAATGTCTTATTCTTCATTTCGGTTGTGATTTTTATGTTATTTATATTTCGCCACAAAAGTACTGATAATCTAGCTAAAACGCCCGCAATATCGTCTAAAATGATACAAATATCGTATTCCTTGTATCTTTTTGATGAAAGAATGCTTTCTTTAGTCTTCTTAAAAGGCTAAAACACATAGCTGATATGATGAGAGAAGCCCAATCTATCGCCTTAAAGAATTAGATCTATGTGGTTGCTGCCATATGCCAGCAAGGTTGTCGGCATTTGCCTGCAAGGTTGCTGGCAAATGGCAGCAACAATGTTGGCATATGGCAGCAACCACACAAATCAAGATATTCAAGCCAAATAAACGTGGAAGTATGACTGTTTAAGTTATGAGTTATAGAGTATTAAGACAACACACCTTACGCTTCGGATATGTACGTATAAAACAATAGCAGTATCTAAACTACCAGCCAAATGGATTAAGTTCATTTCGTTTATAATTAAATAAGTTTATATGAAGTTCCGTTTGCAAAATAACTATTTTTTCATGAGAATAACTGAAAGAATCGTCCAAAATACCATCAAAATAATAGATTTACGCAAAAAAACTTGGGAGATACCAGAAAATAATGTACCTTTGCAAGGTGATTTTTAAAGATTAACTATATGGCAACACCAATCAGAGTTATTCCTACCCTTCAAGGTGAAGAGGCAAGGAAGTTTATAGAACAGGCAGAATGGGTAGAAGCTCATCCTGGTATGGGAGAAAAAGTCAGCAAGGAGGACATATTGCTCCTTAGAAAATATTTACGTGAACAAAACTTAGCATGACATATAGAGAGTTATTAGGCATATGCGATTTAGTAATCGTAGATGCCAAACGACTCGCTATGTGTGAGCCTTTTGAAAGTGCCAACAAAGACCTCAACGACTTCTTTGCCAATGATGCTGTGCTTTATTCCAAGCGTCTATTAGGAAAAACTTATCTCTTCTGTTTAAAAGAGCACCCGGAGATTATCGTTGCAGCATTTACTGTATCCAATGATAGTATCAGAATGACCAATAAGTTAAACGAAGAAGCTAAAGTTCATTTTCTTAAACAAACAGAACTAGAAGAGAAACGTCTTAGAAGATTCCCAGCTGTCCTTATTGGACGACTTGCAACTAATAATAAATTTGCGGGCAAAGGAATCGGCACCGCTGTTATGGCTTTTATAAAGCGCTGGTTCAGATTTGACAACAAAACAGGTTGCCGTTTCATCATTGTAGATGCTTATAACAGCGAAGCAACAATACATTATTATCTTAAAAATGGCTTTAAGTTTCTGTTGGAAGACGAAAGATTAGAGGCTAAATATATGGGAATTGGTGTAGGTCGTCTTCCCTTGAATACCCGATTAATGTATTACGATTTATTATCATTGCCTGATGAGATTGACACTATATAGTTGTATGTCATTATATACTGAACCGCCCGACAGTAATAATGCTATCGGGCGGATTTGTTTTATATGACTGTAAGAGGAGTTTTGCCTCTCACATTTTTTTCTGATTACTGCTCAGCAGCAATAGTATTATCTTCTGCCTAAAGAACGTTCTTCTGACCAGAGCGTTTCAAGTAGATAAATATATTATTTTTACACCAAAAAAAGGGATAACTAAATTTCAAGAAACTCAGTTATCCCATATATTTAACTTTTAATTTTTACTGTCTGCCACAGAATAAGGAGCAGGATCCAAATTCGGACACTTCTCTAACTCATAACGAGGAATCGGCATCCAATACATCTTATCTCTGAATATTCTAGTCTGAAGTGGAGCCAAATCATGAGAGTAAAGCAACGAACCATCCTTCATCTTGTAAATCTTCATGGCAGTAGGAAGATTTGCAGCAGAATATGCTTCCGGCATTTTCTGCCAACGACGGAGATCGAAGAAACGCTGTCCCTCGAACATCAACTCTACACGACGCTCATATTCGTATTCAGCACGCAAGTCCTTACCAGTTGCAGCAGGAAGTCCTACACGCTGACGAACCAGATTGATATACTTCAAAGCCTCAGCCTTATTGCCAAGCTCCATCTGGCACTCTGCATAGTTCAGATAGATTTCAGCCAAGCGGAAGAAAATCCAAGGAGTAGTATCCATCTCATCCTCCTGCTCATTATTATATTGAGGATTCAGGAACTTCTTCATATAATATCCAGTCTTGGTTGCATTCCAGTACTCGTCATCAGTATTGCAAGCAGACGAATTACCACCTTTGACACCAGCTTGACCTGGTTCGTAAATTCCAATTACACGATTGGCATCACCATAGCCCCATTTTGAACCATCATAAATAAAGTTTGCATAGAAACGCATCTCACGACCTTCGTATGGAGAATTCGAGGTAGCCAAAATCGTTGTATCCTTATAAACGGTTTGTCCATCAACAACGCTAGGCATCTGAATAGCATGTGGACCGACATTCTTCATTTCAAACTTACTACCATCCGCATTCTCATAAACATCAGCAGCCTGATAAGTTGGTAACCATACACCCCAACCATGTCCACCAGTAAAGGCGCCCATAGGAGCTTGGAAAAGATAGTTTAATGCACCACCTTCTGGATCTTTTACATTGTAAAGCTTCTCAAAGATGATTTCCGGATTTTCTGCATTATAGAACAGAGCCGCATACTCATCAGCATTGCTGACAGAAGACAAACTGTAAACGTTCAAATCAATGACAGCCTTATTGGCATCAGCAGCAGCCTGCCAACGCTCCTGGGAAGGAGTACCAAACAAAGGACTAGCCTTATAAAGCAAAGTACGAGCCTTAACTGCTAAAGCAGCTCCCTTTGTTGCACGTCCGAAATCATCACTTGAACTATATTTTGTAGGCAGAATATTTGCCGCACGATCACAATCGTTGCAAATGGAATCAGCAACCTCATCCATAGGAGCACGTGTCTGACCAAACTCAGAATTGATACCGAGTGTAGAATAAATCAGAGGAACACGGCCATAGAGTGAATATAATTGATGATAGAAGAATGCACGAAGGAAATAAGCCTGTCCCTTGATAAGCTTTTTTCTAGTTGCATCAGAAGTACCTTCTGCTGCAGGAACGTTATCTATATTTTCCAACAATTCATTCACTTGTTTGATTCCCGTATAATAGAAATGCCAAGTGTTACCACGAGCCTCAGAAAAACCAACATTGTAGTTATCGCAGGACACATTACCTTCGCAATAAACATTTGTTGCATAACCAGCACGGTTATAAACATCATCTGTATAACTACAGAAAGGCACGCCTTGTTCATTCTCACCTTCTACATATCTGTAGCAATCGCTAAGAGCAGCATTTGCCAAATCTACATTACTCCAGACAGCAGCATCAGATATTTTATTATGAGGATCTACATCCAGGAAATCGGAGCAAGATGCCATCATTAATGCCATACATACAATGGCACTTCCTTTAAATATATTATATTTCATTGTTGTCTATTTTTTAATTAAAATGCTAAATTAAGACCGAATGTCCATGAGCGCTGAATAGGATATCCCTTGATACCGGCAGTCATCTCAGGGTCGAAAATCTTCACGCTATCAATAGTAAAGAGATTGTTACCATTCACGTAGATACGGGCATTGCTCAAGCCTATATGCTGAATCAGAGTCTTAGGGAATGTATAACCTATTTCCATAGACTTCAATCTAACAAAAGAAGCATCACGTAACCACCAATCAGAATCTAAAGCATCGTTATCGTTAACCTGCGACACTGACATGAATGCACGTGGATATTTTGCATTGAGTCTTTCAGACTCAGAAGCATCTTCTCTCCAACGTCCATCATAGAACTCCTTTGCCATATTCATGGTTGGCTTTACGAGAATCTGTGCATCAGCCTGTCCCTGGAAGAAAGCTGTGAAGTCAAGACCTTTCCAAGAACCACCAAGGGTAAGTCCAAACATCCAGCGTGGAGTAGCACTCTTATCTGTGCGAACAGCATCATCCCAGGTTATCTGCTTATCACCATTGGTATCCTCATAAATCAAGTCACCAGGTTTTGCTCCTGGCAAATGAACAGAATTATCCACTTCTTCTTGAGTCTGATAGATGCCAGTGGCATGATAAAGTGTATAGCCTTCCATAGAATGACCTGTTATACGCTGCCAAGCTACAGTCTTCACAGCCTCATCCATATAGATCACCTCATTCTTTGCATAAGTAACATTGGCAGATACATTCCAGGAGAAATCACCCTTATGAGCCTTATAGAAAGCAACTGCTTCGAAACCTGTATTATCTACCTTACCGAGATTCTCAGAAGGCAAAGTCAAACCAGAATAGGTTGGAACTGAAGCATTACGAGTAATCAAGATATCACGACGGGCAGACTTAAACCAGTCGAAATCCAAGCCAAACATTCCATTCAGGAACTGAGAAGAGAAACCGGCATTCCAAGAATGAGCCTTTTCCCATGTTACCAATGGATTAGCCACAGTAGAAGAGTAAATACCTTGTACTAAGGATGGATTTGTACCAAAGGCATACAAGTTTGCATTGTCTCCTACACGGTAAGAATAGGTAGATAAATACTGATAAGCCGAGATATTATCATTACCCATAACACCATACGAAGCCTTCAACTTCAAGAAATTGACAGCCTTGGTGAGTGGCTTAAACCAGCTTTCCTCAGACATTACCCAACCAGCAGACACAGCAGGGAACAGACCCCAGCGGTGACCTTTGGCAAAGTTCATAGAACCATCATAACGCAAAGTTGCCTCTGCAAGATACTTATCCTTATAGTTATAGTTTACACGACCGAACCAGTTCTGGCGAGCAAACTCATCAGAACTTCCCGAATTATTCTTGTCTGTATCCTTGGTTCCACCAAAATCAAGATCAGGAAGTGCAGATGACATGAAATTAGTACGATAACCATACAGGTAATTGTACTTGTACTTCATCTGCTCGTAAGATACGAAAGCATCCACCTTATGATCGCCAAAGGTACGAGTGTAGCCAATGCGGGCATTCAAAGTGATACGGTCAGAGTTGCTAGACCAAGAATCAAGCGAAATATTACCAGTAGAACTTCTCAAATTATCATACTTCTGAGTTTCCGAGTTGTACTGATAGATATCAAAAGGAGTGTACATTGTCTTTCCATTGTTGTAATTGAAATCCAACGCTGCATATCCTTCCGCATACAAGCCCTTGGTAACAACATCCAAATCTACATGAACCTTCGGTTTGATATTCAATGTATTATTGGTTGTATTGCTCTTACCAGGAATATCAGAAATCATCAAGACTGCATTATTGGTTACACCATCGAATCCCTTGCGGAGCAATCCGTTAGGATAGTAAGGAGCAGACATAGGATTGGTGGTCAGGAAATAACCAAACATATCCTCTGTAGAACGTACACCACGGTCGCGGGTTTCACGACGACCCAAGATATCCATACTCAACTTGATGCTCTTGTTAATTTGTGCATCAAGATTCGTGGTAAACTGATATTGCTTATATTTCTGCGGACTATTCTTGTAAATAGGATTCTGCTGCATATATTGAGCAGAAGTATAGAAAGACATTTTCTCTGTACCACCGCTAATAGAAAGACTATGCTGGGTATTGGTAGCCCAATCCTGTGCTACAGCATCCCACCAGTTGGTATCAGGGAAGCTAATCTGGTCTGTTCCATCCTTGATTTTCTGAATGGCAGTTTCCGGATAGGTAAGTGCAGCACCTCGGTTCTTATCAAACTCATTGGTATAAGTAGCATACTCATAAGCATTCAGCATCTTAGGGATGCGGGTAGGCTGAGAGAAAGATACCGTACCATCATACTTCACCTGTACCTTACCTGCCTTACCACGCTTGGTGGTAACGAGGATAACACCATTGGCTGCACGCGCACCATAAATGGCAGCAGAAGCATCCTTCAATACGGAAATACTCTCGATGTCATCTGGATTCAAGCGACCAAAAGAACGATCGGCAACACCATCAACTACAATCAATGGGGATGTATCACCCATTGTACCCTTACCACGAATAAGAATGTTGGCATCATCAGCACCAGGCTCACCTGTACGGGTATTGGCGATGACACCCGCTGTCTTACCAGCCAGGGTATTGGTAATGTTGGTAGCAGCCATCTTACTCAATTCGTCACTACCGATAGAAGATACAGAACCAGTAAGGGTAGCCTTCTTCTGGGTACCATAACCTACGACAACCAACTCATCCAGGAGCTTGTTGTCTGCCTGCAGAGTAACCTTGCCACCCTTGACGATGGTTACACTCTTATATCCGATATAGGAAACTACAACAGGAGCATTACTTTTCTTGAGTTGCAAGGTATAGTTACCATCAAGATCGGTAACAGTACCATTCTTGGCATTGCCTTTTTCTACAACGCTTGCACCAATGATAGGTTCGCCCTGTTCATCTACAACCACACCTTTAATGGTGGTACCATTCTGCTGAACAGATTGTACAGAAGGGTTTGATAAGGTCTCATTTGCCGCAATAGTAGGTAATGTACCTCCGCAGGCAAGGACCAAACACGCGATGGCTTTAACATAAGCTTGGCTATGTACAAAGCCTGAGATTTTTTGTGTCTGTCTCATTTTCTATTTTTGCTAGGTTTATTATGTTTTAATTTTCGATTGCAAAGTAACACAATATTTTGCATATCGTGCCACATTATCGTCTAAAAGAGTGAAAATATCGTCTAAATCGCTCGGATTGGACGATATTTTCGTCTTTTAACCGATTTTGCTACTCACAAATGTTATTTATTCTAAATAATGTCTTTGTTGTCTTTTATGTTTTATTGTTTTGTTGCTTTAATGTCTTTATTGTTTCATCGCCTTCTTCAGTTTTCCCACAGCGGCATGAATCATATCGTGGGTTCCACTTCCGTCGGTCACGTATTTCTGAACCATTCTGCCATAACTGATGGCATCCTTGAGTTCCTCGCTGGTGTTGTCATCCGGCCAACCGGCACGGCGAAGCAGACCGGAGAGTTCCCGGAGGTCTTCCATCTCGGCAAGGTTGCCAGGTCGCATCGTGTTGATGGCACGGTTCAGGATGGCAGTAGTGCCTTCCAGTTCGTCCTGGGTTACCTTCTTCTTGCCCTTTGCCACCAGCTCCTGTGCCTGAGCCATCACCTTCTGCATACGCCCATAGCCGAACGGAGCCCATGGAGCATACTCCGGAACCTTCTGCGAGAGGGCATTCCACTTCTCCTGATCAGCCTTGCGCTCTGCGGCAAGATTCAGAAGAGAATTCAACTCGGTGAAATCTATCTTCACCTTCTTGCTCTTCTTGCTCTTGGCATCGGTCAGGTTGATGCGGTAGTAGTGGGTACTGTTGGCGTTGCGATAATAGTCTGGCTGGAATTCCTTGCCATCCAGTTTCAGGGTAAGGAGATTGGCTCCTGCACCTGTTGTCACACCGTTCGATTCGCCCACGGTAATATTACTCAACTTGGAGTCGATGTTCAGCGTAGCCTGGTTCCAGGTCTGTGCGCCAGTACCTGCCATCACCAATGGTCCGTACATCAGGGTTCCTACCCAGGATGTCTTCAGCGGAGTACCGTCCAGACTTGCCACATCGCTCGAAAGCTTGTCGGCACCATATTCGATATGCTTGCTGAATGGCATGTCGATTTCCACGACATCGCCCACCTTCCAGTGCTTCTGCTCCAGTTCTACATAGGTGCTAGGCTGATAGTTCTTCGCCACTTCCTTACCGTTCACCTTGATGGAGAAACCTTGAGTAGCCCAGTATGGTACACGGAGTTTCAGGGTGAAATCGCCCTCGCCTTCCGTTATCTTGATGGCTGAATGCTGTGCCGGCCACAGGCAATCCTGCTTGATGGTCACGCCCTTCTCCTTCCAGTGGAGGGTGGTTGGCATATAGAGTCCTACCCAGAGTGTATGATCGTTGGCAAAATAAGCCGACTGCTGGTACTTGGTATGGTTTTCAGAACCTGTACCGCCACAGCAGGTGCTCTGAGGAGTCTCGTTGCCGAATGGCTTGGTAGCATTCAATCCTACAGCATATTGATAGCAGGTCTGATACTGGTCCGGATTGAGCGAACCGATAATCTGATTGTACAGCGTGCGCTCGATATAGTCGAGATACTGCGCATTATCAGGGTTATAGCAGTTCAGATCCTTGCTTAGCTTGACGAGATTATATGCACAGCAGGTTTCGTTGATATCCGGATAAGCCTCCGATTCGCCTTCCTGCAGTCCGTTGGTTGCCATACTCAGAATCTGGGTATATGGCTGGCGGAACATCTCTCCATTTCCAACACCACCCATCGCATACATGTATCTGCCCTGCACCAGACTCCAGAAGTTCTGTGCCAGATTATAATAGTATGGCTTCTGATTGCTCTTATAGCTGCGCAGCGCTCCGATAATCATCGGAATATGCTGGTTGGCATGGCGGGTACGGATGTCATCGATGTTCTTGCTCAGCGGATTATAGAACTTAGGCGCGTCGAAACAGTTGGCTGCCTCGAGGAGCTTCGCCTTCTCATCCGGATTGGAAACCATCTCAGAAAGACGGGAGAGCGATTCACTCATACCTCCCACCTCTCCGGCGATGTACATGTCCCACATCTCATAGCGGTTGCCCGGCTTGGCTCTGCGCTCATCCTGGGTGCCGTCCTGCTTTACGTAAGTGCGGTAGTGCATGCGGTTCCATACCCAGAGTCCCATATCCTTGGCGA
>ERZ1026884.1242-NODE-1242-length-14100-cov-8.809683_pt1 | contig 14100 bp, 10 predicted proteins | sample MGYA00380172_ERZ1026884 | MGnify/ENA primary metagenome ERZ1026884 (study PRJEB33269, sample SAMEA4719808) | human gut metagenome | biome: human-associated habitat; feature: organic feature; material: feces | place: Cameroon | collected 2013-10 ... | reverse complement strand
TTAATGGAACAATTAATGGGCATTGATGGTAATTAATGTTCAAATCTAACTCGCGGAGCGAGAAATTATTGTTGCAGCTTCGCTGCTTGTTTTTGTGAACATTAATTGTCATTAATTCGGGGACATTAATTTCGAGACATTAATTTTTTCTTTGCTAATGGACATGAAAAGTATTAATGGAACAATTAATGGGCATTGATGGTAATTAATGTTCAAAATAAAACGCGAAGCGAGAATATCGGATTTTGTTGTCGATAGGATATATGTTTAAATGGGTCACCTCGTTAGGGGTAACCCATTTAATCATACCCTTTATCGACGTCGAAAATTCAACAAAATCGTGCACTAATTCTTACTAACCAAAAAGCTAAGTATGGCTTTCATGGCTTTGTGGCGCACGTCTTTATCGCGTATACACTCAAAGGGAAATGCCATGCTGAGGGTGCGATAGTTTTTGCCTTGATAAGCCACACCTGCACCCTGCCCTCCACCATAGGCAAAGGCAGTAAACGCCTTGTTGGATGTGGGCAAAATGGCATCGGGGGCAATGGCTGCATAATGCGTTGCATTGGGCTTGCGATAAATAAGGAATTGCAAATTTAAGCCGTTCACATAGTCGGTGCTATCAATACGTGCAGAACCATCGTACTTAAACTTGAGCATGTCTTCAATAAAATCGCGGTCGGCAGCGCTATGCACGTTGTCAGAACCTATATAACTGCCACTGAGCAACAATGACCCTCCGTCTTTTAAATAGGCGCTCAACTTATTACGCGCTGCGGATGTGAACACGGGATAGGGACGCAGGTTGTAGGGCATCTGTGCTTGAAGACCTGCAATGTAGTCGACCGCAACGTAGCCTCGTGTGCTGAATGCGGGCGATTCAAAGACTTCGCGACTCACTGACGAGAACGAATAGGCACCTGTTGCAGCTATGGCACGTCCATGACACACGGTGTAGTCGAAGGTGTTACCAGCAATTTCGTGCCCCATCCATTCGTGCGATGAATAGCCTAAGGCATGGCCACCCTCGCTACCTGCCATTGAGGGGGCGAACACACGTTGCTTGCCACAATAGGCGGTGGTGGAAATGTAGGGCACACCGGGGTCGATGTCGAGGCGGAAACCTAAAGAGTCGGGGGTATTGACCGTGGCAGGACCGCTAAGACGATCGAAGGCATTGACTATGAGTATGCGCGGAGCTGTGGCTTGCGCACTGCGGTAGGCACTGAGTTGCTCGGTAGGAAAACTCTCGCCACCGGCATTCACTGCCGTGATGCGGAAGGTATAGGTGCGACCGGGTGAGAGCGGAAGGGTATATTCGTGAACATTACCTATGGGGAGTCCGTTGTCGAATGCCTCATCGTCTACTCGGGTGTAGAGCACATAGCCCGTGGGGGCAGCTGTAGCTTCTAACGAATCGGTGGTGGGTTGCCAAGTGAGGCGCACTTGACTGGCATCGTCGGTGAGTTGTGCCGAGAAGGCATGGGGAGCGAGTGGCTGCACAGCATATTGCTTGATGCCGTGTTCGTAGTTTACAAAACGCAAGATGCTTTTATAAACGGCACGTGCCAGAGTGAACTTGAACAGAGGATCGTGACCGAAACGCATATCAGCAAAATTTTGGTGCGACATCGTCTCGAGTATGGCTGAGGGCATATCGGGCATGCGGGTTTCGGCATAGTTGCGGTCCCAATGCTCGCGACGTGTCCAATTTACCTTGAAGGTGCGACGTACATCGTCGGTGAGGTTTTGCAAAAGAAGTTGTGCAAAGTCGGACGAGGCTAAACGTGAGAGACCTGAGGTGTAGGTGGTGCGACCATCGCCATCTTGTGTGGTAGAGATGGAGAGGGAACCGTAGATGCTTTGGTCAGCATGTACGCCTGCATCACTGTGTATGGCAAGCGAGAGTTCGAAGGGCACTTTTTGTCCCTCTTTATTGGGCAGATAGGGACTACCCGCTGCCAAATAGTTGAGCATATTGCCACGCACACGAAGGTCGTCGGCATAGTCGTTGGTTCCTGCATTGGTATTAAACAGGCTGTCGGGCACACCTGCCCATTGGGCATAATAACGGGCTGCCTCTAAATAGCGCGGAAGTCCTGAGGTGCCTGCCGTGCCTCGCTCGGTTTGCCCCACTCCACCGCCAAAGCGTACGGCATCGGCAGTGACAACGCCACGATAGTCGCTCTGATTGGTAAGCACAACACGTGCCTCGCTGCCTTGGTCGAAATTGAAGGTGCCTAAATAGAGCCAAGTGCCACCGCCCATTTGCTGATTGACGGTAAAGTTGGTGCGACCGCCTTTATGATACACGGTATAGCGGGCATCGGGCACGGAATTGAGACGTGAGGCATAGCTTACGTAAACGGCATAGCGCCCTGGGACTGGAATATTGGGGGTCCAAGTGGCATTTGCCAATTTGGTGCGACGATTCACCGCGGTGATGCTGCGATAGGTGCCACTTTTAAAGGGTTGCACATCGTCGGTCAACAGGGTTGCTGCGGAAGCGAAACCCGCAGAATCTGCCGAGGCTTGCCATTGGGCATCGGGCTGAACGGTTTCGGTGTAGCGTCCCTGACGATTGGGGGTATCATTATCTACTACTGCCTCGTGGGTTTGGTAATCTCGTTCGCGCGGACACCCTACGATGGCGCCTGCGTTTTCGAGCATGGGAAAGAGGTAAGGCAGCACGAACGACTGCGTAAACAGGTCCTCGGTGGTGCAAAACAAATAGGGACGCTGCCATTGCCAATGTCCTTCTTTGTAATAGCGACCGTGGCTGGGCCATATAAAGAGGTGACGATTTTGCAGTCCTGCCGTGACTTTATAGGGACGTGAGGTATTCTCTACCCAGGGTTTGCCTTGGTAGTCGATATTTCCCCAAAGGCGCGACGCATCTTCTCCGCCCGTGCGAAAGATGTTGGGCACGAGGTCTTCGATGAGTTGCTGCTTTTTATTGTATATAGACAGCCGATAGGTGTTATAGGGGGCTGGCAAAAGTCGTTGCAGGTCGGTATAGATGGTGCTAACGCTTTGTGGGGTGAAGGGTTGCGAACAGAAGGGTTCGTTGGCATAGATGCGCAACTCGTGTTGGGCATCATCGGTTCGCAAGGAGTCCATCCCCATGCGGTCGAGTGGTTGGTAACCGCTCAGTTTATAGTTGCGCAAGTAACGATTCACAGCATCGTGGACTGGCGACTTTTGCGCATGTAACGAAACGATACTTGCACACAATATGCCCCATAATAGAATGAGTCTCTTGGTGTACACGGGGGAGTTTTTTGAAAATATTGGGAGTTGTGGGATATATAAAAGTAAATTTGGAGTTTATCGTTGGGGGGAGGTAAAGTTTTGGGGGATACCTAAACCCAAAGATAAACTCCAAACTAAAAGTAGGTGTTCAAAATTCGAAAAATGTTCTGCACAATTTTATCGATTTTCCATCGATAAGGAGCATGCTACAAGGGATTACTCCGTTAGGTAGAGTGTTACTTCTTCAACGAAGCAATGGTTTCTTTCAGTGTAGCGATTTTGCTCTCGGCATCGGCTTGCTTTTTACGTTCAAGTTCTACAACCTGAGCGGGGGCATTGTTTACGAAGCGCTCGTTCGAGAGTTTCTTCATTACACCATTCAAGAATCCTTCAAGGTGCTTGAGTTCGGCTTCTGCCTTAGCAAGTTCGGCTTCTACATCGATTAAGCCACCAAGGGGTACAGCGTACTCTGTGGTGCCTACCATGAACGAACTTACACCTTCGCCCTTGGCATCGACTACTGCTACGCCATTTACATTTGCCATCTTAGTGATTAAGCAATCGTAGGCGGCAATGGGGTCGGCACCAATTACTTGAAGGTCGAGTGCCTCACGCGGTGAAATGTTCTTGGTGTTGCGAATGGCACGTACGCCAGCTACCACATTCTTCATCAGCTCAACTTGAGCAAGGATGGCTGCATCGCCCTCAGCAGGTGCGGCAATGGTTTGCGGACTTACCATAATGCTCTCTCCTTCTTTGCGCTCGGCAAGGTGCTGCCACAACTCTTCGGTGATGAAGGGCATGAAGGGGTGGAGCAAGTGAAGGAGGTGGTTGAACGCCTCGAGCACGGCATTGTATGTGGTGGCATCGATAGGCGAACCATAAGCGGGTTTTACCATTTCGAGGAACCAACTTGAGAACTCATCCCAGAAGAGGTGGTATACCTCCATCAAGGCTTCGCTCAAACGATATTTTGAATAGAGATCGGCAACCTCGGCTGCACTCTGACGAAGCTTGGCATTGAACCACTCTACTGCCAAACGGGCTGTTTCGGGCTGTGCCACACTTGCGTCAACCTGCCAACCTTGTACCAAACGGAAGGCATTCCAAATCTTGTTACAGAAGTTACGACCTTGCTCGCAAAGGGCCTCATCGAAGAGGATGTCATTGCCCGCAGGAGCTGCCAACATCATACCCATGCGCACACCATCTGCACCGAAGCGATCGATAAGATCGAGGGGGTCGGGTGAGTTGCCAAGCGACTTCGACATTTTGCGACCGAGTTTGTCGCGCACGATACCTGTGAAGTAAACGTTCTTGAAAGGCATCTTACCTGTAAATTCGTAACCTGCCATGATCATGCGGGCTACCCAGAAGAAGATGATATCGGGACCTGTTACCAAGTCGCTTGTGGGATAGTAGTAGTTGAATTCTTCGTTGTTGGGATGGGTAATACCATCGAAGAGTGAGATGGGCCAAAGCCATGATGAGAACCAGGTGTCGAGTGCATCTTCGTCTTGACGCAAATCGGCTGCGGTGAGATGGGCATTGCCGCTCTTCTCTTGTGCCAACTTAACTGCTTCTTCGATAGTCTCTGCTACGACATAACCTCCTTCGGGCAAATAGTAGGCAGGAATGCGGTGTCCCCACCACAACTGACGCGAGATGCACCAGTCTTTGATGTTCTCTAACCAGTGACGGTAGGTGTTTTTGTATTTTGTGGGATAGAACTTGATTTCGTCGTTCATTACAGGAGGCAATGCCAAGTCTGCAAAGTGCTGCATCTTGAGGAACCACTGCATAGAGAGCTTGGGTTCGATGGGCACACCGGTACGCTCTGAACAACCAATCTTGTTGTCGTAGTCTTCGATTTTCTCCATCAAGCCTGCTTCTTGCAAGTCGATGGCAATTTGCTTGCGCACCTCGAAACGGTCTTGACCTACGTACATGCCTGCTGCCTCAGAAAGGGTGGCATCGTCGTTAAAGATGTCGATGGCTTGCAAGTTATATTTTTCGCCGAGCATGTAGTCGTTTACATCGTGAGCGGGGGTTACCTTTAAGCAACCTGTACCAAACTCGATGTCTACGTAGTCGTCTTCGATAACGGGGATAACACGACCTACCAACGGCACGATAACCTTCTTGCCCTTGAGCCAGTGGTTCTTGGGGTCGTTGGGGTTGATGCACATCGCCACGTCGCCCATGATGGTTTCGGGACGGGTGGTAGCTACTACTGCATAACGGCCTTTTTCGTCTTGGTGAATTACTTCGCCCTCTTCGCCTGTGGCACCTGTGCCGTCGTCCTCGCTGACGTAGTACTTCATGTAGTAGAGTTTGGTGTGCTCTTCTTTATAAACTACTTCTTCGTCTGAGAGTGCGGTTTTGGCTTTGGGGTCCCAGTTTACCATGCGTACACCGCGATAAATGAGTCCCTTGCGGAAGAGTTCAACGAAGACGTGAATCACGCTCTTAGAACGTTCTTCGTCCATTGTAAAGGCTGTACGATCCCAATCGCACGAAGCACCTACGCGACGCAACTGCTTAAGGATGATGCCACCGTGTTCCTCGGTCCAGTCCCAAGCGTGCTTCAAAAATTCATCACGTGTAAGGTCGGTCTTCTTAATGCCTTGCTCTGCCAAACGATTTACCACCTTAGCTTCGGTAGCAATAGAGGCATGGTCGGTGCCAGGCACCCAACAAGCATTCTTACCTTCCATACGGGCATGACGCACGAGGATGTCTTGAATGGTTTCGTTGAGCATGTGACCCATGTGCAACACACCTGTTACATTGGGAGGAGGGATTACTACGGTATAGGGTTTACGTCCATCGGGCTTTGAAGAGAAGAGGTGGTTATCGGTCCAATACTGATACCATTTACCTTCAACTTCTTCGGGATTGTAAGTCTTTGCTAATTCCATTATATTGTGCTTATTTTTAATTTTTCGAATGTAATTTTATGGAGCGAACGAGGCGCAACTTATTGTTTACGCTTCTTCACATCGAACAGGTAAGTTAACTTGGCATAGATAACGCCATTATTTGAACGACTGAAGACGTCTTTCTTAGAGTTTTTGTAGATGTCGGACAAGCCGTAGTAGTAACGACCCTCCACAAGGAAGTGTCCTACCTTTGAAGTTAATTCTACGCCTAAGCCTGCTGTAATGCCATAGTCAAATTTATTTTGTATGGGCATATCGTATTGGGCAAACATGCCATTGGGACGATCGGGATTGCCCTCGGCATTGCACGTAAAATTACTTGCCACTGTTTTTTCTTTAAAGCAATAGCCCACTTGCGGACCTGCTAAGAAATAGCCCATAAAACCGCGCGTTTCTTTGCCCCAAGCCAATCGTGCTAACACAGGGAGTTGCACATAATGCTGGTCGCGACGATAGGTATCGGGCAAGGGCTCGGAGTTGGCATTCAACACATTTTCGCGCCAACCCAAACTGGCATAGTTTAACTCTACCTGCAAGGCGCAGAAGGCTTTAAAATAGCGTTCGCTGGTGAAACGCGCTACCACACCAAACGTGGGACCGACATGCCAATTTTGCTTTATAGTGGGGTCGAAACCTATTTGGTTCATTGCCACACCACCTGTAAAGCCTAAGCAGAAGTTGTGACGAGCTTCGCCCACTTGTGCCTGCACGGATGAGGCAAAGACGAACCAAGTCATTACACACGCTATTAAATATGTACAGGAGCGTTTCATTTATTGCGCTGAAATTTTTACGATGCTCATATCCTTTTTAAAACGCACGAGCCACATGCTGCGACTCACATAGCCACCATTGCCACCCACGGTGATAAAGCGGGGTTCTGACTGCAATTTGGGTTGTGCGGCAACGGTACCCTCCTTGGGCGATTGTGTGCTGAAGTCATAGCCATATTGCGCCATGCTGCCCACAAAGCCTCGTGCAAAATCGTAGCCTAAAGGTGCCATGCGCGGATTGCTATTCACAAAGTCGGCATGGAACGCATTCACATACTCATCGTGGAATGCCTTTGCCGCTGTGGTGTAAGGATAGTAGTAATTGGGGGTAAGAATGTAAGTGTCGGCTGCATGAATGAGTTTGCGATCGGCACCCTCAGTATAAGGCAACCAACGCGAATAACCCAAAAGCGAGATTTTTGCTTCCGAAAGATTCTGCTGCATCACCTCGGTCTTTTGCAACATCTGTCGCATGGTAGCTTCGCTATCATCGTCGGGCACGAGCACATATTCACCGCGCTTCTTACCCATCAGCATCGAAGCGATTTGTTGTGCCGAAGCCAAAGCGGGCACACTGGTTACGTCGTATCCGGCAATAGCCAAACGACGTTGTAACTCTTCACTAAAGCTGCGTTTTGTGCCGTTATCTGAATGGAGCAACACCACATGGGTTTGCTTTTTAAAATTGTTCATAAAAAGGTCTACCGCCAACGATTGCTCATAGCTGGTGGGGGTGTTGAGCACAAAGACATCCGAACGATAGTCTACCTGTGGCACTTTCGATGAGAATGGCACCACCACCTTGGTTTGCTTGCCCGAAACAGCTGTGACGTCCGTAAAGTGGGTAGGATAAAGTGGACCAACTACTACATCGGGATTTTGCAACATGGCTTGCATCAATATTTGCGCCACACTCTTGTCGGGTTCGGGCTCATTGAAGGCTGAGAGCACAACATTTAAGCCTGATTTCTTTAGCTCGCCAAGTCCCATCAATAAACCGCGATAGAACTCTACACTGCGCTCGTTCTCTAACTTATCGCCTACTAAGGGCAAGATTACGGCTACACGCACTGTCGACAAGCCTTTTACCTTGGGTTGAGAAGGCATTTCTTTTACAGGAACACGCAATTTGGTTCCCTTCTTCAGTTTTCCGTCCTCATTCTTCAAAGAGGGATTTGCCTCGACCAACTCGTCGACTGTGATGCCAAATTGCTTGGCTATGCCATAAAGTGTATCTTTTCTTTTGGCTTCATATTCCTTATAGGTTACCTTTGGTTGCGGTTGGGGTTGGGTGTTCAACTGCGCATAGGTCACCTTTGAGGGGGTTACAGGAGTTGTGGGCACAGAAGTGGTGTTCTGTGCATTGCTTGCTGCAGCACGTTGTGCGGGCGTAGGCGGTGGAGTAGCTCCTCCTGGCACATAGGGCACATTGATTACTTGGTTGGCTTGCACGTAATTAGGCTGGATGCCTGGGTTCAAGCTCAACAGGTGATCGAGCGTGGTGTTATGGCGATGTGCAATACCCAAAATCGTTTCGCCCGGCTGCACGGTATATTTCACAATCTTCTCTGCTGTTTTTTGTGCCGATAGTTGCACGGGAAGTGCAAAGCCCAAACTTAAACAGAGGGTTAAGATGCAATAGAGTCTTTTCAGTATCACAATTATTGTATTTTTTCGGGTTATACCCATGGTTTGGATGCAAAATTACATAAAAGATGGCATTCATCGCTCTACATCTAAAAGAAAATCGTAATTTTGACCATCGAAAACAACTTTCAATGGTATTTCAATGCGGAAAAGAGGACTTGAAGACTTTTTTAGCGTTGGATATTACCATTTTAATCACACTAGAATCAACCATCATGAATCGACTGATATTAAGCATTTTGATGTTTACATGTGGCTTCTCTCTCCCACTTATGGCTCAAAAAAAGAATGCCACACCTGCTCAAACTTCTACGCCTAAGTCTGCACACTCGTCTGAACAACTGATTCAGAATTATCGGTTTGAAGAGGCGGCACGATTGCTGCAACGCGAAATTGAAACAGCACGCTCTGCCAACCGTAGCACCATCCGACTCGAGAACGACTTAAAGCGTGCCAATATGGGACAAGATATGCTGCGAGGCACCGAACGCGTCACGTTTGTTGATAGCTTTAAGGTGTCGCGCAAACAGGTGTTGCAAGCATTGCGTCTTAGCGCTGAATCGGGAAGCATTGTGAATATGGAAACCGAAGGGGCACAATTTGAAAAGACGCCTAAAAAATTGGGCAAAACGGGCTATTTGAGTCAGCTTGCCGACCGCATTATTTTTGCCACAACCGATAGCACAGGCAATCATCAAAAACTTCATGCTGCCTATCGCATGGGGCAAAAATGGGGTTCACCTATTCAACTAAATGGAATGAGCGAAGGAAATGAAGATCAGGACTTTCCCTTTATGATGCCCGATGGCGTGACGCTTTATTATGCAGCACAAGGCGATGACTGTTTGGGCGGTTACGATATTTTTGTCACACGATATAACACGGAAACAAAGCAATTCTTAAAGGCTGAAAATTTGGGCATGCCTTTCAACTCGCCTGCTAACGACTATTTGCTGGCTATCGACGAAGCGAATAATTTGGGATGGCTCGTAACGGATCGTTTTCAAAAGCCCGATAGTGCCTGTGTATACGTGTTTATACCTACCACAACGCGCGATGTGTATGACTTGTGCGAATCAAACCACAAGCAGGTGTTGAATGCTGCCAAGCTGCAATCTATTAAGGTTACACAAACCGACAAGGAGGCGGTGGCAGAGGCTAAAAAACGACTGAAGCAGGTTATGCAACAATCTCCCACCACACGCCGCACACAAGCTACCAACCACATTTATGTGATTAACGACAACAAGGTTTATACCAACCTTAGTCAGTTTAAAAGCGAAGGTGCACGACGTATTGCTGTGCAAGCCGACCAAGTGGCTGAACGCATTGCAAACCTCACTCAAAAGCAGGATGAATTGCAACGACAAGTAGCGCTGAAAGGACGCAACGAGGCTACACTTTCTCAACTCAAAGATATCAACAACAGCTTGCCCAAACTCAGAGAACAGCTCAACGCGTTGCTCAAAAATATGCGTAAAACTGAAAATCAATAATACTTTAATCTAAGCGATATTCAAGGCATTACCACATAAAGCATTCGTCTAACAAAGTTTGCTTTTTATATTGATTATCAACTTACTATATGTTTTAATCAATAGGTAAAATAGCTTTTGAATTAAGCCCTAAATCATTTTCGTATCATGCAAAAAGAACCTATTGCACCCTCTGAACTAATTATTAATCCAGATGGTAGTATCTTCCACCTTCACGTAAAACCCGAACAGTTAGCTGACAAGGTTATTCTCGTAGGAGATCCCGGACGTGTGCCCGTGGTGGCAGCTCACTTTGAAACAACCGAATGCGACATTTCGAGTCGCGAATTTCGTACAATTACAGGTACATACAAAGGCAAACGCATCACGGTGCTCTCTACAGGCATTGGTTGCGACAACATCGATATTGTGGTGAACGAACTCGATGCGCTTGCTAACATCGACTTTAACACACGCTTAATCAAAGACGAATTGCGTCAACTCGAGTTGGTACGCATTGGCACTTGTGGCGGATTGCAACCCAATACACCCGAAGGCACTTTTGTGGCTAGCGAAATCAGCATTGGTTTTGATGGTTTGCTCAACTTTTATGCCGGACGTAACGAGGTGAGCGACCTTAAACTCGAAGAGGCTTTCTTAAAACACATGAATTGGCACGGCACTCAGTGCATTGCTCACCCCTATGTGGTACATGCCAACAGCGAACTTATCGACCGCATTGCTGCCGACGATATGGTGCGTGGCATCACAATTGCTTGTGGGGGCTTCTTTGGTCCTCAGGGCAGACAACTTCGTCTTCCCTTGGCTGACCCTAACCAAAACGAAAAAATTGAAGCTTTTGAGTTTGAAGGACATCGCATAACAAACTTCGAAATGGAGAGTAGTGCCATTGCCGGTCTTTCGCTTTTGATGGGACATAAGGCTATGACCTGCTGCATGGTAATTGCCAATCGTTTGGCACAAAAGGCTAACCCGAACTACAAAAATAGCATCGACTCTCTCATTAAATTGGTGCTCGACCGCATCTAAAAACTAACATTTGAAATAAAAAGAGAAATGGTTTGTTTAACACGTAAAAGTTAAACAAACCATTTCTTTTATTCTACACAATTATTTTGTTTATGGGTGCTTCCACCCTTATATGTCCACAACAAATAGAGTATCAAAGACACTACGCACAAGGCTATGTCTATCATCGTATTGCTAAAACCACACCAACAGGTGCATAGCAATCCAAGAGAGAATGCCCATCGCCAACAAATAAGATAGGTGTTTTGTGCCGTACCGCGCTGACAATGTGCCGACTTAGTTACCCAATCCATCAAATGGCGAGAAGACACAGCACCTATACCACCACCTAATAACAAATCGCCCAAGTTGCCTATTGCCAAATTCGGAAGACTTACAAGTATAAGCCCCACTACAACAAACACATAACCTATCGCGATTAAGGCACGCTGTCCCACCTTGCGACGTATAAAGAGCTGCACCAAGAATGCCACGAGCACACCCAATGACAAACATACATACGCTGAACCTAACAACCAACTTTCGGATTTTGGAAAAGCGCCTGCCACGCGTCCCATAACCCAAGGGGCTGCAAACATCGACAGCGACAAAGGCAATGAACGAGGCAGAAAAAAGCGGTCGAACGTGAGCAAAGGCACTTTCACAGGAGCTTTAATAGGCACCACCGTTTGCGCTACCAATACAAATGAAAGCGCACAAGGAATGAGTGCCCAAAAATATGCCTGCTGCACAGGTATACCAAGCGACAAACCGTAACCCAAAAATAAACCTAACGGAATGCCTATGCGACCTGCCCAACCATAAATTATATCGCCCTTGTTGCGTTGGCGCGAAAGCAATGTATCATTCACCAAAGTTGTGCCTAAAGCTGTTTGAGACACACCATAAGCCACACCTTGCAACAATTGTATGGCTAAAAGCAAACGCACATCATTTGCAAAAATATAGCCAATCGTGGCAATCGGGCCTAAAACAATTAAGGCTTTAAGATAAATAGCCTTGCGCGACCTACGTTCCATTAAGTGAGCACCAAAGGGACCAGGCAATACCATACCTATGGCAAAAGCTAACACGCTTAAACCTACCCATACCTCAGACACTCCCAAAGAAACGGCCTTACAAGTTAGCAACGGAATAATGGCATAGACATATATGTGTAAAAACCAGTTGGCTACACACATATTGACAAAGCGCGATCCCGTTAAGCCATTATGCACTTGTGTTGACATAGATGTCGGATGGATTAATAACTCTCGTTAGCGTTGGGGAAATCGCCCGACTTTACATCAGTCACGTAATTGCCAATAGCATCGGTCATCACCGTAAAAAGATCGGCATAACGACGCAAAAACTTGGGCGAGAAACCCTTATTTTTTCCTAACATATCATCGATTACAAGAACCTGTCCGTCTGAAGGACCTGCGCCAATACCAATAATAGGAATATCCACGCTCTCAACGGCTTTGGCTGTCAAGGCAGCAGGAATTTTTTCGAGAACAATGGCACAAGCACCAGCCTCTGCCAACAACTTCACATCCGAGAGCAATTTCTCGGCTTCAGCATCCTCCTTAGCTCGCACGGCATAAGTACCAAATTTATTGATGCTTTGTGGCGTCAAACCCAAGTGACCTACCACAGGAATGCCCGCAGCTATCATACGCTTAATGCCATCGATAATTTCTACACCACCTTCAAGCTTCACCGCATCACAACCCGTCTCTTTCATAATACGAATGGCATTGCGCACAGCCTCTTTATCGTCTACCTGATAAGAGCCAAAAGGCATGTCGCAAACCACAAAAGCACGTTGAGCAGCACGAGCCACCGAACGACCCATAAAAATCATTTCGTCGAGCGAGATGGGCAAAGTGGTAGCATTACCCACCATTACGTTAGATGCGCTATCGCCAATAAGAATCATATCGACGCCCGCAGCATCCACAATTTTGGCAGTAGTATAGTCATACGAAGTCAGCATAGCAATTTTCTTGCCTTCTGCCTTCATTTCCTTTAATCGGTGTGTAGTTACCTTGCGAGTATCTTCTACTAAATAACCTGGCATAATATTATTTTTTTGAGATAAGATGGAGCATTTGTTCCACCGTAAATTCAGTAAAGTCGTTAATCACACAGTTGCAAAGCGGTGCAATAGTGTCTGCACCATTTCCAGTGGTTAATCCCACCACAGCAGCACCACTCCCCTGCCCTGCTTGCAATCCGCTAATAGAATCTTCAAACACGCAGCAAGCCTCAGGTTTGCACCCCAACGCCACTGCAGCATCCATATAGCAATCGGGTGCAGGTTTTGAGCGACGTGCATTTTCGGCTGTGAATACACGGTCGAATAGCGTGGGCAATTCAGGATGGCACCGATACAGACACTGCATTTTAGCATTATTCGAACTGGTAACAACAGCAGTAGGGATTCCAGCTTGTCGCAAAGCCTTTACAAAGTCAACAGCACCGGCAATATAAGGAAACTTCATATTTTGTTCAAAAACATTAAGTTCCTCAACCACACGTTTCTGTGCCGCCTCATTGTCAGGATAATGCGCATTCAGAATCTGCGTTAGCGTATGCCCTTTAATGCGAAAAGCGAAATCGGGCACATTAGGAAAATCCTGATTACCAATACCTTTCCAAAACTCTGTATACTGTCCTTCGGTGTCAACAATCACACCATCCAAATCGAAAAGTGCAGCAGTTTGCATGATTTTTTTGTTATTTTGTTTAGTTTCAAAGTGCAAAGTTAGTGCAAACTGAGCGCAATACAAAATGAAAGGCCAAAAGACTTTCATTTTTATTGCCGAAGTGCAGCCTAACTTCGCGAAGCAGAGTTAGTGCAAGGTGAGCGTAATACAAAATAAAAAGCCTAATATATTTGCAGCTACGCTGCGGTTTACGAACATTAATTGTCATTAATTCGGGGACATTAATTCAGGACATTAATTTTTTCTT
>ERZ1026884.1240-NODE-1240-length-14127-cov-576.521816_pt1 | contig 14127 bp, 18 predicted proteins | sample MGYA00380172_ERZ1026884 | MGnify/ENA primary metagenome ERZ1026884 (study PRJEB33269, sample SAMEA4719808) | human gut metagenome | biome: human-associated habitat; feature: organic feature; material: feces | place: Cameroon | collected 2013-10 ... | reverse complement strand
CACAGAGTCAGCATATATTCTCGAATTGATCATCCTGTTAACGGTCATGAAGTTGAGAGTATTGATGAGCTTATATGTACAGTGTTCTGCAAAATTGAACCTACAGGCTCAATGTATTTCAATAATATTCAGACAGAGAACAAAACTACACACCGTTTCTGGTTTCGTTCTGTTAAAGGAATGACAGATGCAAGAAGTTTAAGCCGGAGTATTCTGATAAAAGAAGGCGATATTACATATATTCCTATCAGGGTAACACAGTGCAATGGTCAGAACTTTTTTACCATGGTTGAAGCTCGTGAACTCGGTGAAATTCAAAACGAAACTGTAAACGCTAACAATATGGCGGGGTTAGCAGATGGGTGAGTTCTTTCATGTTGGTGTAAAAATGCCAAAAGGCCTTGATGTCATGGATTTTGACAGAAAGATCGTAATGACAGGTCTCAAGAAGGCATCCAAAATCGTACAGCAGCAGTCAAAAAAGCTGATTTCTGCCAAAGGTCCATCAAAAGCAGGCGAATATCCAGGTCGTAATACAGGACGCATGAGACGTCATGTTCGTATTAAAAATTCTAAAAGAAAAGATCATCTGTGGTCACGTGTACAAGTATCAACGATTGAAGACAGTTTCTTTTATCCAGCGGTTTTAAATTATGGCCGAAAAGACGGACGACTAAAACCAAGAAAAAATTTTATCGAAACAGCAACGACCCAGAACGAAAAACAAATAAAAGAAATCATAGACAACGCTATGACAGAGGGCATAAAAATTTGGAGAAAATAAGATGAGAGTCAGCTCAACTATCAAAGCTTTAAGAGAGCGATGCCCATCACTTAGCAAACGTGTCTATGGGGCACTTCAATGGGTCAGCCTGTCAGTTGTTCACCCTGAGAAACTTCCATGTGCTTATGTATTTACCCAGTCAGAAGATCCTAAAACCCTACAGAGTTCAGAAAACTCATATAAGCAGTTAATAACAGCGACTATAGCTGTGGTTCTATGTGTTCCTAGTCTTGATGTTCGAGGACAGGAAGGCGCAGACAAAATTGAAGATTTAAAAGATGAGGTTTTCAAAGCTTTGTTAGGTTGGGTTCCTAATGGCGATCCTCAGTGTGTATATGAATACGCAAATTACAGAGTTATTGATACATCATCCACTCCCGCCATGTGGTGTGTACAGTTAGAGTTCACAGTAGAGTACATGCTTGATACGGATGATACATATATCAAGACAGAACATGAGAATTTAGGCAATTTTGACAAGTTTTATGCTGATGTAGACAAAATTGAATCTGATAAGCCGGATGGAAATATAGATGCAAAACTCAGACTTACAGGGCTTACAGAGGGTAAGGCTAAATCGGAGCCACAAGATCAAACTATTTATAAAGATTTATGGTAACTAAACCAAGGAGAAGACAATAATGTCTGTTTCATTTAATTACGTACCTTCAAATGTACGAGTTCCTTTGTTCTACGCAGAAGTAGACAATTCAATGGCAAATACAGCAACTGCAGAGAAGAAGAGCCTTTTAATCGGTTCAATGTCTTCTTCTGGAACTGCAACAGCAGGTGTTCCTACATTAATCACCTCAACTGAACAGGCAAAAACAAAGTTTGGTCGTGGTTCGCCTTTAGCTTTAATGGCAGAGGCATTCCGTAATCAGAATGGTACAGGAGAATTATGGTGTTTACCTGTAGACATTAAGTCAGCTACTGCATCAACAGGCTCAATTACCGTTAAAGGAACAGCAACAGAGAGCGGAGCAGTCTATCTGTATATTGGTTCTCAGCTCGTATCAGTTGCATGTTCTGCAGGAACAACTGCAAATGAAGTCCTAACTGCATTAACTCAGGCAATCAATGCAGATAAAGATTTACCAGTTACAGCTGAAAAGAATGATGAAGATAGTGTAATCACTATTACAGCTAAAGTAGCTGGTATTACCGGAAATGAAATCAGATTGGATAAGAACCTTCAGGGCGACGTTGGTGGAGAATCTGATCTTGCAGGCATTACTCTTACTATCGATGATATGAAAAATGGTGCCGGTGAGCCTGATTATAAAGAAGCTTTTAAGGCTGTTGCTTCAGAAACATTCTGGTTTATTGGAATTGAAAATAATTCAGCTACAGCGCTTGATGCTGTAAAAACCGAAATGAATGATTCAACCGGGCGTTGGTCATATGCAAAAATGCAGTATGGTCATGTGTTTACAACCCTCAGAGGTAATACTGAAAGCTTAGTTACTTTTGGTAATACTCGCAATGACCAACATACCACAGTATTCGGCATTGAAGAGAAGAATGCAGAACCTGCATATATTGTGACAGGCGCTGTTTTAGGTCGTATTGCCGGATTTATTACTAATGATCCTGCCCGTCCTGTACAAACCGGTGAACTGAACGGCTTAATGCAACCAAGTATGGAAAAGCGTTTTAATTTTAATGATAAAAATACTTTACTCCATAATGGAATCGCAACAATTTATTATCAGTCAGGCACTGTAATGATTGAGCGCGCAATCACCACATATCAGGTTAACAAGTTCGGTGATGCAGATAATTCATATCTTGATATCACAACTCTGTATACATTAGCAGAGATCATTACCCGTCTTAAGGGCGTTATTACCTCAAAATATGCACGCCATAAGCTAGCAAATGACGGTACCAGATACGGCGCAGGACAGGCTATTGTTACCCCTTCTGTAATTCGTTCAGAGCTGATTGCACAGTATTCAGCCATGGAACGTGACGGCCTTGTTGAGAATGCTGAACTGTTCGCTAAGAATCTGATTGTAGAGCGTAATGCTTCAGATGTTAACCGTCTTGATGTGCTGTTGCCTCCTGATCTTGTTAATCAGCTTCGCATTTTTGCGTTACAGGCTCAGTTCCGTTTACAGTATTCTGATTAAGAGGAGATTTTTTAAATGGGTAAAAAATTTGCGGGCACCTGTTACATTAAAGCTAACGGTGCTCAGTTATCTGTTGAAGGTTCAGTCGAAATACCTTTATTAAAAACAACCAAAGAAAAGAAAGTAGGTTCTACAGGTGTGGCAGGATACAGTGAGACTAATATAGCTCCATATGTTAAATGTACTGCATTTCTTGAGCCTGACTTTGATATTGATGCACTGTCTGGCAATGATATGACAATTACTGCAGAGCTTGCCAATGGTTGGGTATACACCTTAAATGGTGCATGGCTTGAAGGTGAAGTTGTAGCTAATTCGTCAGACGGTACTGTGTCATTAGAGTTTACAGGCCTTGATGGTCACTTACAGCGTTAGGAGAGAACTAAATGAAGTCAGTTGCAGAAACCTTAAAATTATCAGTGCCTATTGAGATGGGCACTGAGGCAGTATCTGTTTTAGAGTTCAGAAAGCCTAGTGTTGGTGATATTCGCAGAATAGGTTATCCCATCTTTTTTACTTCAGAAGGCGATCTGAAATTTAATCCTGATATTGTTGCAAAGTATATTTCTACTCTTGCTTCAATACCTCCATCAGCTGTAGATAAGATGTCAATTCCTGATTTCACTGCAGCAGTAGGTGTTGTAACCGGTTTTTTCGGAAGTGGGGATTAAGCCCAAGAACGGAAAAGCAATTTATTGACTGTATCTATTCGACTGCGTATTTCTGGCATCTTTCACCGCTTGATATTGAACAACTTGATGTTGAGCGGTTTGAAGAAATGGTTTTACAGTCGAATCGTATTGCAGATGAGATTAATTCACAAAGGGAATAAATAATGGCATCAGTAACTCTCAAAGAGTTTAAGGCTCTTTTTACTGTAAGTGATAAAGCTTCACCACAGTTAAAAAAATTAAAGAGTTCTTTTAAAAACTTTGAAAAGGCATCACAGGCTTTTGCATCTAATGCTTCAAAGTTAGGTGCATTAACTCTTGTACCGCTTGCTGGTGCTTTTACTGCAGTAAGTGCAACTGTTAAGAGCTCAATTAGTACATTTACTGATTATGGCTCTTCAGTGAAAGATGCAGCTATTAAACTTGGTACAACCACTGATGCCGTTCAGACATTAAGACATGCTGCCCAAATGGCAGGTTCTTCAACAGAAGCTCTTGATCAGGGCATGGTTATCTTTAATAAGAATTTAGCTAATGCAGCACAGGGCAAGAACAAAGCCTTAGTTGAAATGTTCCAAAAATTAGGCATTTCAATGAAAAAAGCAAATGGTCAGATGAAGACCACAGCTGAACTAATGCCAGAATTAGCCGATGCAATGAAACGTCAGAAAAACAATTCTGAAAAGGCGTATATTGCGACAACCACTTTTGGCAAGTCTGGACAAGAATTGATCCAAATGCTGCAAGATGGTTCTCAGGCTCTTAAAGATTATGCAGACGAGGCAAAACATCTTGGTATTGTTGTGTCAGATGAAGATACCTTAAAAGCAAAATCAATGGGAGATACAATTCAGCGTTTAAAAGATGCTGTTACAGGTTTCAGTCTTGCTATTGGCTTAAAGCTGATACCTTACGTTGAGCCTGTCATTGCATCTATGACTGAGTGGATTGCAACCAATCGAGAATGGATCGCAACAGAAATAGCATCATCAGTTAAGGATTTTGTTGGGTGCATTAAAAAGATTGATTTTAAACAGGTAATTTCTCAAACAGTTACTTTTACCAAAAATCTGGTAAAGCTTTTTAATTATCTTGGTGGAGTCAAAACAGTAGCGATTGTCATAGCCACGATATTTGCAAGTAAATTCGTTGTTGCCCTGATAGGTACTATTAGTGCATTCTTGAAGATAGCTACTGCAATCAAAGCTGTAACAGTAGCTACAACTCTGTTTAATATTGCACTGTGGTCAAATCCTATTGTCTTAATTGCAGCTGCCATTATTGCAGCGATTGCAGCTATTGTTGCATCTGTCTATTTTCTTTATAAGAATTGGGATACAGTCTGCAAATGGTGCAAAGATGCATGGAATGCTTTTGTTGGCTTTACTATGTCAACAGTCACAAAAATTAAAGCCTTTTTTACTAAGATGATCACTTATATTTTAAGTTCGTTGTCACCAATAAAAAAAGCTTGGAATGGTATTAAAAACTGGCTGTCCAATTTATTCAATGATCCTGTAAATACCATAAAAGATACGTTTTTTAGTCTCATCGACTTTTATGCCAATTTATGGGGAAACATCATAGATGTAACTGAATCAACTATCAAATCCTGTTTTGGCGGAATGATTGATTATATCCTTGACGTATTATCTCCAATAAAAAATGCGTGGAACAGTACGAAAAATTGGCTATCCAATTTATTCAATGATCCTGTAAATACCATTAAAGATACGTTTTTAAGTCTTATCGACTTTTATGTTAATTTATGGGGAAATATTAGAGATGTAACCGAGTCAACACTCAAAGCCGTATTCGGCGAAATGATCAGTTATGTTCTTAATGCATTATCTCCAATAAAGACTGTGTGGGAAGATATAAAGAACTGGTTATCTGGTTTATTTAACGATCCTGTAAACACCATTAAAGAGACATTCTTAAGCCTAGTCGATTTTTACGCTAATTTATGGCTCAAAATCAAAGATGTATTTTTTGCTCCATTTGAATCTGCAGCAAAAGGCATTAGTAAGATAGGTTCAACACTGTCAAACGGTTGGGATAAAACTAAAAACTTCTTTGGTTTTGGTGATGATTCAAGTATGAATGTGCCGGCAACTACTCTTGCAACTGCATCTGGTGGCGCTTTAAAGGGCGATATCAATATCAATGTAAAGTCAGCTGAAGGAACTACAGCTGAAGTTGAGTCAACATCTCAGCATGGCGACGGTCGCATTCAGTATAAGACAAATTCAGGTGTATTAAGGAGCTTGTAATGTTTTCTACCAGATTACGAAAAGCCTCTTTTAATGGTGTGTCTTTTGAAGTTGTAAGCTCTGAATTTAACTTTGGTCGAAGAAATATCACTCATGAATATCCACAGCGTGATATTCCTTACACCGAAGATTTAGGACGTCTTAAAAGACAGTTTTCTGTTACAGGTTTTATTATTGGCACTGATTATATTCAGCGAACCAAAAGACTGATAAATGCCATTGAAGAGCCTAAAAAAGACAGTAACGGCATTGTTTCTGCCTGTAAGCTTATACATCCATGGTTAGGTACACTTAACGTTTATCCCATAGACACACCAAGGATCACATGGGATGCCGAAAAGCGTATTTCTAACTTCACTCTGACTTTTATTGAAGCTGGTGAATCTAAATACCCACATTCAGCTGGCTTTGATTTTGGCTCAAAGTTAAGAACATGGGCTGATAACTTTGCAGAAAATGTACTGGATACTTTCAATCTATCTGTAGAGGATTTAGATCAGTACACTACTATTGCAACAGATATCGCAAATGGCACATATTTCAATATATTAGGATGTCTTTCAGATTCAACTTTTTCAAAGATTTTTGATTTATCTGATTCCATATCAAATCTTATAACAACAGCAGCCTCAGATTTGAGCCATTCCTCTTCCTTTGTTTCATCCCTTTTTGATTCATTAGGAGTAGGCAATTACTCTAATGTTATTCAGAACTGGAGAAATGCAGGGCATGCTGTGCTTGATTTAATTCATTCTGATGAATTAAGTACAACCTCATCAGTCACCAACACTGCTCTTGGGACATCTCAAGGAACTGCTCAAGGTGCGGTTCAAGGAACAACAGTTGATTTTAGGCAGACTGATATTAACACTCAGAAATCAGAATTAGCTGAAGCTGTAAAAACTTCAGTAAGGCTTACTTTACTTGCTCAGTTAGCTGGTATTGTTTCTCTTATAGGAACAAACCTGGATGGTGAGAGTGACGGAGACACTGACACAGCCGGTAATACCAAATCTGAAGATGAAATTCTTGCACTGCGTAATGAAGTTCTTTCAGTTATTGAAGCTGAAATGATATATCAGGGTACTGATGACAGTAATCTGTATGAAAGTTTGGAGGAACTCTACAGCAATGTTTATCATTACTTTACAAATGAGGTTCTAGCTGATGGTAAAACCATAACTGTAACTCCTAAAGAGCCACAGCCTACTTTGGTTTTAGCTTATGAACAGTATGGCGATACCAGCAGAGTGGATGAAATCATAAGACGTAATAACATTCATTTTCCTTTGTTCATGCAAAAGGTACCAATCAGAATTACAAAATCTGTATCTTAGTGTTTTAACCATTAATTTTTAGACTATAATTCAGAAAAAGAAGGATAGTTGCTATGAAAAAATTAATGATTTTAATTACAATGTTACTCTTTGTAAGTTCTGCAAATGCTTATTGCTTTGCAAAAACCGGTGAAGGTTGTGACTTTCATCAAAAAGATATAGCATCATTAGGAACAGTAGAAGAACAACGTCAAACTATGATAGTTAACAGTATGATTGATCCTATGAGTAGAGGAACAAAAGTAATGATCGACGGCAAAGAATATCGCTGTATACAGCATTCTGATGATTCTATTGAATGTGAAAAATATTAGTTTTTAATTTGTTATGGAGGCCCACTTAATTGTGGGCTTTTTTATGGTCAATAAAAACACAGTACAGCTTAAAGTTAACAGTTCAACTACATATAACTACTGGTCATCTGTATCAATTACTTCAGAGATTAACGCTCTATCTAGAACATTTCAGCTGGATGTTACTCCAAAGGTATATGCTAATAATACACAGATAGATCAATTTGTATCTGGAGATGAAATTCAGCTCATAATAGGAGATGATCTTGTACTGACTGGCTTTATTGACTCAACTCCAATCAGTTATAACGGCACATCGGTAACCGCTTCAGTTGTTGGCAGAAGTAAGACAGAGGATTTAGTTGACTGTAATGTAGCCCCACAGGGGTATGACCTATCCAGTATTAAAAATAATTCATGGACAAAGAATATTAACGGAGGCAAAGCTTTTGTAGAGCCTAATATTACCAAGGCTGTTACTCAGTTTAAAAACATCCCTTTAAAACTTGCTGTATCTCAGTTAATTGCTCCTTATGGAATAAAACTTGTCTGTGAGTCAAATAATGCTGCTGTTAATTCAAATGTTCACTCAACTGTTAAAAACAGTGAAACAGTTTTTAAGGCTATTCAGAATTTAACCAAATCATCAGGACTGTATTTTATGGATGATGAGTATGGAAATCTGATAATTACTGATACGAACGATCCAAAATCATCTGGCGCAACATTAGAATTAGGCACCAACATTCTGACAGCCACAGCTCAGTTAGATTTTAGTCAGCGTTTTTCTCATTACTGGTATGACAATGATCAGAAGGGCAATAATAAGAAATTTGGTGATGACCTGCAGCAGATTTCTAAATGCCAGGATGATGAAATTAAAAGGTTCAGATTCTACCGTTACAAAGAGCAGACCATGAACGGTGGCATATCAAATGGCCCAGATCAGGAATCTAAATATCGAAAAGCACAGTCACAGAAAATAACTTATACAGTTGTAGGCTGGCGCACAGGTAAAGATGGGCTTGAAGGTGATCTGTGGCAGGTAAATACTTTAGTCAAGATTAAAGATGATATTGTGTTAGGTTCTGGCGTTGGTTCAAATTCTCCTGTAACAGATATGCTAATCACCAAAGTTACTTTTACACTTGATAACAATGGAATGATTACCACTCTTGAATGTGTTCCACCAGCAGGATTTAGACAGACAGATGAACCGGCTCAGGAAAAATCAAAAGTCACAAAAAAGAATGGATCATGGTCATCAAAGTCAGAGGTTAAGCTTGTGGGACAGGATGGTAAATACCATTAAGGATTAAATATGTCACAAATAGTTCGGTCAACTGTCACAGGTTCTTCAGGTGATTTAAAACTCAGAGAATTTCAGACAAGATATGATTCTGACACCACCCAAGATGAGATGGAACATATCGAGCCTTATGGTTTCAGTTCAGAGCCTTATACAGACGGTAAGACAGATGCAATTAATCTCTTCTTTGATGATGAGCGCAATCATGGTGTAGTTATCAATGTTGCAGACAGGCGCTATCGAATCACTCAGATGAAGACAGGTGAAGTTGTTATCTACGATGATAAGAAACGTCATGTATATTTAAAACGTGAAGGCATAGAAATTGACGGTGTAGATGATCCAATAACAGTAAAAACAACAAACGACATTATAGCTAAGTGCGATAACTTAACAGCAACCTGTAAAAGTGCTGCATTGGTTAACTGCGACACCTCATCTGTAACTTGCAAAACATCTGCAACCGTAACTGCTCCAACAATTATGCTTGACGGAAATGTAACTGTTACAGGTACGCTAATTACAGGCACAAAAAGTGGTGGTATGGCATCATTTGGCGGTACTGTTAATGCTAAGGGCTTAATTCATTCAGAAGATGATATTACAGCCGGATCAATCAGTCTGCAGCACCATGTTCATACTGGTGTTCAAGGTGGTAGCGAAAATACAGGAACCCCAAGTTAATGAATATATCAGAAAAAATAATCCCAGTATGGTCATTTGACAAAGGTTCATGGTATAGAACCGATGATCTTTGCAGCATATCAGACAACATTGTTTATTGTCATGATAAGTCGTATCGATGTATTTCAGCTGAAGACATACTTGGTGTTAAATGTTATTACATACAGAAAGACGGTTTATTCCGTCTTTTTGATTTTTCGGCCAGCCATATTTGCAGAAAACAGTTAAAGAGGCTTGAGTATTTATGCAGATGTTCTTAAACAACTCACTTGTAACAGCAGATATGAATGACAGCCTTTCAAGGGCTGTTGTTATCAGCCTGTTTACATGGAGACGTGCAGACACTGGAGATGTTTATGACGGTTCTAATAAATACGGCTGGTGGGGTGATACCTATCCTGTTGAGCAGGGGGACAAAATCGGCTCTAAGTTATGGCAGCTTTTAAGACGTAAGCTGACTGATGATGTTATAGCAGAGGTTGAAGAGGTTTCAAGAGATTCTCTTCAGTGGATGATAGATGACGGTATCTGCTCAAATCTAGATGTATCTGTAGAGCGTTCTGAAATTAACAGAGTGAATATCAGTGTTGTATTAACAGTTGACGGTAAACAGACAAGTTATAAGTTTAAAGAGGTATAAATGAATAATTTAAGACCAAAATTGAGTGACATCATCACAAGAATTGAGAATGATGCAACATCACGCTTAACTTCAGAAGAATTAAGACGTTCTGACTTATCTGTTTTTATCCGTGTCATTGCAGGTGTGTCTCATTCAATTTATGCTGCACTTGATTATTACAAAAATCAGCTGTTTTCTGATTCAGCTGAAACTGCTTATCTTGAAAGGCGAGCTTCTATTTTTAATCTGACTAGAAAAACGGCAACAAAAGCAACGGGAGAGGTTAAGTTTAACTACTACAACGATGTTGTAGACGTTCCTGTAGGTACCCTGCTGCAGTCTCAGTCTGGTATACAGTATCAAACCACTTCAAGCCCAAATTCAGAAGGAATTACTTCTGTAAAAGCAATTCTATCTGGTAAAGCTTATAACCTTAACAAAGGCAATACACTTGAGCTTGTCAATTCATTAAAAGGTGTTGCCAATGCGATAGTACATTCAGATATTGCTGGCGGAATAGATGCAGAGACAGATGATGAGTTAAGACAGCGCATTCTTTTTCGTACTCAGGAACCACCAAGACAGGGCACCAAAGCAGATTATATTGCCTGGGCAAAAGAAGTTACAGGAGTTGGTTTTGCTTGGTGTTTTCCTAAAGAGTTAGGTGTTGGAACTGTTACTGTAAGATTCTTATGTAATGATTATTCAATGCCTAACACAGCTCTTATAAATAAGGTTCAGAAACATCTTGAAAGTAAAGCTTCAGTTTTAGCTGCTATCTATGCTGTAGCGCCTGTAGAGCAGAAAATTAATTTCAAATTAAAAATAACTCCTTCAACGCTGGCTGTTAGAAACGCCGCCGTAGAAGCTATCCATAATCTTTTTAAATCTGAAGCTGAGCCAGGTGGCACTATATATCTGTCTCATATTCATCTTGCCTTATCATCCGTAGCTGATGAGATTGATCACACCATTATTGAACCGGCAACAGATGTAGTTGCTCAGTCTAATTCTTATCTGCCTACCGTGGGAGATATAACATGGGAAGAGTAAGTTTCACAACTGATAACTATTATGATGCAATGAAAAAACTGTTACCGCAAGGACCAGCCTGGGAACTTGAAGACAACACTTTCTTCATGAAGATGTTATATCTTGCTGCTCTTGAATTTGCACGGCTTGATGCTGACATTTCTAAAATGATTGATGAATCTGATCCTCAGTCAGCCTCAGTAACTCTTTTAGACTGGTTTCATCAATGGGGTATTCCTGAAGAATGTCGATCTGAAGATGATGATCTCGAGGTTTTAAGAACCCAGCTTTTAATTAAGATCAGAACATTAGGCCTTACATTTCAAGAGCTTGTTTATCTGATAGGACAGTCATGCGGTTATTCTGAAACGAAGATTGATTCTAAACATGTTTTTACAGTTGCATCGACTGTCGATGACGCCCTTTATTCAGAAATATGGGCTAACTGGTTCTATACAATTAACGTCGAGAAAGTTAATTCCATTCCTTTTAAAACCACTTCAAGAGTATCTGAACGTCTTCAGAAATGGGGAAATGAGCTATTTGAGTGTTTAGTTAAACACTATACACCGGCTCATACTTCAACAATTTTCACTTACGGTAAATAAGGAAAAATATATGTTTAACGGATATAAAAAAGACATTGCAGCTGCAGCACCAAAAATTGAAGAACTGCAGGAAGGATATCCAACAGAAGGAAGTCCTTCGCTTGGTATTCCCGCAACTCAGCCTGGTGCAGCATGGTTCCATATGATAACTACTGAGCTTCTTAATGCTATAAAAGAACTTGGAGTTACACCTGACAAGAATTCTCTCAATCAACTTGCAACAGCTATCTTAACTTTAAAATTTCCTACAGGGACAGCATTTAAATATTTAAGAGATAAAAATTATTCTAAGAATGATATTGTCTTTACAAATAATCATCTATATCTCTGTATGTCAAATAACGGTCCTGCCACAGCAGTTGTTGAACCAGAAACTAACGATTCTGTCTGGCAAAAAATTCCTCTTAAACAGGATGTTTTAGCTTTAGTTCCAGATGCCACAACTAGCGTAAAAGGTATTGTTCAGCTTTGCGATAATATTGAGCAAAACGCATCAAACACATCTATGGCAGTGACTCCCCATGCTGTTGCCCAACAAAACTTTATCAAAAGTATTAACGACACTAAGCCAGATGCATCCGGTAATGTATCCATAACGCGTGTAAATTCGGCAGCATCAGCAGATACAGCGAAATCTGCAACAAAGGCAACTAATGCAGACAAGGCTACTCATGCAAGTACAGCTGACAGTGCAACAAAGGCAACTCAAGATGGCTCAGGTCAGCAGATAAATGCTACTTATATTAAAAAGTTATCAGTAAACGGCAGAACGATTACTTATACCAAGGGAGACGGCACTACAGGTACCATCACCACACAGGATACAAATACAACTTATTCAAAAGTAAGTCAGTTTACTAATGATAGCGGTTATATTGTCGATAGTCATAATTTCGCTAGTGGCGTCACCGTGAATGGGTACAAGATCACAGTAGGATAGCTAATATGGCAACAATTAAAATCAATTATGGTGGCACTACCTATTCAATGGTGAAGACATCATCAAAGATCACAACTCCCAGCGTTGCTGTTGATGGTGGTTATATACCTTGCTTCAAAGGTGATAGATTTGCTGAAGTAAAGAGTGGTGATAGGTTTTATACTTTATCTCCTATTATGGTTAATGGCTATCGTATGGCTTGTGGAAGTAGAATAGCTTTTAACGGTACTGTTTATATACACTTTCCTTATCAGATTTATTTTGTAGGTGGAGGCTCTGCCTCTGAATGTGAATGGCATTTAGACTTTTATACAGGTGCGGTACGTGCTTCTACTAGTACAGCTGGATATACATGTATATTAACTAATCAATATTGGAGACCAGATACGTACATTAGAAATGGTACTTTTTCTAGTGGTTTTCCTATGCAAGTTACAACTGGATTATTTACTGCTTCTTATTCAGTGCGTGATTCTAATAATGTAGAAGTTAAAACTGGTAATATTTTAAATAGAAACTTTGTTATAGATTGTGCAGGACAACGAGCCGGTGAATATGAATATAAAGTTGCTGTATAGGAGATTAAATATGAATATTAAATATAAACAAGTTACTTATTTTGGACAAAAACGAGAGAATTTACACTTTATTGATTTATCTGTAGATGGCAAGAACTACGGAAACTTAATCATAGCGATTAACACAGAACTAGGCGCAAAATTAAATAACTACTGCTTAGATAAAGAACAGGCGATTAAAGTTGAAGATACAGGTGAAGATCTAACTTTAATTGCTGTAGGTGGTGATTCTTTACTTTTAAGTATTAAAGATGCTGTATATGTGTACTTTGATACTGTAGCCCAGCAAAAGAAGTTTACAGGATACCTAGACTGTCTGGCATCTGCGAACTCAAACGATGAGAACAAAGTCCGTTATTCTCTGATATTCAGCTCATGGATTGATGAGAACTTAGCAATCTTTAATCAGATTTGTGAAGACTACAAAAATGAAAAGATTGACAATCTATCCATTGATTATGTAACAGAAAATTTTACAGATATAAACTGGGATGCCAAAGTAGATAGCAAATTATCTATATTAGAAAATGCTGTGTCTGACTTAGGTGGTGTTATATCTGACATGAATACAGATGACACTACAACCGAAGATGCGATCGCAGAACTAGGATCAATGATTTCAGATATTTATGCTCAACTAGAGGAGTTAAAAAAGAATGGTTAAATTTTATTTAATGCGTATCAATCGTGGAATTATGACTATTGACGAAGTACCAGCTTTATGGCGTGAAAAGGTAAAAGCACTTTTAAAGGAGGCTGAAAAGAAAAAATAATGTACACAAGATTACACTCTGTTAATGGCATTGTAGGTGAAGGTGTTAAGTTTGAGCGCATCAGACGTGTCACCGGCTATCTTGTTGG
>ERZ1026884.1235-NODE-1235-length-14185-cov-27.137580_pt1 | contig 14185 bp, 10 predicted proteins | sample MGYA00380172_ERZ1026884 | MGnify/ENA primary metagenome ERZ1026884 (study PRJEB33269, sample SAMEA4719808) | human gut metagenome | biome: human-associated habitat; feature: organic feature; material: feces | place: Cameroon | collected 2013-10 ... | reverse complement strand
GTGCTCATGGCCGTAAGAAGTTAACTGTATCTGACGAGCACCACGGAAAGTAATTTCCTGTAGGAAAATTCGTCGGACGACGATGACATTAAAAGCAGCAAGGAGAGATTCTTTGCTGCTTTTTGTTTTTTTATGCACTTGTGATGCGCAAAAACTTTGTGTTTTATTTTGTATTGTCTTCGATTATTCCTATCTTTGCACCAAAAAAGTAAGAATGACTTTATCTGAGTTTATAAATAAGTTTAAGAGTAAGTATCTTTGGGGCAATCTCATAGCCATGTTCCTGGTCTTTGTTTTGCTCTGTGTCGGTGTCAAGTTCGGCATCGATATCTATACCCATCACGGTGAAGCCATCAGGGTACCTGATATCAGATACAAGAAAATTGATGATGCTACCCGCATCCTGGATGATGCCGGATTGCAGATTGTGGTTACGGATACGGGATATGTGCGTTCCCTGCCTGCTGACTGCATCCTGGAGCAGACGCCTGTATTCGGAGAATTGGTAAAGTCGGGCCATGTCATCTATGTGACCATCAATTCCGATCATTCTCCACGCATCACCGTTCCTGATGTCATCGACAACTGTTCGCTGCGTGAAGCTATGGCAAAGCTGACGGCTATGGGATTCAAGCTGGGTTCGCCTGAATACATTCCGGGTGAAGAGGATTGGGTATACGGTATCCTCGTGAAAGGAAAGCATGTGGTGGCTGGCGACAAGGTGTCTATTGATGATACCTTGATTATCCAGGTGGGTAACGGCAGACGCGATGCTTCCGATTCTTTCGATATCGTTGATCCTATCTCGCATAGTGAAGAGGATGTCATTGAAGGTGAGGGTACCGGAGAAAGCGAGACGGATAATTTCGAGGTGGTTCCTGGTACTGAATCTACTGAACCGACACACGAACATCAGCAGAATGAGGTCGTGGAGTAGGGAAGTGAGAATGAATAATTAATAATGAATAATTGATAATTAAGAGTGGAAATTCTGAATTATATATATAATAATAAGGTATATGCTCCTGTAGAGGATGACTTCGGTTTTGATGATGCGGGAGATATCGATGAACTGGATGACGAACTCCAGATGGAGGAAGGTGGAGCAGCACCGGCTGGTGATGGAGGCGATGATCTCTATGAGCACTGGAAGGTGCAGGTGGATGCCAATCAGGATCCTGTCCGCATAGACAAGTATCTGGCTGATAAGATGGCTTACCAGAGCCGCAACCGCATTCAGCAGGCTGCCGATGCTGGTTTTATCCATGTAAACGGAAAACCGGTAAAGAGCAATTACAAGGTGCGTCCTAATGATATCGTTACCTTGATGCTCGACCGTCCCCGTCATGAGACCAGTATCAAGCCGGAAGAAATCGACATCAATGTGGTATATGAAGACGACCAGTTGATGGTGGTGAACAAAGAGGCTGGAATGGTGGTTCATCCGGGAGCCGGCAACTTCCATGGCACCTTGATTCAGGCAGTAGCCTGGCACCTGAGAGATATGCCGGAGTTTGATGCCAACGACCCGGAAGTGGGCTTGGTTCATCGCATCGATAAGGATACCAGCGGCTTGCTCGTTGTTGCCAAGACTCCTGCTGCCAAGACTGCATTGGGCAAGCAGTTCTTCAACAAGACTACCCATCGCAGCTACAACGCCCTGGTTTGGGGAAACATCGTAGAAGATGAGGGGCGCATCGAGGGTAATATCGGACGTGACCCGAAGAACCGTCTCCGCATGAAGGTCTTCGACCCGGATAGCGGTATCGGAAAGAGTGCGGTTACTCATTATAAGGTGTTGGAGCGTTTCGGCTATACCACCTTGGTGCAGTGCATCCTGGAAACAGGTCGTACCCATCAGATCCGTGCCCACATGAAGCAGATTGGTCATCCACTCTTTATGGACGAGACCTATGGAGGCGCTGAGATTCTGAGAGGTCAGCGCAGCAGCGGTTACAAGGCATTCATCCAGAACTGCTTCAAGCTCTGTCCACGTCAGGCACTCCATGCCAAGACCCTCGGCTTTGTTCATCCTACAACAAAGGCGCAGATGGACTTCGACAGTGAGTGGCCGGAAGATTTTAGACAATTAATAGAAAAGTGGCGCGGCTTCATCGCTGGCACCACAAAAGATACATTCAAAAATATTTAGTAATTATGGAAAATAGCAAGAGAACGATAGCCATCGTATGTGGTGGTGATTCTTCTGAGCACGACGTATCATTGCGCTCAGGACAGGGGTTGTACTCTTTCTTCGATAAAGAGCGCTACAATATTTATCTCGTCGATGTGAAGGGCACCGACTGGCATGTGGCTTTGGATAATGGTGAGACTATCGAGATTGACAAGAACGATTTTTCTTTCGTTATGGACGGCAAGCATGTCTATTTCGATTATGCTTATATCACCATCCACGGACAGCCTGGTGAGAATGGTGTGATGCAGGGTTACTTCGACCTTATCCACTTGCCATATTCTACAAGCGGTGTATTGGTAGAGGCAATGACCTTCGACAAGTATGTGCTCAACAACTACCTGCGTGGTTTCGGCGTGAACGTGGCTGACAGTATCTTGCTCCGTCGTGGCGAACAGTATGATGAGGACGAGATTGCCGAGCGCATCGGTATGCCTTGCTTCGTAAAACCAGCTGCCGACGGCAGTAGCTTCGGTGTGAGCAAGGTGAAGAATGCCGACCAGTTGGCTCCAGCCCTCCGTGTGGCATTCATGGAGAGCAACGAGGTGATGATTGAAGGTTTCCTCGATGGTACTGAGATTTCTCAGGGCATCTACAAGACAGCAGAAAAGACCGTTGTATTGCCTGCTACAGAGGTGGTAACCAGCAACGAGTTCTTCGATTATGATGCCAAGTACAACGGTCAGGTACAGGAAATCACTCCAGCCCGTCTCTCTCCTGAGACAGCTGAAGAGGTGGCAAAGACCACATCCCGCATCTACGATATCCTCCATGCCAACGGTATCATCCGTATCGACTACATCATCTCTAAGGATAAGGACGGTAAGGATAAGGTGAATATGCTGGAGATCAATACCACTCCAGGTATGACCGTTACCAGCTTCATTCCTCAGCAGGTGCGCGCTGCAGGCCTTGACATCAAGGAAGTGCTCAGCGACATTGTGGAGAATCAGTTCTAAACATCAAACATCATATATGGTTCTGCGATTTTCTCGCAGAGCCATATATATTAAAAGGTATATATTATGAAGATCCCTCAAGAATTTGATACCATTCGACCTTGGGAACCGGAAGACCTTCCTGAGGTGTTCGACCGTTTGCTTTCAAACGATCAGTTCAAGCAAGTACTTGCTTATCTTTATCCACAAGTTCCTTTCGAGATGATTGCCCAGAAGTTGAAGGCTTGCAAGAACAACCTCGACTTCCAGTTGGCTTTTGCCTATGACTTTGTTCATGGTATCCTGAAAAAGGCTGCAACGGGTTGTGAGATGGACTGTTCGGCAGTAGACAATACCCGCAACTATTCCTTCATCAGCAACCATCGTGATATCGTGCTCGATTCAGCCATCCTCGATGTAATGCTTATCGACAATGGCTTCAAGACCACCTGCGAGATTGCCATCGGTGACAACCTCCTGTCGCTTCCTTGGGTCAAGGACCTGGTACGTGTCAACAAGGCGTTTATCGTGGAGCGTGCCCTGAGTATGCGCCAGATGCTGATGTCCAGCAAGCGTCTTTCCGACTATATGCACTTCGCCATTAAGGAGAAGAAAGAGAATATCTGGATTGCCCAGCGAGAGGGTAGAGCCAAGGATAGCGATGACCGTACGCAGAAGAGCATCCTCCAGATGATGGCGATGGGTGGCGAAGGCAGCGTCATCGACCGCTTGAAGCAGCTTCATCTCGTACCGCTGTCTATCAGCTATGAGTATGATCCTTGCGACTTCCTCAAGGCTCAGGAGTATCAGCTCAAGCGTGATGTGGAAGGTTGGAAGAAGGGACCTATGGATGACCTCGTAAGCATGCAGACCGGTATCTTCGGTTATAAGGGACATGTACATTATCATGCAGCCCCATGCCTTGATGAGTATCTTGATTCTCTCGACCCTGAGATGCCGAAGCAGGAACTCTTCACCACCATCGCTTCGCATATCGACCATGAGATACATAGTAACTATCGTCTCTATCCAGGCAATTATGTCGCACTCGATCTCTTGGAGAATACCGAGGCGCATGTAGCGGAATATACTGCAGAAGACAAGGCTCGATTCGAGAAATATATCGCAGGTCAGTTGGCAAAGATTCAGCTTCCAAATAAGGATGAAGCCTTCTTGAAAGAGAAGATTTTAACGATGTATGCCAACCCGGTTCGCAATTTTCTTGCTACAAAGTAACGACAAGAATCAAATAGGGTGATACTTTTTTGCTCTTTATGCAAAAATGTACCACAAAAACTGCTAAAATGTTAAGTGTACGATAAACACTGAAGGTTAATAAACCTTTCGTGTTTATCGTCATTTCTTAAAAAAAATAACCATCATATCGAAAAATACATAAATTAAGCAAAATAGTATCAGCTTTTTTCAGAAAAGTGTTGTACATTTGCAGTCGTGATACTATTGCAACTGTTACCACTAAATGATATCTACTTACAATGTGTCACAAACAAAGAGCTAAAATAACAAAACTAACATATAAAATATTTTGACCTATGAGCATAAATTCAACTTGAAAGTTAAAAATCGTTTCCCTGTAGCTGGTGGTTGCAAGGAAGCATAGAGAGTGGCTATTTACTAGTCAATCACAAAGATTTAATTCTATTAAACCTAGAAAGTACAATAAGATATGAATCTAAACTTAAGAAAATCAGTGCTGCTTGTTGGAGCGTTGGCATCCTTAGGCTTGAGTTACACAACTGAAGCTTTGGCAACATCTCCTAATCAGACTGTAAATGCTGTACAGCAAGCTAAGAAAGTTACCGGTAATGTTAGTGACGCAGAAGGTCCTATCATCGGTGCAAGTGTAGTAGAAAAGGGCAATCCTAACAATGGTGCAGTTACCGACTTGGATGGTAACTTTACATTGAATGTGAAGCCGGGCGCTACTATTGTAGTTACCTATATTGGTTATCAGAAGCAGGAAATCGCTGTGGGTAACCAGTCTAGTTTCAAAATCACAATGAAGACTGACGACAAGACTCTTGATGAAGTTGTTGTCGTAGGTTATGGTGTTCAGAAGAAAAAGCTCGTTACCGGTGCTACTGTACAGGTAAAGGGTGAAGAAATTGCCGGACGTAATGTAATCAGTCCACTTTCAGCTTTGCAGAACCAAAGTCCTGGTGTGAATATCGTTGCCACATCTGGTAAGCCAGGTGAGGGCTTTAATGTAAATATCCGTGGTGCTGGTACCAATGGTAATACGGCTCCTCTTTATGTAATTGATGGCGTTGTTGGTGATATCAACTCTGTCAATCCTGCTGATATCGAGAGTATTGATGTCTTGAAGGATGCCGCTTCTAGTGCTATTTATGGTGCTCGTGCAGCTAATGGTGTTATCTTGGTTACTACTAAGCAAGGTAAGACCGGTAAGGTTACAACCAGTTATGATGGTAGCATTGGCTGGCAGAATATGACACGTATTCCTAAGCAGCTTACTGCCAAGCAATATATGGATGTTCAGGATATGACCAACATCAATGATGGTAAGGCTCCTCATGATTGGGCTGCGTCTATCCCTGCTGATATCCTGGCTGCTTATCAGGATGGTTCTAATCCTGGTACGGATTGGTTGGAGATGCTTCGCAACAAGAATGCTGTTACAACAAGCCATTCTTTGAACGTAACTGGTGGTTCTGAATTGTCTAAATTTAGTACAGGTATTGGTTATCAGTACCAGGATGGTATTATTGGTGGTAGTTTGGCTCCTTCTGATTTCCGTCGCTTTACATTCCGTTTAAACTCTGAGCATATTCTTTTGAAGAAGGGTGACCGTAATGTGATTACATTCGGTGAGAATGTTTATTATCAGCATAAGGAGAATAAGGGTATCCAGATTGGTAACATGTATAGCAATGCTATCTACAGTATGATGCATACAGCACCTATTATACCAGCCTTTAACCCTGATGGCAGTTTGTTTACTGGTAATGATGGTGCAGCAAATGGATGGAATTTGCTGGGTATCAACCAGTACTTTGGCAATCCTCTTAACGCATTGTTGCATTCTGAGAATTCTCAGAACAAGAGCCGTAATCACAACTTGAATGCTACAGCCTATATTACTGTATCTCCGATTAAGGGACTGACTTATAAAGGACTTGTTTACTACAAGAATTATTCTAGTTTGTGGAAGGGTTATACTTCTGTTTATTATAACAATACGAACGACCAGAAGACCGTCGATAATCTTTTCGAGAACATGTCTACCGGTTGGAACTGGGGTATGACCCACACCATGAACTATGTTTTTGATCTTGGAAAGCATCATTTTGATACTTTGTTGGGTACAGAATATTCCCGTGAAGGTAATGGTATGGCTGAGGGATTGGGCGTCCAAATCTCAGGTAATATCTTTGAAAACAATTGGAAATATGGTTATCCTGCCAACTTCTCAGACCGTGATGGTAAGGTAACATTGCCAATTACTACAAGTGATGATATGAAGAATAAGGGTGCTTTTGATCATTCTGTTCTTTCTTATTTCGGCCGTATCAATTATGACTGGAATGAAACTTATATGTTGAGCTTGATCCTTCGTGCTGATGGTTCTTCCAACTTTGCACCAGATCATCGTTGGGGTTGGTTCCCTTCTGTATCAGGAGGTTGGGTTGTTACAAATGAAAAGTTCATGCAGCCTACAAGCAGTTGGCTCGATTTCTTGAAGATTCGTGCATCTTGGGGTCAGAATGGTAATGAGAGCATTGGTGCATACAAGTATGCTGCAACTTACTCTTTCGGTGCTTTTGGCCAGTATTCTTTCAATAGTAATAAGGAAAGTGGTACTACAGGAGGTTATCCTGCACGTATGGCAAACTCAGAGTTGACATGGGAAACTTCAGAGCAGCTTGACCTTGGTTTCGATGCTCGCTTCTTGAACCAGCGCTTGGGTGTGAACTTTGATTATTATGTAAAGAAGACCAAGGATTTGTTGCTTGATGTACCAATCTCTGCTGTGAATGGTTTTGCCACTCAGATGGCTAACGCTGGTAGTGTAAAGAATACTGGTGTGGAGTTGGCACTTTCTTGGAATGATCGTATTGGCAAGGATTTCACTTACAATGTGGGATGGAATATTGCAACTAACAAGAATGAGGTGACTGAGGTGAACAATGGCTCTGGCTATATCAATGGTGCTGAGAATTTGCTTTCTCAGGGAACAACATTTATGGCTCGTATGGAGGAAGGTAAACCTTTGGGTTACTTCTGGGGCTATAAGACGAATGGAGTGCTTCAGAATCAGGCAGACGTTGATCGTTATAAGGCAACTCTCAAGGATGGCGATGCTGCCAACTCTCTTCAGGGTGCAAGCTTGCAGCCTGGTGATCTTTGGTTTGTTGATAACAATGGTGATGGTGTCATCAATGATGCTGACAAGACAGAGATTGGTAACCCTCATCCAGATGTGACCATGGGTATCAACCTTGGTGTCGGTTATAAGGGATTTGACCTTTCTGTTTCAGGCTATGCTGCATTGGGTCAGCAGGTTGCTCATTCTTATCGTCGTTTTGGTGATAGTCAGTATGACAACTGGTCAACTAATGTATATAACTATTGGCATGGTGAAGGCACAGGCAATGGTCGCTATCCACGACTTACAGCTGGTACTAATACCAATATGATTCAGGTTTCAGACATCTACGTAGATGATGCAAGCTATTTCCGTCTCCAGACTTTGACTGTTGGTTATGACTTTGCCAAGATTTGGAAGAATAGTCCATTCCAGCAGCTTCGTCTCTACTTCCAGGCTCAGAACCTCTTTACCATTACAGGTTATGACGGCATGGATCCAGAGCAAGGCTCATCTATTGCAAGCGAAAGCTGGGTGACTGGTGTTGATATTTGTAACTATCCACAGCCTCGCACTTTCCTTGTAGGTGTTAATGTTAAATTCTAAAAAGAATGCACAATGAAAAAGATTAAATATTATATAGGAGCAGCAGCTTTGCTGTTGGGCGGACTTTCTTCTTGTACTCTTGATACTGTCAACTATACAGAGAAAGACCAGACAAACTTCCCACAGACGACCAATGATCAGGCACAGGCATTGGCTGCCATTTACCAGAATTTGAATGTGGTGAATGCAAATCCACAGATGTCTTGGTATTATGTGGCTCAATTGGCATCGGATGATGCTCTTGGCGGTGGTGGTGAAAATGATATCTTGATGCAGGCAGAGGATTTGCTGTCGGTTTCTGCAACTAACATGACCGAGCAGTTCTGGAAAGACCGTTATGAGGGTATCATGCGCGCCAACACTTTGTTGGATGCTATGGGAGAAAATGGTGACCCTCAGACACGTGGTGAGGCATTGTTCTTGCGTGCATACTACTATTATGAGTTGTCTTCCATGTATGGTAATATTCCTTTGACTACAACCAGCCAAAAGGTAGAGCCGGTTCAGGCTACTGCTGCACAAATCTGGGGACAGATTCTTCAGGATCTCTATACTGCTGCTACTACGATGCCTGCTACCCGCAGAACCGATGGTCATGTAGATAAGTATTGTGCTGAAGGTATGCTCGGACGATGCTGGTTGTATTACACCGGTATGTACTGCAATGGTGAAGACTTGGCTGGTTTGACAAGTACCAGTTACAGTCCATTGACTGAAGTTGAGCTTCCTGACGGAACCAAGTTGACTAAGCAGATGGTTGTAGACTGCATCAACGATTGTGTTAATAATTCAGGCTATAGCCTCGTGGGCGACTTCCGTAATCTTTGGGCTTATACCAATAGATGCACAGTAAAGGATTATGCATATACAAGTGGCGCTAAGGATAAAGATGGCAATGCTTTGAAATGGGTAGAGGATGACGAAAATGGTACTGCGAACCCAAGTCAGACAGAGCGTATGTTCTCTATCAAGTTTAATAAGCAGGCTACTTGGAGTACTACCATTGGTTATGCTAATGGTTATGCTCTCCATTTCGGCGTGCGTGGTACTGCTTGCTTCCCATTTGGTGCAGGTTGGGGCGCAGGTCCTGTAGCTCCTAATTTGGTTTCAGACTGGAAGGCTGCCGAGCCTACTGATATGCGTATGAATGCAACTATTCAGAACATGCAGGATTTGCAAGGCTTTGCTCTTGGAGGCGGTGGTGACTTCATACAGGAGTCTGGATATTATGACAAGAAGCTTTCACCTGTTGAGGCTAAGAAAGATGATGGTACCGTTTCTGTATGTTTTGAGAACTTGATGTATCCTGACAACTGGAGCGTTGCTGGAGCAGAAAACTTGCAGTTGAACAACATTCATGATTTGGTATTGATGCGTTTTGCTGAGGTCCTCTTGATGCAGTCAGAACTTACCGAGAATGCTGATGGAATGAACAAGGTGCGTGCTCGTGCTGGTCTTCCTGCTGTTAGCTATTCTTTGCAGGCATTGCAGAATGAACGTCGTTTTGAGTTGGCTTTCGAAGGCTTGCGCTGGAATGATATTCGTCGTTGGCATATTGCTGCAGCTGCTCTTGATAAGCAGACAGGTACCAAGATTTACAATAAGGGTATAGAAACAACTAATACTCGTTCTGGTTATTCTTATTCTGCTCGTTATAATGCTACGGCAGGATTCCAGAAGAAACCGGAAAATCAGGTTAGTTTGTCAGAGGGTGGCATCCAGCAGAACCCTGGTTGGGATGATGCTTCTTCTGTGTACACCAAGTGGTAATTCCTTATCTTATTATTGTTGAATATTAAATGAATTATACAATGAAGAAAATATTATATGCAATACCTTTGCTCGCATTGATTTTTGCGTCTTGCGATCCTAAAGAGATAGATCTGGGTTCACCTGACAGTGCCATCTCTGAAAATGCTTTGGCCGAAGGTTTCAGCTTTTCTCAGTGGTCTGACGAATCACATTCTACACCACAGGCTGATGGTAATTATTTCACATACACCACCAATCCCGCTCAGCCTGTAATCGTGTACCAGCTTGTTGATGGTAAAATGAATGTTATCGGCTCTGGTTCATCTGGTCAGTTTAAGATTGTTCCTAAAAGAGGACAGGCATCAGAGCAGGTTTTCTATGTACGAACAGCAAATCATGAGTCGGCAACTACAGTTCAGGAAAATGCCAATGTATATGTTCCTCAAGACTTGACACCTGAAATGAAACTTCTTGTCAGTGATGGTGGTGAGAAGGTATGGAAATGGGATACTGAGTTCGGCTCTTGGGGTAATATGGGTTATGCTCCAGGTGATGGTGAATCATTTGCTACTACTGGAAATGGTATATGGTGGGGCGTTGGTGATCCTGCCATCCTTAATACGCCGGATCAGCTGAAGAATGCTCCTAATGGTCAGCCACAAGGTGATGCTAGCGTTAAAGCTTTCATGAAGTTCTATGAGGATGGTACAATTGAAACCTATGACTCTTTGGGTAATGTCCTTCGTAAAGGAAAGTTTGAAATGAAGGATTATGATGGTACCCGTCATGTACCTACTATTGATGGAAGTCAGACTGCTTGGTCTTACGGTACATTCCATACAACTGCAGGTTCTATCATGTGGCCATTTATGATTAATGGTGGCGGTGAAGTGCTTCCTGAGGATTTTGAAGTCCTTCAGTTGGATGTCAACCATTTGAAGCTTGTTTATGCAAAACCTGGTACTGGTGCTTGGAGCGAAGCTACATTCTGGGCTTTCAAGAGTGAATCTGATGGTATTGGTGCTTTGGCTGGTTACGGTTCTAAGTCTTGGACTTGGGATACTGAGTTCCGCTCTGATGGTGGTGCTTGGGGTAACCTGGGTTACGCTCCTGGTGATGGCGATTCTTTCGTTAATTCAGGAAATGGAATCTGGTGGGGATGTCCTCCTGCAGATTTGACAGGTCAGTTGGATCATTCTGATACCCATAATGCTACTGGTGAGGAAGATCCTAATGCCTATATGACCTTTGATTGGAAAGCTGGTTTGATTACCTCTTATGATGCTGCTGGTAAGCAGATTCGCCAGGGTAAGTTTGAAATCCAGAATTGGGGTAATGGTGAGCGTACCATCGCTACGGTTGATGGAAGTCAGAACCAGTGGGCTTTGGGTAAACTTCATACTGATCCGGGTTCTATCCTATGGCCATTCCGTATCAATAATAAGGGCACGGACCCAACACCAACCGACTTCGAAATTTTGCAGTTGGATGCTAATCACCTGAAGCTGATTTATGCAGCTCCTGGTACAGGTGCTTGGAGTGAAGCTACCTGGTGGGCATTCAAGGCTAAAAAATAGAACATGAAATAATCGTTGTGATTATAATATAAATAAGGTTAGGCCTCGGCTGTAGTGATTACAGTCGGGGCTTTTTCTTTTTGCCCTACGCAGAAATATTATCCGAAATGTTTGGTGGTTACGATAAATAGTCGTAAATTTGCGGAATGGTTTAAATGTTGGCTGCTATGGCAAAAGATTCTATTATTTATAATCATGATGGGATGGAACTTCCTGTTGATGATTGGAAGCATGGAGAACACTCTTTCGTGGAGTTGACGCATGTGATTCAAAGTACTCATGATGCAGCACAAACTTGTGCCGTCAAAGCTATCAATCGTATGCAGACGATGCGCAATTGGCTCATCGGCTACTATATCGTGGAGTTTGAACAGCACGGCAAAGATCGTGCTGAGTATGGTTCGCGTCTTCTTAAGAAGTTGGAGGAAAAGGTGGAACGTAAAGGTCTAAATGTGACTTTGTTCCAATGGGCACGAAAGTTTTATAATCTTTATCCTCAGATGGCAGATAATCTAGTTCCTATGAATTTTATTAAGGATAAAGGAATTTGTGCGACAGCGTCGCATAAATCTGAGGGAATCAAGTTTATAGCTAGAAAAAGTGCGACAGCGTCTCATAATTTTATGACCCCGGGAGCTATTTTGATTTCAAGGCTATCCTATAGTCATATACGTGAGATTATGGCGATAGACGATCCCCTTGCTCGTTACTTCTACGAACAGGAGTGCATCAAGTGTACTTGGTCTGTTCGTGAGTTGCGTCGACAGATAAGTACCAATCTCTATGTTCGAGCTGGTATTAGTACTAATCCCGAAAAGATGTTGTCTCTCCCAAGTATGAAAGGGCATGATTCTAATGAACTGCAGATTCGTGAGCCTTTCACATTCGAGTTCTTGGGGCTGAAGGCTAAAGAGGTCGTTACAGAGCAAGACATCGAGGATGCTCTGATTACTCATCTTCAAGAGTTTATATTGGAACTAGGCAAAGGCTTCTGCTTTGAGTCTCGCCAAAAGCGAATAGTAATAGATGATGAGTATTATTATCCAGACTTGGTGTTCTACAACAGATACCTTCACTGTAGTGTCATTCTGGAATTGAAAGATTCAGAGTTCTCACATGAGAACCTTGGTCAGCTGAATGCTTATGTTTCTTATTATCGTGAGAATGAGATGCAGCCTGGGGACAATCCTCCAATTGGTATTTTGCTCTGTACGAGAAAGGGTAAGAAAATGGTGGAGTATGCATTGGCTGGAATGGATAGCCAGCTCTTCGTCTCTACCTACATGCTTCAATTGCCAGATAAGAAAACTCTTGAAGACTTTCTGCTAAAGCAACTTGGTGAACAACTATAAGGTAAAGCCTCGGCTGTCGTTCTACAGTCGGGGCTTTTTCTTTGCTCTGTCACAGCAATTATAATATATTGAGACTATTTGAATTCATCAAGAAATCATAGACGTTCATAATAATGATTCCGTCGTCATTTTGATATGTTGGTGTTGGAGTTCCAACAATGACATATTTAGTAAATCCATCTTTAATTTTCAGAAGAGAGTTCATTTCTTGGTCTATTTTGTCTTGGGTGGGCAAAGCATATGCAACTTGAATATAGTACCTCTTGAATCCTTGGTTGCATACGAAATCTACTTCGAGCATAGATTGCTTGCGTTTGCCATCTGCATCTGTCTTGCTGATTGGAACTTGACCAACATCTACAGATAGACCTCTGAGTCTTAACTCATTGTAGATGGCGTTCTCCAATAGGTGCGTAAATTCTGTTTGTCGAAAATTGAGCCGTGCATTTCGCAGTCCTAAGTCTGAGAAATAATATTTGGAGGGTGTGCTAATATACTTTTTGCCTTTGATGTCATATCTTACAGATTTCTCTATCAGAAACGCATCTTGCAACAAATCAAGATAACTTTTGATGGTATCTTGGCTTAAGTTGCTCTGCTTTCGATTTTTTTATGTAATGTATGAAAAATCTCAAGTACGCTTAAATAGAATCAATCGTTGTGATTATAATATAAATAAGGTTAAGCCTCGGCTGTAGTGATTACAGTCGGGGCTTTTCTTTTTGCCCTACGCAGAAATATTATCCGAAATGTTTGGCGGTTACGATAAATAATCGTACCTTTGCTGCGGTTAATGATTTAAGTATAATTGTATGGATAAAGAAAAATATATCAACCAGTTGTCTCCTGTTCTGTTTTGGGATGTAGATAGATTCCAACTTGATATGGATACATATCCTTCTTTCTTTGTACAAAGAGTCTTGGAGTATGGTCAATGGAGTGATTGGAACATTATTTTAAAATACTATGGATTGGAAAAAATAGCGGACGTATGCAAGAATATGCGTACGTTAGATCCTGTATGCTTATCATACATTTGTGCAATTACTAATACAAGAAAGGAGGATTACAGATGTTATCATACGACACAATTGAATTCCACACTTTGGAACAGAAGATAATAGCAGAAGTTAAAAGAATAAAATAATAAAGGAGGTAGAGTATATGACAGAATTAAGAGATAAATCCGTACTTCATGAAGCCCAGGCTCACATAGAAGCATATAAGCGAGGTGAAGAATGGGCTAAGAAAGACGTATTTGATAACGTTGATGATTTAATGGCTGATTTAATGAAAGAATGAAATAGCACTCATTATGGGAGTGCCATATTGAAGATGATTATCTGTTGATATGGATTGATGATGATATGATAGAGCTGTTAAGGCTCGGTTCTCATACAGAATTGTTTAGTAAAAAT
>ERZ1026884.1229-NODE-1229-length-14262-cov-7.094249_pt1 | contig 14262 bp, 11 predicted proteins | sample MGYA00380172_ERZ1026884 | MGnify/ENA primary metagenome ERZ1026884 (study PRJEB33269, sample SAMEA4719808) | human gut metagenome | biome: human-associated habitat; feature: organic feature; material: feces | place: Cameroon | collected 2013-10 ... | reverse complement strand
CCGCGAGGATGCGCACTCGGCGCAAGGGTAGATGGTTGCTAAAGCAACCGCGCCTTGGCGCGAGAATGTGCCAAAGCACATTCTTTTTTATATAAGAAGCCTCATTTTCCATTCGCGTTGTATGCTGCCGGGCGCGCCGTAGCAAAAACAGCCGCCGTACAAACACGGCAGCTGTTTTTATTATCGCTATCTGATATTTTATTTATCGATAATGCTTGCATGGAACTCCTGCAGAGACTGCACCGGAAGCTTGCCGTCACGTTTTGCGGAACGGATGCCTTCTACAGTTGCCTTTGCAGCAGCCATGGTTGTAATATACGGAATACGGTTCTTAATGGCAGCCTTACGAATGTAACTGTCGTCGGTTGTACCCTTCTTGCCGCGGGGAGTATTGACAATCAGCTGGATCTGGTCATTCGTGATCTTATCCAGGATGTTCGGACGTCCCTCGTTGAGCTTGCATACCTTCAGGGCAGGAATACCGGCCTGTTCGATCAGGTCACAGGTTCTGCCGGTTGCCATAATTTCAAAGCCAAGCTGATAGAAGCCTCTTGCAACGTCAACTACCTCTGCCTTATCTCTGTCATTAACAGAAATCAGCACGCAGCCGGAAGTGGGCAGCTTGGTCTTTGTCGCTTCTTCTGCCTTGAAGAATGCATCACCAAAGTCTGTAGACAGTCCAAGAACCTCACCGGTGGAACGCATTTCAGGTCCGAGTACCGGGTCAACCTCCGGGAACATATTGAAGGGGAATACCGCTTCTTTTACACCGTAGTGAGCGAATTTCTTTTCTTTCAGCTCCGGCACCGGGCTCTTGCGTCCGGTATAAGGCAGGGTAACGATATCCGTTGCAATCTGAACCATGTTGATGCCGCAGACCTTGGATACAAGCGGAACGGTTCTGGATGCACGGGGATTTGCCTCGATGACAAATACCTTGCCGTCCTCAATCGCATACTGCATATTCATCAGGCCAACAACATGCAGCTCCTTTGCGATCTTTCTGGTGTAGTCTTTCAGAGTTTCGATCTGCTCTTCTGTCAGTCCTCTCGGGGGAATGATACAAGCAGAGTCACCGGAGTGAATACCAGCCAGCTCGATATGCTCCATAACAGAAGGAACGAATACATGCTCGCCATCGCTGATTGCGTCCGCTTCACACTCGGTTGCATGATGCAGGAATCGGTCAATCAGGATCGGTCTGTCCGGTGTTACACCCACTGCCTGCTGCATGTAGAAGGTCAGCGCTTCATCGTCATAAACGACCTCCATGCCGCGTCCACCAAGGACGTAGGAAGGACGTACCATAACCGGATAGCCGATTCTGTGAGCAGTTTCCAGTGCTTCTTCCACATTGACAGCCATGCCTGCTTCCGGCATCGGAATCTCCAGCTTCTCCATCATTTCACGGAACTGGTCACGGTCTTCTGCAAGGTCGATGGCTTCCGGAGTGGTTCCGAGAATATTGACACCGTATTTCTTCAGGTCTGCTGCCAGATTCAGCGGAGTCTGTCCACCGAACTGTGCAATAACGCCAATCGGCTGTTCTTTTTCATAAATTGCAAGGACATCTTCCAGAGTCAGAGGCTCGAAATACAGCTTGTCGGAAGTGTCGTAGTCTGTGGATACCGTCTCAGGGTTACAGTTTACAATGATCGTGGAGAATCCGAGCTTACGCAGTGCTTTTGCAGCATGTACGCAGCAGTAATCGAATTCGATACCCTGACCGATTCTGTTAGGACCGCCGCCGAGTATCATTACCTTCTGTTTGCTGTTGTCTACCGGGCTTTCGTCCTTGATATGATAGCTGGAGTAATAGTATGCGGAATCCTCAGTACCACTTACATGAACACCTTCCCAGCCTTCCACAACACCAAGCTCTGTTCTGCGTGTCCGAATTGCTTCCTCGGATACACCCAGGATCTGGCTTAAATATTTATCAGAGAAGCCATCCAGCTTCGCCTGTTTCAAATCAGCATCTGCAGGAACCTGTCCGTGATAAGCAGCAACGAGCTTCTCTTCTTCCTCAACCAGCTCCTTCATCTGCTCGATAAAGTAATCCTTAACTTTGGTCAGTTTGTTGATTTCTTCTACAGATGCACCCTTACGCAGCGCTTCATACATGATGAAATAGCGCTCGCTGCTGGGAGTTGCAAGCATGGTCAGAAGCTCCTTTTTGGACTTCTGATCAAAATCCTTTACATGACCAAGACCATAACGGCTCTTTTCCAGAGAACGGATCGCTTTCTGGAATGCTTCCTTATAAGTCTTGCCGATGCTCATAACTTCGCCGACTGCTCTCATCTGAGTTCCGAGCTTATCCTCTACGCCCTTGAACTTTTCAAATGCCCAGCGCGCGAATTTCAGAACGATATAATCGCCGTCCGGAACGTATTTATCCAGTGTGCCATATTTACCGCAAGGAATTTCATCCAGAGTCAGACCGCTTGCCAGCATTGCAGAAACAAGAGCGATCGGGAAACCGGTTGCCTTACTTGCAAGTGCAGAAGATCTGGAAGTTCTGGGGTTGATTTCAATAACAACAACACGACCGGAAATCGGATCATGTGCAAACTGTACATTCGTACCGCCGATTACCTCAATCGCATCTACGATACGGTATGCCTGATCCTGCAGCTTCTTCTGTACATCCTCAGAAATCGTCAGCATCGGAGCAGAACAGAAGGAATCACCGGTATGCACGCCAACGGGATCGATGTTTTCAATAAAGCATACGGTAATCATATTTCCTTTTGCATCGCGGACAACTTCCAGCTCCAGCTCTTCCCATCCAAGAATGGACTCTTCTACCAGAACCTGACCCACGAGGCTCGCCTGCAGACCTCTTGCACAGACTGTCTTTAATTCTTCTTTATTATAAACAAGACCGCCGCCGGCGCCGCCCATAGTGTATGCAGGACGCAGGACAACCGGATATCCCAGCTTGTCTGCAATCGCAAGTGCCTCGTCTACGGAGTAGGCGACGTCGCTTCTTGCCATCTCAACACCAAGCGCATTCATGGTTTTTTTAAACTCAATACGATCTTCGCCGCGCTCAATTGCATCTACCTGAACGCCGATTACCTTTACATTGTATTTGTCCAGCACGCCTGCTGCCTGCAGCTCGGAGCAAAGATTCAGTCCGGACTGTCCGCCCAGGTTCGGAAGCAGTGCATCCGGGCGTTCCTTTTCAATAATCTGCTCGAGACGTTCCACATTCAGCGGTTCAATATATGTGATATCCGCTGTGTCCGGATCTGTCATGATCGTTGCCGGATTCGAGTTTACCAGTACGATTTCGTAGCCCAGCTTTTTCAGTGCCTTACAAGCCTGTGTGCCGGAGTAATCGAACTCACATGCCTGTCCGATAATGATCGGTCCTGAGCCAATAATCAGTACCTTATGAATGTCTTGTCTTTTCATAAATCCACCCATATTATCCTTTCTGTAAACGTATTCCCTAAAAACCCATTGTATATTCTAGCACAATTTGCAAAGGACAACAAGATTTTTTTCGATTAGTTGAAGCCAAAAAACTTCTGGCAGATTTTGTAGCCTTCCACAGAAATCCATCTTCCGGTTTTTCCAGGCAGATTCATACAGTTTCCTAAAAGACCGTAACGCAGCTTTCTGTAAACCTTCTTGTCCTTTTGTCTGATGTAGTTTAACAGCTCACGCTTTTTCTCGAGAGATTCCGGTGTGTTGATGCGGATCAGCAGGATGGAGGAGATCGTCGTAATGATGTCCAGATAGCTTAGCATATACTTTGCAAGGGGCTTATTGCCCATGATCTCGCTCTTCTTTTCCACAAAGTAGTCTGTCATGATCTGGTTGACCTTGATCTGCTGGTCGATTCGTCCGGTCATGACCTTTTCGTTGACGGACTGATCTGACCTGCCGATAAAATAGCGGTAGAAATTCACGTCCAGATAGTACATGTTGCGGACATACGGCAGAGGCTCAAAGACATAAATATTGTCCACATAAAACGTATGCTCCGGAAGCTTTAAACCGCATTCCCGCAAAAGCTTCGTCCGGTAAATAACGGAATGCATCAGGATATACTGACCGACATGGAAACGTCCGACATCTTCCCAGCCAAACATACGGTATTCCGGCAGGACATGTTTATAACGCATCACCTTTTTGCGGCGTTCACCCTCTTTTTCGTAAACAAAGTTGCTGATCAGAAGATCGAGGGTATCCACACCGCCGGTCAGCTCTCTCAGCTTTTCCAGAATGGCGAGGTAGGCATCTTCTTTTACCCAGTCGTCACTGTCTACCACTTTAAAATAAATTCCGGTCGCATTTTCAATTCCGGTGTTGACCGCAGAGCCGTGTCCGCCGTTTTCCTTATGGATCGCCTTTACGATCGTAGGATATTTTGCCGCATATTCGTCTGCGATTTTGGCGGTGTCATCCTTCGAACCGTCGTTGACAATCAAAATTTCAACATCCTCTCCCCCCGGAAGCAGAGATTCGATGCAATGTGCCATATAATCCTGCGAATTATAGCAGGGAATTGCAATAGAAAGCAGTTTCATAGTGTTGTTCCTTTCATCTTCTGGATACCTGTCTGAATTTTCAGATAGGCGCTGTAGGCTGCAAATGCGGACGGAATCGGGTAATTTCCTTCGATTTCCTGTGTCTCAACAAAAAGGAGGGATTCATCCTGACCCATGGGCTCCAGTTCATCCACCAGAACCTGATAGCCGGTCATGTGCCACTCCTTATGGGTGAAAATATGCTTTGATTCCGGAAGCTTCTCTATCCGGACAGCTTCCACACCCTGTTTTTTCAGCCATTCCCTGACCTCTTCCAACGATGCCTTTTTGTCCATCGCCGGAAATTCATACAGTCCTGCCAGCAGTCCCTTTTTCGGACGCTTACGCAAAACGACCTGTCTACTCGTCCGAATCACGAGAATCGTCTTATCTTCGATCGTCCTTGCCTTTTTGGCTGCCTTTTGCGGATACTGCTGCCAGGTGCCATGCAATCCTACAAGGCAGAATTCCTGCCACGGACAGTTGCTGCACTTCGGTGCACCGTTTGGCAGACAGACGGTTGCGCCAAGCTCCATCAACGCCTGATTAAAGTCACCGGGGCGATCCTTTGGCATGACAGGACGCAGATCATCCTCTACTCTTTTTTTTACCGACTGATCGGAAATATCGCTGTCATCCTCCAAAAGCCGGGCAATGACGCGCAGCACGTTTCCGTCCACTGCGGGATTGGGCTGTTTAAAGGCAATCGAAGAAACCGCGCCAGCTGTGTAGCTTCCGATTCCTTTTAGCTTTAAAAGCTCCCTGTAATCCGACGGCATCTCTCCGCCGTATTCTGTCACAATCTGCTGTGCCGCAGCCTTTAAATTCCGTGCCCTGCTGTAATAGCCGAGTCCTTCCCAAAGTTTTAATAATTCATCATCATCCACTTCGGCGAGCGCTTCGATATCCGGCAGTCGTTCCATAAAGCGCGCAAAATACGGTTTTACCGCCTCGACCCGCGTCTGCTGCAGCATGATCTCCGATACCCAGACCCGATACGGCGTTGGTTCTTCCCGCCAGGGTAAGCTCCGTCTGCTTTTATCATACCATGTTAATAGCCCCGGCGCAATCCGGTTTAACAGTTCCTGTTTTCTCTGTACTTCAATATTTCTTGGGGTTTGTTGCTTCAATCCAGTTCTCCGTTTTTTTCTTTTTTGCTCACCGCAGGCGATTGCACTCATAACGCTCCAGTGTCATCAGGCAGCTTTTCAGCGTGTCGTACTGCTCCTCCAAGCTGCCCTCCGAAAGCTCCAGATCCAGGGAAGCAGCAATGGCATTCAACATATGAAGATCGACTTTGCCCTCCAGCGATGCAAATACTTCCAGCTTTTCTTCGTAGCTGTCCGCATCTAAAAAAGCGAGCAGACCGGGATCGGGCTGGGGCTCAACAGAGTTCTCAGAGGATGCTGCAACGGCCCGGGACTCAACATTGCTCTCTGACGGCATTGCAGCGGGCCGGGGCTCAACAGGGTTCTCTGACGACATTGCATCGGGTCGGAGCTCAACAGGGTTCTCAGACGGTGCTGCAACAGGCCGTGACACTGCCGCTGCTTCTGCCATCGGGATCCGCATAAAACGGTCTTTTCCCGCTGCATCAGGATATTTTTTTGCATCCACCTTTTCCAAAAACATGGAAAGCGGTCTTGCAAAAACCTGGAACTCTCCATAAAGTGCCTGATAGATCACGAGCTGCTCACCGGTCTCCGTGTGGGTTGCCAGTGCTACAATCCGATAAAGCTTTCCTTTAAAATGCTGATAAATTTCTCCTGCCTGGGGAATCTGATTCATCAATTTGCCTCCTGTCCCTTTCTGCAGTCGTTTCATCCATACGACTCTCTGATATCACAGTATACTCTAAATTCCAAAAGCTGTCATGCGAAAAGTTTTCCTCTTTACGAGCCTTTCATTTGGTTGTATGATGTCTTTGAAATCTAAAGACCGCATCATTCAGAAAAGAGGCATCTTCTATGTCAGACAAGGACACGCACACTTACCTTGAAATCAACGGTGATTTCCGCATGCGTGAGCTCGATCACAACGATCTGGAGCAGTTCAACGCACTTTTACAGTATGCTTTTCAGGTAACCTCCTACGAGCTCTTCCAGACCGGCTGGGAGCAGGAGGAAATCAAATATGCCAAACGTCCGATTCTCGAGGACGCTTATGTACTCGGTTGGTTTTATAAAGAAAAGCTGGCATCCATGATCGTTGTTTATTCCATGCAGATCAACATTCAGGATAACATTATGGCGATGGGCGGCATCACCGGAGTCACTACTTATCCGGAATACACCGGACGCGGACTGATTCATTCCCTGATGCGCTATGTCATCGACTATATGCACAAAAAGAAGCTTCCCATTTCATTTCTGTATCCATATTCCATTCCATTTTATCGGAAAATGGGCTGGGAGATCGTGTCCGACAAACTCACCTTCACTGTCAAGGATACGCAGCTTCCAAAGGCCTTCCCCGTCCGGGGCATGGTCGAACGTGTCAGCCTGGATTCCGAGGATTTTCATAACGTGTATTCCTATTTCGCCATGCAGCACCACGGTGCACTCATTCGCGACAAGCTGGCCTGGGATGAATACTGGCGCTGGGAAAATGATGATATGATCGTAGCCCTTTATTATAATGAAGAGCACAAGCCCCTCGGTTATCTGGTTTATTACATTGCAAATGAAATTTTTCATATTAAGGAAATGGTTTATTTAACCAGCGAAGCCAGACACGGTCTATGGAACTACATCAGCGCGCATTTTTCTATGATCACACAGGTACGGGGGGATAATTATTCCGGTGAACCCATGGCATATCTGTTCGAAGACAGTGAGATTGAAGAAACGATAGCTCCCTATATTATGGCACGAATCGTGGATGTTGAAAGCTTTTTGCAGGAGTATCCCTGGCAGATCCAGCCGGAGGATTTCAAAATCCATTTCCGGGTTACTGACGGCCTTGCTTCCTGGAATCAGGGAGATTTTCTCGTTTCCTGGCACGAGGGGGAAACAACCTGTGAGCGTGTCGAGGACAATCAGTCCATTAACGTCGTAGAACTCGACATTAACACGCTCACTGCCTTGATGATGGGCTACAAGCGCCCGACCTATCTTTACGACCATGAAAAAATCTCGATGGAATACTATATGCTGACCTGGCTGGAGCGGCTGATTCCGGTCAAGAAACCATATTTTTCGGACTATTTCTAAACTTCGCGACAGAAACCCCGCCCTGCAGGAATACGGACCGGGTACACCAACACAAAAGCGGTACAGAGCTCAAAATCTGTACCGCCTTTTTCTGCACGTTGTTTCCGATAGTTCACTCTTTCTTTGCCGCCTGAATCTGATCAAACAGCTCCGCGCAGGCAATTGTCGTCGCATGCGGAACAACCGGACTTTCCGTCTTCTTTGCGCGCACGCAGCGGATCGTCTCTTCGATCTCGTAGGTAAAGCCCTTCTGCGTCGTCGTATCTGTGAATTCTTCCTTCAGCATTCCATCCGCCCCATATAAAAAGCATTTGGATGCATAATGGGGATCGGGCAGCTCAATGCGCCCTTCCCGACCGTAGATCACCATGCTGTTGCCCATAGGCGCTGCAAAGCTCGTCACAAGATCTGCCAGCACATGTTCGAACTTCACCGTAACCTGATCGGTTAAGTCTACACCGGTCTTATCAAGGTTCGCAGCCGCATAGGTTTTGCGGACAGGCTCATTGACCAGCCAGGTCGCGATTTCATAGGCATAAACCGTGATATCCGTCGCAGCTCCGCCGCACAGCAGAGGGCTGTGATACCGATTGTCTGCTCCCTCCGGCGCGAGAAAACCGATTCTTCCCTGTAAGGCTTCCAGTCTGCCGATTTTTCCTTCTGCTGCCCATTTTTTTGCCTGGTTGACCGCCGGCAAAAACCGGCTCCACATCGCTTCCATTACAAAGGTTTGGTCTTTTTCTGCTTTTTCAAAAACCGCTTTTGCCTCTGCACTGTTTGTAAACATCGCTTTTTCGCACAACACCGGAACGCGATGCTCCAGACAAAGCATCGTCAGACGGAAATGGTCGTTTGGCGTCACCGCAATATAAACGCAGTCCGGCTTTTCCTCTATCAGCATCTGCTCATAGTTGTCATACGCATGGGCTACGCTGCATTCCTCCGCAAATTTTTGTGCGCGTCCCAGATCCTTACTGGCGATCGCGCTCACCTCACAGTCCTCCACCAGCGTCACTGCATCGCAAAACTGATGTGCGATGTTACCTGCTCCCATAATGGCAAATCGAAATGTGCTCATGTTTTTTACCCCTTTTCTTATATTGTGTTCTTACGCAAAAGCTGCGTATTGCTGTACATATTCCTCGGCTGCGTCACTCAGGCATTTTCCTCGCCCCAGCGCAGCAGCAGACGACTCAAATACCGTACCGCAGGCATCAATGCCGCCGGGTCCACCTGAAAGGTCGGCTGATGGATTGTTGCCCCCTTTCCGATGCCGATTTTAATATAGCAGCCGGGCACTTTCTCCATGTAGAAAGAAAAATCATCTCCGCCGAGCGACTGTTCTTCCGGAACAGTCTGAAAGCCCTCCGCTTCTGCCGTTTCCTTTGCAAAAGCCGCCATTTCTGCATCGTTGCAAACAGCCGGAGGACCGGGAATCCACTCTACCTCTGCGGACGCTCCATAGGCAGATGCGGTCTGCTCTGCAATTGCTTTTAAGCGTTTTTCAAACAGGCAGCGATCCTGTCGATCCATGGTGCGAACAGTTCCCTCCAGCTGTGCTGTCTGCGGAATCACATTCCAGGTATTGCCCGCTTCCAGTCGCGTGACGCTGATGAGCGCAGGATGGAACGGATTGATATTGCGGGTCACGATCGTCTGAAATGCCTGAACCATGGCTGCTGCCGCCGGAATTGGATCAACGCCATCATCCGGGTGTGCGCCGTGGCAGCCGACGCCCGTTATCGTAATCACAAACCGATCTACTGCCGCCGCAACTGCGCCCTCCCGGATGCCGATGGCATTGACCAAATTGGTCGGATCAGAATGAAAGCCCCAGACGCGCGTAACCGAATCGAGTGCCGTCGTTTCCAACACTTTCCATGCGCCCAGAGAGGACTCTTCTCCTGGCTGGAAGAAAAACCGCACTGTCCCACAGAGCTCGTCCTTATGTTCCTGCAGCCAGATCGCAGTCCCGATTCCCGCCGTGATGTGAAAATCGTGTCCGCAGGCGTGCATCTTTCCCGGACATTCCGACGCATAAGGTAAATCCGTCAGCTCAGTAATCGGCAGCGCGTCAATATCGCAGCGAAGCGCCTGCAGCGGACCATCCTTTTCTCCCTTTACCTCCGCAATCAGACCGGTTTCCATCGGAATCGGCAGGATCTTTACATCCGCTGCTTTCAACAGCTTTTTAATCTGCGCAGTTGTATCGTATTCCTCATAAGACAGCTCCGGATGTCTGTGAAACCAGTAAAAAATTTCCATTAAATCCATTTCCTGTATCATCGCAAATCCCTCCGATGTCCTCCTGCAGTGTTCCTGCTGCAGTTCTTTCTGCTTTTGCGTGTTCCAGTCTTACTTTCCGCTATTGGGATCCAGCGCATCCCGCAGCGCGTCACCGATAAAGTTAATCGCAATGACCAGCACCACGATCATCAGCCCGGACGGAATCCAGAGCCACGGCTGTTTCGTCAGTACAGTCAGCGACTGCGCGCCGTTTAACATGTTTCCAAGGCTCGCCGTCGGCGGCTGCACACCCATTCCGAGGAACGAAAGTGCCGCCTCATCCAACATCGACAACGCCAGAACCGACGTTGCATACACCAGAATCGGCGCAGCGGTATTCGGCAGAATCTCGGAAAACAGAATATACGGAAGCGGCATTCCTGCCACGAGATCACTTTTAATAAAATTACTCTCCCGCAGGCTCAGCACATTGCCGCGAACCAGACGGGCAATTCCCGGCCAGTCTACAAAGCCCAGAATCAGGATGATGCTCCAGAGCCCCGGCTTAAAAATCGACGCCGCAACCAGCACCAGCAAAATATAGGGAAACGACATGACCATATCCGTAAAACGCATGATAATCATATCCGCAGCGCCGCCAAAATACCCGGCGATCAGTCCTAGAGTCACACCGATCACAGTAGAGATCGCCGTCGCCAGCACACCGACCAACAGGGAAATCCGCGTTGCATACAAAAGCCGGCTCAAGACGTCACGACCGATCTGATCCGTTCCCAGCCAATGCTCTGCTGTGGGCGCTTTGGAAAAGCCTCCGACGATTTCATCCGGATTGTACGGTGCGATGATCGGTGCCAAAAGCGCTGCCACCACCAAAACTGCTAAAATCACAAGGCTGACCGTTGCCAGATGATGCTGTTTAAAACGACGGATGACGGTCTGCAAATAGCTTTCTCTTGAAATATCTTTTATGATACGATCTTTTTTCTCCATCTTCGCCGCTCCTATTTCAGCTGGATTGTCGGGTCTGCCAGCGCATATAAAATATCCGTAATCAGGTTTGCCGCCAGCACAACGATTGCAGACAGCAGGCAGACACCCATAATAACCGGATAATCCCGGTTCGTGATTGCGCTCATCGTCATCAGTCCGAGTCCCGGCCAGGAAAAGACCTGCTCAATGATAACCTGACCGCCGAACAGCACCGGAATCTCCATTCCGATTACCGTAATAATCGGGATCAGTGCGTTGCGCAGCGCATGCTTATTGATGACAAGAAATCTTCCGATTCCCTTTGCCTTTGCCGTGCGCAGGTAATCCTGCTGCAAAATTTCCAGCATCGCGCTTCGAATATAACGGATATTTGTACCCGCCATGGAGGTAGCCAGGACTAACACCGGCATCACCATATGCTTTGCCACATCACCCGCGCCGCCTGCAGTTCCGAGCGTCGCCATTCCGCTGGACGGAAGCCAGCCAAGCTTTACCGTAAACAGATAGATCAACAGCAAAGAAAGGAAAAATCCGGGCACGCTGCTTCCCAGGAAGGAAAGTGTAACAACCGTATAATCTCCTGCGGAATACTGCTTGATCGCACTGTAAATTCCGGCGGGCACCGCCATCAGCAAGCTGACCAGAAGCGATACGCCCATCAGCAAAAGCGTCGGTCCCAAATGGCTTGCGATCATCTCGCTGACTGCCTGATAGGACTTGATCGAATAGCCCATATTTCCATGTAAAAGCTGTTTTAACCAGACAAAATACTGCACATAAAACGGTTTATCCAGACCGAGGGCGATTTCCTTTGCCGCAACCGCAGCCTGGGAAATTCGGGGTCCCTGCAGCATCTGCAGTGGGCTGCCCGCAAGACACATAATCGCATAGTCGATGATCGTGATCCCGATCAGAACCGGGATGGCGATCAGGATGCGCTTGATCATATATTTTCCCATGTCACTTTTATCTCCATTTCTGCTCTACGACAACCTGCTGCATCTTCGCATCGTATGCGGGTGCGCCGCCAGTCAGCTGCGCAATTGCATATGGGCACGCCGCCAGATGACTGCTGCCTGGGAAAACACTGCAAAGCTCCGGCACTTCCTGTCTGCAGCTTTCCGTCGCATACGGACATCTCGGATGGAAGCGGCAGCCGGAGGGCGGGTTCGTGCTGGAGCCGATTTCTCCGGTCAGAAGCGGTTTTTGTTCCCGCTTTTCAGGATCTGCAATCGGCACTGCATCGATCAGGGCGCGGGTGTAAGGGTGTACCGGATGATGGAACACCTCCTGCGCCGGCCCGATCTCCACAATTTTACCAAGGTACATGACTGCGATCCGATCGCTGACATAATTGACCGCGCCGAGTCCATGTCCAACGAACATGCACGTCAGCCCGAGGTCCTTTTGCAGGCTGCGCAGCAAATTCAGAATCTGTGCCTGAATCGAAACGTCCAGCGCGCTGACCGGCTCATCGCAGACCAAAAACCTGGGATTTAAAGACAGCGCCCGCGCTATCCCGATTCTCTGCCGCTGTCCGCCGGAGAACTCATGCGGATAACGCCCGAGGACGTGTTTGGGAAGTCCTACCATATCCAACAGTCGGTCAACGTCCCTGTGGACATTTTCTTTATTGGAAGTCCCATGATAGAGCATCGGCTGGGATAAAATTTCATAAATATGCTTTCTCGGATTCAGGGAAGAATATGGATCCTGGAACACCATCTGCAGCTGCGTGCGCACGCTCTTTTTCTCTTTTCCGGAAAGCTTCTCCATATCCTTTCCATGATAAAACAGCCTGCCGCCCGTCGGCTTTTCCAGGCCGACCAGCTGTCTGCCCACCGTCGATTTGCCGCAGCCGGATTCGCCCACCAGACCGAGGGTTTCTCCCTCTGCAATCGAAAAGGAAACGCCGTCCACCGAATGCACATAGCCTGTCGTATGGGTAATAACGCCGCCCCGGATGGGATAATATTTTTTCAGGTTTTCTACCCGGATCAGCGGCTCCTTCTCCGTGTTTTTTTCTTCCATATTTATGCTCATCTTCACGTTTCTCCTTCTTTGGCGAGCATACATCTGACAAAATGTCCTTCCCCGATCTGTCTGTAGCTCTGAGGCTGATCGCAGCCTTTTGTCCGGAAGGCGCAGCGGTCTGCAAACCGACAGCCGGGGATCGAATCATAATTCTCCGGGACCATGCCGGGAATCGCGACAAGCTCCCTGTCCTTTTCGTCATAAATTCCGGGAACCGTCTGCAAAAGTGCCTTTGTATACGGATGTGCCGGCGCAGCAAACAGCTCCTTTACCGGTGCTTCCTCGATCATCTGTCCGGCGTACATAACGATCACGCGGTCCGCCATGCTCGCTACCAGCCCGATGTCATGGGTGATCAGGATCATCGACATCCCGCTCTCTTTTTGCAGATTGCGTAACAGCGCCATAATCTGTGCCTGAATCGTCACATCCAGTGCCGTCGTCGGTTCATCTGCGATCAGCAGGCCAGGATTGCAGCACAGAGCCATCGCGATCATCACACGCTGGCGCATGCCGCCGGAAAGGGTATGGGGATATTTTTTCATGACACCGTGAGGATCGGGCATACCAACTTTTCCTAAAATCTGCTCTGCCCGCTTTCGCGCCTCTTCTTTTGACAGTCTCATATGCTTTCGGATGCTCTCCATCAGCTGGTTGCCGACTGTAAAGACCGGATCGAGAGAGGTCAGCGGGTCCTGGAAAATCATCGTCAGACGGTCGCCCCGGATTTTATCCAGCTCTTTTTCCGTCATCGTCAGAAGGTTCTTGTCCTCGAATACGACGCTTCCCTCCGTCACGGTTCCGCCTCTTCCAAGCAGCCCCATAATAGAAAGTGAGGTCACACTCTTGCCACAGCCGGATTCGCCGACGATACAGACAACTTCTCCCTTATCTACATGAAAATTTACATGGTCCACGCTGACAGTGCGTCCGTAGTCGCTGTCAAAAACGGTTGTCAACCCCTCTACTTCCAGTAAATGCGGCATTTGCTTTTCCTCACTTTACTCATATATCAGATTCTGCCGCACACCTCCCAAAAAAGAGATGTGCGGCAGTTATTATCATAGCATAAAATATATGAAATACAAACTTTTTATCGGAAGAAAACTTCTTTTTTCTCTGATAAAAATGTTCCGCAAAGATCCCACTGCGGCAGAATGGAATTCTGTGAAACAGGATTCTTCTTTATTCCACTACGTCCCAGTTCTGGACATCGTTGAAGAAGCCGTATACGC
>ERZ1026884.1221-NODE-1221-length-14374-cov-15.396676_pt1 | contig 14374 bp, 5 predicted proteins | sample MGYA00380172_ERZ1026884 | MGnify/ENA primary metagenome ERZ1026884 (study PRJEB33269, sample SAMEA4719808) | human gut metagenome | biome: human-associated habitat; feature: organic feature; material: feces | place: Cameroon | collected 2013-10 ... | reverse complement strand
GGTTGTGCTCTACCAACTGAGCTATTGCCGCATATCGCTTTATTGCGGGTGCAAAGTTACAAAAATATTTTGTAACGCCAACAGTTTTGGCGATAAATTTTAATTATATAAACAAAAAATTTGAAGTTACGACTTATTATCGTACCTCAACATGCCCACACAACACGAAAAAGGGAGAGCACTTGGCTTTCAAACCAAGCACTCTCCCCTCTTTGTTTTATCCCGCAAGCTATACTACCAACCTGCGGATGTCTTTATTACAATAGGCTATACCTTACTTGACAAACTTTACTGTTGTAGTCTCACCATCGAGCACAGCGTTGAGGGTGTAAACACCCTGACCGTTGTTGGCAATGTCGAGAGTAACAGTATCGCCTGCATGCAGGTTATTAACGGTCTTCTTGGCAAGAAGCTGACCAGCTGCATCGTATACACTGATAACTGCCTTGGCTACATTACCATTAACCTTGACACCTACCGAACCATTGTCGCCATTTGTATCAACAGTGATATTGCCGTTGTCAGAGTTGATGCTGCCAATACCAGTAGCATTGATAACGTTGACAGTTATCTTCTGCTTGGTAGAAGCACCGTTAGCATCGGTAGCAACCACATTAACAGAGGTCTTGCCTATCTTCTTGGCACTGATGATGAAGCCATCCTCTGAGGTGAATACAGCAGCCACATTGCTATTTGCAGATGTTGCAGTGTATGTAAGCTGGTCGCCATCCGGGTCGCTGAAGAGCGATGAATAGTTAATGGTAGACGACTGCTCACCCATGCCATACGTCATCTCGGTCTGTCCGATGAACTCTGGAGCACGGTTCTTGAATACTACATTGTAGTTGACATTTGCATTTGAAGCATTGCCACTTGCATCGGTAGCAGAAACAGTAATAACGCCACTGCCCACCTTATTATAACCATACTCAGGAATAATATTCAATGTAGCCTTGAGCTGCTTGCCCTCTGGCACACCAAACACACCATTCTCGAATGTTACACCATCAGCCTCGTTGTAAGATTCAACAGAAGTGTAAGACTTGCTGTCCTCGAACGATACGCTGAATGCCTCGTTCTCGGCATCGGCTACGTTTAATGCTATCTTAGTAGACTCACCTTGGTTGGCAGCTACGATACCTTCAGGAACCTCAATTTCAGGAGCTGCATTGCGGTCGAGATAGATGTGATAGTTAACAGTAGGGTTAGCCGGATCGTTGCTCTTTACAACAAGAGTAGCCTTGTTGTTCTTGGCAAAGTAAGCACTCTTGGCATTGATCTGGAAGTTGATTGGCAATGATGCATTTGCCTCCAACACACCCTCCTTCTGCTCATTGAGTAACTTGATCCAAGGTTCGCCCTTCTCGTGCTCGATACATGTCATGAAGTAGCCAAATGCTCCGTAACTGTAAGCATTGTCGTACAGAGCCTCAATGTCTACCCAGCCGCCGAGCGACTTGAGGTGAGCCATATAGCGGTTGGTCTCCATAGTGCCATCCTTTGTAGCCATAAGAGCAGATGACCTATAACCAGCAGGATACTTAAGCACTACATAGAATGTATCGGCAGGGTTGATGTATACAGGATTATCGAACTCAAGCATTCGCGGTTCGCCCATATATCCATTATCTGTAGGCTCCTCATAATCGACGTGAAGCTTGCCGTGGCCAATAGTACGGTTGTCGGCTGTAACATCATTGCCGAGGATTACAGAAGCCTCAATGTCCACATTCTCAAGATTGCCCACTGTTCCCACGAAATAGAGGTGGGTAAGGTTGAAGCCTTCGGCAGGTGCTTCGAAACGTGTGGCTGCATAGAAGTTCTCGTCGAGTGCGCTTGCTCCAGTACCCATAATGGCTGCCTGAGCATTACTTACCGGATTGAGTACCGGGTAGTAGAGCATGTTGTCCTCAACACCCGTTGGCACGTCGTAAATGAACTTCTGGTCGTCCTTAACCTTCTTTATGCCGAGAGCCTTAAAGATGTTCTTGCCCTGGAGACGTGCTACGCATGCCTCGGTGAACTGCTTGGCTGCCGCCTTAGAAGGATGAGCAATAACATTGAATGTAGGTGAAGGATCATTGCCACCCTCGTAGTCGCCTTCTGCATCATCGCGTCCTGAAGGTTCAAGACGTAGAGAGTACTTAAGCTTATATCCGCCTTCGTTGAGCATCTTTACAGAAGACTCGCCGGTATAGTCGCTTGACACATTATTAATATGCAGCTCGTCCTGGTCGAACGATACGACAGGAGCCTTTGTAATATTAACCTTGATTGTGCCCTGAATTTCCTCGTCCTCAAGTCCGCTTACAGCAAAGAGGATAGGATAATCCTTCTGACGCACTTTGCTTACGTCGTAGAGAGAGATACGGAACTTAACCGGATCCTTGCCTACTGTGATAGGAGCCATCATACCTTGCTGGTAAGGCATCCAAGCCATTGTAGTATTGACATCAGCAGGTTTTACGCCCCAAGGTTCGTCTGGGAATCCTGGCTCGCCACCACCGCTATTAGCATCGGTATATACCTCAAGCAAAGCCTCTGGTGTTGCGTATAGGTCATCAGGATCGGATACAGCAAACAGTTCTGAAGCAATATCGTCGATAGTGAAGGCCTTGCTGCCCTTGTTCTCTATCTGGAACTCGTGGTATACAGGCTCCATTGGATACGGATTTACCACCTGCTCTACGTTGATGTCAGTCGGGAATACTGGCTCGGCAGCACCGGTGATGTTGAGAGCAACTGGGAGTTTAACACTCTCGTTGGCTGGAGCATTGGTATTGAGACTGAGCTCGTAGTTATATACGTCGGCAAGTTTGTCGGCAAAGAGCTCAATAGGCATAGTTGCAGTCTCGCCTGGAGCTACTACATAATTCTTGTACGGAGTAAACTCAAGGGCATTGCCTGGGTTGATGTACATATCCGACGGAGTGATACCGCGTGTCTCGCTATGGTCCATGATACCGCAGAGACCGAATACGCCAATCTGCATACCGTTAGGATCGAGGTCGTACTGGAACTTGAACGAACCATCCTTGCGCAAGATAACCTGGAAGTTCATGCCCTGCATCATGGTGTTGCCATAGTTCTTGTAAGACACCACTACATCGTCTTCGTTAGCCTTATAGTATACACCGTCCGCTGAAGGAGTGTTCATAGAGTGGTTGCCCCAGAACGGACAGATGATATTGCTGTAGAATGTCTCTGTTGTAGGCAGACTTGCAGGCGGCTCGGGGAACTGCTTGTAGTCTTCAACCGGCTCGTCGAATGATACGAAACCAGTGTTGTAGATGTACATCTCCTTGTACTTCTTGCCATAGAACGGGAACTCGAACGGCAATGTAACCTTCTTGAAGTCGGTCTTGTCGATGTAGTAAGAGTAAGGCATGTGCTCGGTATAGTCTTCTGTGATGTCCACCCAGTTGAACGGAACGTCGAAGCCGTCGCTCTTAGAGCGGAATACATAGTCAACCTTAGAGTCGCCTTCCTCTGCAACATCAAGTGTACGATACCATGTTTCAGGTTCGGCATAGAAGTTAAGAGGCTCGTCACCAGTATTGGTAACCTTAATGTCCTGCTTTGCATTAACGCCGTATGCAGTTTCAAGCTCAACAGCATCTGGTGTTGCATTCCATACCGGTGTACCTATTACGGTACCCTTAAGAGCAACCTCGTTTGATGTACCATCTGCATAATTGATAACGAGAACGTCCTCTACAGCACCCTTCTGTTCTGTAGGCAGCGTAACAGTAATGTCCTTGCCCTGACCAGCAGGTACATCAAACGCACTCTTAACATCATCAGCTACAGTGAACTTGCCGTTCTTAACGCTTACGCCACTAACATGGAGCACGTCCTTACCATTATTGCTTAGAAGCACGTTGTGATTCTGTACAGATGTCTGGAATACATTGCCAAAGTCTACGCTCTCGACATCGGTCTTGGCATCAGCCTTTAGGTTGTCGCCTGTGATATTTGCCTTAAGCGCAATGTTGCTGCTTGCATGTGCTGGGTCATTTGTAAGCACTGTGAGATAGTTGGTAAGCTCGCCTGCATAGAGGTTGTCACCAGCCTCAAGAGTTATAGTGATGTCCTTACTATCGCCGTTGCCAATGTAGCCATCGGTACTTGAAAGACTCTTTATCATCGACTTGGCAGGAGCCACAATCTTTATTGCACTGCCAGTCTCTATGTCGTAGTAAGGAGCATCGTAGCCACTACTTGACGAGTGAACCTTTGATGCATCGGTAAAGACGCAAGCATCCTTTGCCGCGATATCGCTCACACCAACGAAGTTGTTACCACCGCTACCAAATACGCCAGCAGGATTGTAATCGTCGTAGAATACCTCTACACTGCCGTCAGGACATAGTGCCATATGGAAGCTAAGAGTTGTGGTCTCGCCGCCACCTGCTGTTGCAGGTGTTACAACATCCTTGAACTTGACATAGAACTTACCGTCCTTATGTCCGTAGGTTATCTTACTGTTGCCGCCCATATCCATCCAACCAGAGTTGGTATAGGCAGAAACATAACCAAGACCCTCTACACAGTCGCCTGTAGGAACCATACAAGAGATGCGACCGTCGATAGGAAGCATGCTCAGTCCACCATAAGACGAGATGTATACCTGATCGTATTCCTTGCCATAGAATGGGAACTTGAAGCCAACCTTTACAGGACCCGACTGCCAGTTGTTGCTGTTGAACTGTGAAGTGATGTCGGTCTCGTCGGCAAGCTCAGGAGCTGGCTCATACTCAAATGTATCGTCACCAGCAACATTCGACTTGAGTGTGTAGCCGAACTTGTGTACACGTGTGGTAGAACCGTCTATAGTAGCCGAAGAGAACTTCGGGAATACATACTGCAACGGATACTCGCCCGTATTCTTAAGCGTAACGGTAGCAGTCTTAGTCTCGCCACCTACCTTGAGGTCGCCAAGGTCGAACTCACTCTTGTTAAGCTCCAGATTTGATGTTGCCGAAGCCACACCGCGCACTACAAAGGTGTGCTTGATGTTGTTCTTGTCTATCAATGTGATGTTGCTGGTAAAGTTGCCTGCCTTTGTTGGCTTGAACGTTACCGGCAATGTACCAGTAGAACGGGCTGCTATGTTCTGTGTACCCTTAGATACATCGAACTGGTCGGAAGAAGATGTGACGTTTTTAGGCGCCTGCAAGTAGCCATACGATCCACCAAACACGCCGTAGCCGCTGTTGGTAAGCTCTACATCAATAGTCTTCTGTTCGCCAACAAGCAGATTGCCAAAGTCGACGAGCTGCTGGCTGTGCAGTTCGGGCTGATAGCCTTTAACATTCATAGTTAAAGCCACCTGCTGCTTAGAGTCTTTAGCCTCGTTCGACTTAACATGTATATTAAACTTGTATGTGCCGTTTACGAGTTTCTGACCATCATTCTTGAGTGTTACAGCCTGGCTTTCGCCTGGACGAACCTCGCCACTTATAGGCTCAGGATTAAGCACCTGACTCCAGTCGGGGTTCTGACTTATAGCCTGGACAGCCCATGTAAGATGATCGGAAACAGCCTCGAAGCTTGAACCCTTGAGCACCTCTGTAAGCTGTGTCCATGTTGCACCGTTGTTAGAACTGTAGAAGCTATACTGAGCCACATTGTCCTGACTTGTCTTGCCTGCACCAAGAGGATTCTTGGCACCTGCAGGGAACTTAGCCACAACCCAAAAGCTTGAACCAGGAGCGAAATAGATTTGTTCTTTCAAAGCAAGATTGTAGTTGTAAGCCCAGAACTGATATTTTACATTCTGAATGAGACTTGCTGTAGATATAGAACGTGAACCGTCGTATATCTCGACAACAGGGTCTACACCGTTCTGACCTTGAATCTTCAAAGCAGTGAGGTTAAAACCGTTAGGATACAGCTTCTTGTCTACATAGAAGTACTGTGCAAGCGCGTTAGGCAACTTGGTATCACTCTCGCCCAAGTAGCTGTACAGCTGCTCTGAATAGGTGAGTGTGCTTGGCCAATCCTTTGCTTGATAGTCGGAAGTTGCAACAGCATTGCTCTTTGCAAGTGTAGGAGCCACTATACCGCTGAACGGAACTACCTGACCTGGTGACGGCTTCTCGGCACGCGCCTGGGTAGACATAGTTGCTTTGGTGGTGGCAGCTGTAAGCTCATACTTAAGCATACCCTTGCCTGCATTGGTGATATTAAACGAAGTATTGGCTGTAGGATCCTTTGCAGCATCCACAGTCATAGAGAGAGAGGTCTTGTCGAGCTTAACCTTAGGACCTTCGTTGGTCGTTGCCTCCTTAATTGGCGACACTGCCGAGGCCTTGCCCCAACGGTTGTAAGCAACGATAGCAAAGTAATACTTTGTAGAAGCCTCCAAGTTCTGAAGCTCGTAAGACATAGCGTCACCAGAGAGCTTAAACTTGGTGTCAACCGAAACCGAGTTGAGCTTGTTAAGATTGTCTTCTGCAGTAAACGGCTCTTTGCTATAATATATAACATGGTGGTCGATGCTCTTCTCCTCACTCTCTGGGATAATCCACTCGATGAGGGCATTATCGTGCGAAGGAGTGACAGTAAAGTCGGCAACGGCAGAAGGCACAGTACCTTCCTTACCCTGCAATGCCTTGTAAGCATCGATAAAGCCCGAACCCATCTTTCCAACATAGTTGGGGTTAAGGGTGTATAGGTCGTTTACGGATGTAGTAAGCAATGTGCGGAGTGTCTCGTTAGAGAAGTTCTTGTTGCCATACTTAGATAGAATAAGGGCAGCGATACCAGATACATGTGGACATGCCATTGATGTGCCCTCATTGTATCCATATGTACTGTTAGGCAATGTAGAGAGAACACCAAGCTTCTGTCCATAATCCATAAGACCGCCAGGAGCTGTAACGTCTACCCATGTGCCGTAATTGGAATAGCTGGTTACATAACCATCGGCACCCATAGAACCAACAGCCACTACCTCGTCGAGACAACCTGGGAAGAAGCGACCTTCCTCGCCGTTGTTTCCGGCAGCAAATATACAGAGACCGCCATTCATCTTGTCGCCACCACCGTTCTTGGTAAAGTACTTAACGGCTTCGGTTACCAATTTGTCCTCATCATCAGGCATACCCATACCCCATGAACATTGGGCAATGCTTGCACCACGGTCGGCTGCATAGACAAGGGCAGCTCCAAAGTCGGCTTCAGCCGAACTGCTGGCACGCGAATCGAATACCTGACATACCATCATCTTTACACCACCAGTACCATCTTTACCACCGGCAACACCTGCAACACCGATACCATTGCCATTAGTGGCACCTACAGTACCTGCCACATGTGTACCATGAGAATGGGCATTGATGTTAGAAGAGTTGATTACAAAGTTGTAACCATATACGTCATCAACAAATCCATCATCATCATCATCAACACCAGGCTTGCCGTTAAGCTCGGCCTCATTAATCCAAAGGTTGTCCTTAAGGTCTGGGTGGTCTATTTGGAAACCACCGTCAATAATGGCTACGACAACATCCTTAGAACCAGTAACACCTGTTTCCCATGCCTTGAAGAGGTTGATGTCATTGCCGGCAACACTGCCCTGTATGCTTCCATCGTTGTGGTAATGCCACTGGTCTGGCAACAATGGGTCGTTGAGCGGCATTGTTGAAGCCGCCTTCTGTGCACGAGCAATATCGGCAGGCGATATGGGACGGAACTTTTCGCCGCCATAAGGCTTGTAGATAGGTATGCGCTGTGCATACTGAACACCAGCTGTTGACTTGTAAAGGTTGCGTGCCTGTGCCGGTGTCATGCCATCGGCTGCGTATGTTACGTCGTACCAGAGGTCGAGACCTGCCTCCTTGTGCTTGGCCTCATCCTTGCCCGCATACGGGAACACACGCTTCATGCTTACAGCCTTCACTTTCTGAGCAACACGGTCTAACTGTGTCACTCCGGTCGTAACGTACTGAGCTTTAGCCTTACGCTGCAACGAGCCATCAGGCAAGGTTGTCTTCTGTAATAACGATGCAATCTCCGGCTGAAGCTTTACACGTACTACACCCTCCTTAAATGACGCCTCGGATGCGGAAGAAAGCTTCTGTGCGCCTGCTGTGGCGGTGCCCGAAAGGAACATTACACCACAAAGACCTAAAAGTTTAATCTTTTGCATACGATTGTGTTTAAATGATAAAAAACATATAATTATTTAATAATAATTTCAGTTTATTATGCAAAGGTAATAATTATCTACGAATTATCAAACGCAACAGAAAAGTAATTATATATACAAAACGTAGCCCCTCACTCGACTTTAGCGAGCGAGGGGCTACGTTATAGCACACTATCCTTTATGTGTCATTATCTCCAGCACCATTTCGTCGGTCTTGTTCATAGCCTCAGCACCAATGCTGGTAAGGTTTTTTATCGATTTATCAACATCATCGTCGATGATGCCTTCTACCGAACTTACGCACTTGCCCTCGATAGAGAGCAGAGCAGAAAGTAGGGCTGTAGACACACCCGACGATATCTTCAAGGCACACGATGGCTTGGCGCCATCACATATCATACCCGTGATATTAGCAATCATGTTCTTAACTGAGTTGCATATACGGCAATAATCACCTCCCATTAGATAGGTTATGCCGCAACTCGAACCTATACTTGCCACCACACAACCGCATAGGGCCGACAGCTTTCCAAGATTCTGCTTGATATATATAGCTGTGAGATGACTAAGAGTAAGGGCACGTATCAGCTCTTCCTCCGTATTCTCGTTTTCTTCTGCATATACCACAACTGGATTAGTAGCACAGATACCTTGGTTGCCCGACCCCGAATTGCTCATCACCGGAATCATTGCTCCACCCATACGAGCATCGCAAGCAAGCGCTGTAGCAGATATTATGTGCGAGAAAATAGAATTGCCAAATATGCCATGACTCATCGGACGGTCTATTGTTTTGCCTAAGCAATGACCGTAGTTGCCTTTCTTTGATTCGGCGGCAGCACGCATATTATATTCGCGTGTCTTGAGAATAAATCTAATCTCGTCTAACGGAGTCGTCGTTGAAAAATCGTGAACCATACGCATATCCAGAATAATATCGTCGTTATCAGCCTCCTTACCTGCTGGCTTACGATTATCAAGCCTGGCAACTCCATCACGCTCGACAAACACGAAGTTGGTATGCGCATGGGCTATAATTGCAGTTGCCACATGTCCTTCGGCCTCACAACGCACCTCTACATACAGTTTCTCTGTTATGCCACTCTTTAAGCGTATGTCGATATGATTTCCATTGATATACTGCTTGCCCTTTTCGAGGGTTTCGGGAGTAAGGTCCTTAAGTACCTCAAGTTGATATTCCGACTTGCCTACAAGCGCTCCTAAAGCCACGGCTATAGGCAGTCCTATCATACCAGTACCAGGAATGCCCACACCCATAGCGTTCTTCAGAATATTTGAAGAAAGCAAGACTGTTATCTTCTCAGGACAAAACCCTAAAGTCTCAGTAGCACGAGCCACACAGAGCGAAACACACATAGGTTCGGTACAGCCTACAGCTGGAACCACCTCACGATTGATGAGGGCAATAATCTGTTCACGGATTTGTTTGTCAAGCATATATTTAAGGTATTAAAAGAAGCCCTATCCCAGCCCCCCCCAAAGGGAGGAGCTGGGGTAGGGCTTACCATTATTTATTATAATTGTCCAATCCCACCTTCAGGAAGTCCATATATTCGTTTATATCTTCGTCGTACGAGCGGCTACCAGTAAGCGGTTTGCCCTCATTGTCGAGTAGGATATACATAGGCTGGGTATTAGAACCGAATTTATGGCGCTGCAAATAGCTCCACTTGTCACCTACGGTGCGTAAGGTACGCTGTGTGCCGTCGGTATCAGTCACGGTTATCTGCTCGGGCAATGGAGTCTTGTCGTCCACATAAAGCGAGATAAGCACATATTTATTATTAAGCATATCTGCCACCTTTGCATCTGTCCATACGGCAGCCTCCATCTTTCGACAGTTTACACAACCGAATCCAGTAAAGTCGATCATTACTGGCTTACCTTCAAGACGTGCTGCTGCCATACCTGCCTCGAAATCTTTGAAGCGTGGATGTACCTCATTCTTGTATAAGTTAAAGTCCTGGGTATTCATTGGAGGTGCAAATGCAGACACTGCCTTTAGCGGAGCGCCCCACAAGCCAGGAATCATATAGAAGGCAAATGCCAACGAACCAAGGGCGAGGAAGAACTGTGGCACATTGGTGCGGCGGTTCTCATCGTCGTGCGGAAAGTTGAATATACCAAGCAAATACAGACCCAACAGCGAGAATATGGCTATCCAAAGGGCAAGGAAAGTCTCGCGGTCAAGGATATGCCAACCATAGGCAAGGTCGGCTACAGAGAGGAACTTCAACGCAAATGCCAACTCTATAAAGCCAAGTACAACCTTAAGCACATTCATCCAGCCACCCGACTTAGGTGCCGACTTAAGCAAAGTAGGGAACATTGCAAACAAGGCAAAAGGTATAGCCAATGCTACTGCAAAGCCCAACATACCGATTGTTGGTGCTACAATACTGCCTTCGGATGCTACAGCCACGAGCAAGAAGCCGATGATAGGACCTGTACATGAGAAGCTAACAAGCGACAATGTGAATGCCATGAGGAAGATGCTAAGCACTCCACTGGTCTCATCGCTCTTCTGATCTATCTTATTGCTCCACGATGAAGGCAATGTTATCTCGAATGCTCCAAAGAACGAAGCTGCGAACACCACAAGCAACAAACAGAAAAGGATATTGAATATAGCGTTTGTAGAGAGTGCGTTGAGTGCGCTTGCGCCAAAGAGCAACGACACTATCAAGCCCAATGCCACATATATCACTACAATAGACACGCCATAAGTAATTGCCTCGCGAATGGCTTTCTTGCGATCCTTGTTACGTTTTAGGAAGAAGCTCACGGTCATTGGAATAATTGGCCATACACATGGGGTAAAGAGTGCAAGGAAACCGCCAACCAGTCCGGCAAGGAATATATAAAGAAGCGAATTGCTTACTGGCTTGTCAAACTTTGCAAGTTCCTTTATCACCGGTGTCCATAGCTTCTGCACCTCGGCATTATCGAGTTGAGGAGCTGCTGCACTATCTGCAATAGCTACCGAGTCGACTGCACCTGCCTTTACCATAGAAGAGTCGAGTCCACCAGCTTTCAAAGTTTCGGCAACATCATCAGTCTCAGCAGACTTTTCATCAGCAGCTGCTTTGCCATCAATAGCGGGCGACTTTCCTGAGAAGTGGGCATTCACTTGAGTTGGCGGCATACACATCTCGTCGTTGCATGCACCATACTCCAGATATGCCTTAATAGTATAAGTGGGTTTAGTGAACTTCACCTTCTGCACAAACTGCACGCTGTTCTCAAAGAATCGCAGTTTCATGCCGAACATATTGTCCATCATTGAAATCTCGTGTCCACGTGGTGTCAGTTTGCCAACAAGTTCTACACCATCTTTCTTGTCTACATGGAAAGACGCCTCGATAGGACCATCACTACCGAGATTGGTTGAATAAACGTGCCAACCGTGAGCTATCTTACCGTCGAACACAATCTCTGCCTCAGCCGTGCTGCCTGTCTTCAGGTGCGACTTAAACTTCACGGGGTCAGCCATCTGCGCATTGCAAAACATTGCCACCAAAAGGAGCAACGCTAATGACATCGCTTTTCTCATAATCTGTATACGGATATTGGTTAGAAAAAAGTGCGTACTCCCACCGGGAATCGAACCCGGATCAAAGGTTTAGGAAACCTCCGTTCTATCCATTGAACTATAGGAGCAGCCTGATACTTTTATTAACAATCTGACAAAAAGATCGGATTGTGACTGCAAAATTATTGATTTTTTTCGGATTTAAGAAATAATACATTAATAAAAATTTAAAATCCCAAGCCGAGGCTGCTTGCGACAAACCTCCGACCTGGGATTATTCTATATTATCATGCGTTTCTGTATTGGTACTACTTAGTCTTGTCTATGACTATTCTCTTATAGTTTTTGATGTTGCAAAGGTAGGATAAAAATTGGCTAAGGGCTATCAAAATCGTGAAAAGGTAGGAGAAATAGCTTGTAAAAAAAAGAAGATAATATTACAATTTCAATAAAATAACACAAGAAATAAATATATATGTCGGAAAAATTAGTACATTTGCAACCTACAATCTGCATTCAACAAACACTACCAATTATGACGTCTTTTCAACTTCAAGAATGTTTTGAGGTTATTGCCTTGTGCGTTGCTTCAATATACCTTACTATATGTATATGCATAGGTTTCTTCAAAGCACCTAAGGACGAGTTATATCGTCCATACCGTCAGTCTAAGCGCATGCTGACAGCGGCATTAGCCTCTATGGCTATAAATCTTATCATGTGGCGTATACTTACTACGGGCGATTGGAGCAAGTTCAACTATGGCATAGCAATTCTTGATGTCGTACTGTTCTACTTTGAGGAGCTTATGATGTGCTACTCGTTCTGCCATATCCTCAACAATAGTTTCCTTACTCGTAGGCGAATAACAAAGGATGTTACTCATATTTTAGTTGCCACCGTATTAGTGCTATTGCCATTGATACCAGGCTTGCAACATTTCACCCAGTATTTCTTTTTAGCTGCGCTGATAATTATGGTGGTCAACATCTCCGAACTGGCTTTCCTCTTTCGCAAGCAATATAAGCTCAACGGCGAAATGCTCGACAACTACTTCTCCAACGATATGCACTACTTTGTGCGCTGGACCAGCCGAAGCATTACATTGCTTATCATTTCATGGGTGTTTGCAGTAGTTACACTGTTTACCAACGTATACGTCAATCTTGTGTTCCAGGCTTACATGGTTACGCTAAACTTTTATATTGCCATAAACTTTACCAACTTCTGCACCAAATACGGCGACATAGCACGTGCCTATCTACCTGCAGGAGAAGATCCTGAAGACATTATTATAAAACCAAAAGAAACCGACAGCCAAACTATTGAGGTACAAACACTGGAACAACGCATCAATACATGGATGGAAGCTAAAGAGTATGTTGGCTCTCAATTTACCATTGACGAGCTTGCGACAAAACTCGGAACCAACAAAGGCTATCTATCCTTCTTCATAAATGAGCATTTTGGCACCAACTATAGTGTATGGGTATCAGGTCTACGCATCAATGAGGCTAAGCAACTGATGACAGCCAACCCAGAACGCAAAATGGAAGACATAGCCTATACAGTTGGATTCTCATCACCATCCTACTTCTCTAAGGTGTTCGCATCACATGAGGGTATGTCACCTACGGTATGGCGAAGAGAGGTGATGAGCAAGTAATAGCCTAAACAAAAATTAGTACATACAGAATAACGTTCATTACACGGACAAAATACTTAGTCGTGTGTAATGAACGTTATTATTATGATATATAATAAGGTGTAAAAAGAATAGCTACTCACGCCATGGATACTTGGCATGCGACCTGCTGTCGGTCTTTGCGTTCTCATCCACATAATAGCCCTTCTCGCTTGGCTTGCCATTTACAAGTTCCTCCATGCCACCCTCAGCATCCTTCTGTTGCTTGAACAATTCCTCGTAGTCGAGATCATTATCGGATGGCGGCACCACATTAACATCAAAGACAAGAGTTGCCATGCCTCGCGGAAGTATATTGCCATATAAACGGATGGCATGTTTAACTCTACATTATGGTAGTTGTAATCGTCGTATACCTTCGACTTTGTCTCAACCATCAGTCTGCCAACAAAGAACATACGCCAGCCACTCCAGCCTTCATCCTTAAAGTTGGTCATATCAAGCACCTCCTCGTCGGTATAATTATGCTTGTCGGCAAATATCTTTAGCAGTATGTCGCCATAGCGATTACGCAGTTTGGCGTAAAATTTCTCCTTGCGTGCGTTGTTATACTTGTCCCAAGCAAGGCGTGGCGTTAAGAAAACAACCATAAGGATACTAAAAAACAGCACCGTAAGCGAAACCTGAACCACGAAAGGATAAAGGACAGGAAATGCAAAAACCGCGGTTTCATCGGGAAATACAGGATAACAGGAGAGAAAGAAATGTATAATTGCTGGTAGCAGATAAAAAGGAGAAAAACAAAAAGAGGATGTGTCAAAATGGGAGTTATCGGAATTTAAGAAGAAGTTAATCCATCTACGATGGATGGAAGTTAACGGACAAATGCTTTGTTTTCAGCAAATCATACATACGTCCGCTAACTTCTGTTAACTTCGGACGAAGCCCAAACTTCCTTTAACTTCTTTTTGACTTTACCTTTGCATTATCAGATATTAATTATAAAAAGTTCATCTCTGAT
>ERZ1026884.1218-NODE-1218-length-14394-cov-5.102657_pt1 | contig 14394 bp, 10 predicted proteins | sample MGYA00380172_ERZ1026884 | MGnify/ENA primary metagenome ERZ1026884 (study PRJEB33269, sample SAMEA4719808) | human gut metagenome | biome: human-associated habitat; feature: organic feature; material: feces | place: Cameroon | collected 2013-10 ... | reverse complement strand
GTGTGGGCGAAAAGATTGAAGATTTGCAGCCGTTTGATGCAGATGCGTTTGCAGCAGGTCTTTTTGATGCTAAAATTCCTGATGATGATAAGGAAATTACGGATTTTATTCAGCACGATGAAGATAATGCAGAAGAAAAAGCAGAGTAAGGGGTGTTAATATGGATTTTATTTTAGCAACAAATAATATGAAAAAGCTTGCGGAAATGCAAAGAATTTTATCCCCGCTCGGTATAAATGTTGTAACAGCAAAAATGCTTGGCGTTACACTTGAAGATGTTGAAGAAGACGGTGAAACATTTGAAGATAATGCAAAGCTTAAAGCAAGGGCGGCTTGTAAAGAAATGAATATGCCGGCTATTGCAGATGATTCGGGACTTTGTGTTGATTATCTTAACGGTGCGCCGGGTATCTTTTCGGCACGCTTCGCAGGTGAACACGGAAATGATGAAAAAAATAATGACCTTCTTTTAGAAAAGCTTGACGGTGTACCGCTTGAAAAGAGGACGGCACATTATGTTTGTGCTATTTGCTGTACTTTCCCTGACGGTCGTGAAATTGTTGTCAGGGGCGAATGTGGCGGCGTTATCGGCTTTGAAAGGGACGGTAATGAGGGCTTTGGATATGACCCTCTGTTTTTGGTTGACGGCAAAGCTTTCGGCAGATATACAGCAGAGGAAAAAGATAAAATCAGCCATAGAGGTAACGCACTTCGCTTACTAACAAAAGAATTGGAGAAAATCATATGACATCTAAAGAAAGAGCAGCTTTAAGAGCAAAAGCTAACGGGCTTGAACCGATTATTCAGCTTGGTAAAGAGGGCATAAGTGAAAATTTGCTTACCCAAATTGATGATACACTTGATACCAGAGAACTTATTAAAATCAGAGTTCACCTTGAATCTGCACCTGAAACACCAAAGGAACTTGCACAAAAGCTTGCAGATCCGCTCGGTGCCGAGGTTATTCAGGTTATAGGCGGAATTATTGTTCTTTATCGTGAAATTGATGAAGAGCGAATTGCCGAAAAAAAGAAAAAAAGAGGTTCAGGCACAGCAAAAGCAACAGCTAAAAAGAAAGTAAAGATTAAGGGCAAAAGACAGCGCCAAAGAGAAAAGGAAGCTAAAAACCCTTATGCAAAATATGATAGACCTAAATATTATGGCAGATAAGCTTAAAATCGGAATTTTCGGCGGCGCGTTTAATCCTGTTCATAATGGGCATTTGAATTTGGCAAAGCATTATCTTGATGAACTTGGGCTTGATAAGATTTTGTTTATACCGACTAATATACCGCCGCATAAATCAAACGAAGATTTTGCAGGCAGAAAAGACAGATTTAATATGCTCCGGCTTGCAATAAAACCGTATGATAAATTTGAAGTATCGGATATTGAATTTAAGCGTGACGGCAAAAGTTATACTTATGATACTTTGCTTGAACTGAAAAAAATATATAAAAATGCAGAGTTTTACCTTATAATTGGGGCAGACCAATTGCTTCATTTTGATAAGTGGTATAAGTATAAAGAAATTCTTACTCTTGTAACTCTTTGCACAAGTGCAAGGGAAAATGAAGCCGAAAAAGCACAGATAATTGATTTTGCGTCAAGCTTAAACGGACTTGATATAAATAAATTTAAACTTTTGGCTTCACCTGTATTAAAGGTCAGTTCAAGTGAAATAAGAAATAAAATAAAATCGGGTGAGGATTTTTCAAATCTTGTGCCTGAAAAAGTGTATGATTATATAATAAAGAGGCGAATTTATAATGTATGATACCGAAAAATACGCAAAAATTTTGAAAGATACATTATCTGACAGGCGATTTTACCATTCGCTTTGCGTATCACAAAGTGCCATTAAACTTGCAAAGCGTTATGGTGTGAATGAAGAAAAAGCCGAAGTTGCAGGGCTTTTGCATGATATTACAAAAGAAACTGATAATGCTGTTCAACTTGAAATAATTAAAAATAACGGTATTGAACTTCACAGTTTTGATAAAAAGAGCGATAAATTTTTGCACCAAGCATCAGGTGCCGGAATGGCAATTAAGCTTGGTATTGATGATATGGATATTATAAATTCTATAAGGTATCATACCACAGGCAAGGCAAATATGACTATGCTTGAGCAGATTGTATATCTTGCCGATTTTATTTCAGCCGATAGGGATTATCCCGATGTAGATGTTATCAGAAAAGAAACGGAAAAGGGTATTGAATACGGTTTGCTTTACGGCACTGCTTATACAATTAAGTCGGTGGCAAAAAGGCAAATACCGCTTCATCCTTTGACTGTTGAAGCATATAATTGGATACTTGATGAGTATTTTAAATAGAAAGGGTGAAGTTATGCAGGCACTTAATATTGTAAAAACAGCAGTTAAAGCTATTGACAGCAAGAAAGGCGAGGATATTGAAGTAATCGGTATTACCGATTTAACTGTTCTTACCGATTACTTTGTAATTGCCACAGCTACAAGTTCAACTCAAATCAAAGCTATGGCTGATGAAGTTGAGTATAAGCTTGACGAACTCGGCGTTGAGCCGCACCATATAGAAGGCAGAAGCACAAATTGGGTTTGCCTTGATTATAATTCGGTTGTTATTCATATTTTCCATAAGCAGCAGCGTGAATTTTATTCACTTGAGCGTTTATGGGAAGATGGCGAAGTTTTAGATACAGCAAAATTATTGGAGGATTAAAATAATGGAATACAATTTTAAAGAGATTGAAGCCAAATGGCAAAATGTTTGGTACACTCAAAACACATTCGCAGCAAAGCAGGATTTTTCACTTCCTAAATATTACTGCCTTGTTGAATTCCCTTATCCGTCAGGTCAGGGACTTCATGTAGGCCACCCAAGGTCTTATACAGCTCTTGATATAGTTGCCCGTAAAAAAAGACTTCAGGGATATAATGTTCTTTACCCTATGGGTTGGGATGCTTTCGGTCTTCCGACTGAAAACTTCGCAATTAAAAATCATATTCATCCTGAAGAAGTAACAAAGCAAAATGTTGCAAGATTTAAGCAGCAGCTTCAGTCACTCGGCTTTTCGTTTGACTGGACAAGGGAAATTAACACTACTGACCCGAGCTATTATAAATGGACACAGTGGATTTTCCTTCAACTTTTCAAAAAGGGACTTGCCTACAAAAAAGAAATGGCTGTAAACTGGTGTACTTCTTGCAAATGCGTGCTTGCAAATGAAGAAGTTGTAAACGGTGTATGTGAGCGTTGCGGCAGTGAAGTTATCAGAAAGAACCAGAGCCAGTGGATGCTTAAAATTACCGAATATGCTCAAAGGCTTGTTGATGATCTTGATGACCTTGATTTTATTGACAGAGTTAAGGTTCAGCAGAAAAACTGGATTGGCCGTTCAACCGGTGCAGAAGTTGATTTCGGCACAACTTTGGGTGATACTTTAACTGTATATACTACCCGCCCTGATACTCTTTTCGGCGCAACATATATGGTTATTTCACCTGAACACCCGCTTGTTGAAAAGTGGGCAGATAAGCTTAAAAATATTGATGAAGTTCGTGCTTACCAGCAGGAAGCTGCACATAAGTCAGACTTTGAAAGAACTGAACTTAATAAGGATAAAACCGGTGTTAAGCTTGATGGTGTAATGGGTATCAACCCTGTAAATGATACTGAAATTCCTATTTTTATTTCAGACTATGTACTTACATCTTACGGTACGGGTGCGATTATGGCAGTTCCTGCACACGATACTCGTGACTGGGAATTCGCAAAGAAATTCGATTTACCTATTATCGAAGTTGTTGCAGGTTCAAAAGTCGGTGTTGAAAACGAAGCATTTACAGACTGTGCAACAGGCAAACTTGTTAATTCATCATTCCTTACAGGTATGACAGTTGAAGAAGCTAAAAAAGCAATTACCGAATGGCTTACTAAAGAGGGTAAAGGCCACCAAAAAGTAAACTTTAAGCTTCGTGACTGGGTATTTTCACGCCAAAGATATTGGGGTGAGCCTATTCCTATTGTTAAGTGTGACGATTGCGGATATGTTCCTGTTCCTGAAAGTGAACTTCCTTTAAGACTTCCTATGGTGGATTCATATGAACCTACCGATACAGGCGAATCACCGCTTGCAAAAATGACAGATTGGGTTAACACCACTTGCCCTTGCTGCGGAAAACCTGCTAAAAGGGAAACAGATACAATGCCGCAATGGGCAGGTTCATCTTGGTATTTCTTAAGATATATGGACCCGCACAATGATAAAGAACTTGTTTCAAAAGAAGCGGCAGAATATTGGAGTCCGGTAGATTGGTATAACGGTGGTATGGAGCATACTACTTTGCACCTTCTCTATTCTCGTTTCTGGCATAAATTCCTTTATGACATCGGTGTTGTTCCTACTAAAGAACCATATCAAAAGCGTACATCACACGGTATGATTCTCGGTCAAAACGGTGAAAAGATGTCAAAGTCAAGGGGCAATGTTGTTAACCCGGATGAAATTGTTGACCAATACGGTGCAGATACAATGCGCCTTTATGAAATGTTTATCGGTGACTTTGAAAAAGCTGCACCTTGGAACAGTGATTCTATCAAAGGCTGTAAGAGATTTATTGAGCGTTTCTGGAATTTGCAAGAAATCGTTAAAGACGGCGATGAATATTCACCTGAACTTGAAGCTCTTATGCATAAAACAATTAAAAAAGTTACAGATGATATTGATAATCTTAAGTGCAACACAGCTATTGCATCAATGATGACCCTTGTAAACGAAATGTATTCAAAGGGTGTTAATAAAGCCGAACTTCGTGATTTAACTATCATTCTTAACCCATTTGCACCTCATGTTACAGAGGAAATGTGGGAAATAATGAACTTCGGCGGTGCTGTACACGAAGCAAAGTGGCCTGAATTTGACGATGAAAAGACTAAAGAAAACAGTGTTGAAATCGCACTTCAGGTTAAAGGTAAGGTTCGTTCAAGAATTGTTGTTCCAATTGATATAAGCAAGGAAGATGCAATCGAACTTGCTAAAAAAGATGAAAAAATTGCCGCTGAAATTGCAGGCAAAGAAATTAAGAAAGAAATTTATGTTCCGGGCAAGCTTGTAAATATTGTTGCAATATAATTGGCAAGTGCCTTTTGAGGTGATATTATGCCTAAGAAAAAAATATATACAGTCGCAACTTCACACCTTGATACAGTGTGGAGTTGGGACTTTGAAACTACTGTCAGCCAATATATTTATAATACTTTAGTTGATAATTTTAAGCTTTTTGAAAAATATCCTTCATATAAATTTTCTTTTGAAGGTTCATATCGCTATGAACTAATGGAAGAATATTATCCTGAACTTTTTGATAAAATGAAGGATTATATTGCAAAGGGAAGGTGGAATGTCTGCGGCTCTGCATTTGAAAATGGGGATACAAATATTCCGTCACCCGAAGCACTTTTCAGAAATATACTTTTCGGCAATTCCTATTTTGATGAAAAATTCGGTAAAAGAAGTGTTGATATTTATCTGCCGGATTGCTTCGGCTTCGGCTGGGCACTTCCTGCAATTGAACGCCATTCAAACCTGATGGGATTTACTACCCAAAAGCTTGCTTGGGGCAGTGCATACGGTATTCCGTTTGATATAGGCAAATGGCAGGGTGTTGATGGAAGTGAGGTTTATGCAAGTATTAACCCGCACGATTATTATTACACTCTTACAAAGCTTCGTGATTGGGATTTTGTTCTTAATAAGTTTAAAGAAAATGAAAAGTATGACCTTAATGATACATATATCTTTCACGGTATTGGTGACAGGGGCGGCGCACCTGATGAAAAGAGTGTTGCTTTTGTTGAAGAAGAAATCAAGAAAAATGATGAAAGTGATATTGAAGTAATTGCGGCAAGCGCAGATGAAATATATCACGATATTGAAAATAATTATACCGACGAGCAAAAGGCTAAACTTCCGGTTTGGAAAAATGAATTTGTAATGCAAAATCACGGTGTAGGCGGTTATACATCGCGTGCAATCGGCAAGCGATGGAACAGAAGATGTGAAGAACTTGCGGATATAAGTGAACGCGCAGGTGTTATTTCATCATATCTCGGCTTAACCGATTATAACCAAAATGCAATTAACCGTTCATGGAAACGCTTTATTGCACATCAGTTTCATGATGATATGCCGGGTACAAGCTGCCAAAGGGTATATAAACGCTCATGGAATGATTATGCAGTTTCAATGAATCAGTTTACAAATGAACTTGAAGCTTCAATGTCGCCTGTTTCATCACTTATGAAAACAGATTTTTGCTCCGGCATTCCTGTAATGGTTTATAACCCTGTTGAAGCGGACAGGCGCGGTGCGGTAACACTCCGCCTTGATGATGTTTCATCTTCTTATGTAAGGGTTTATGATGAAAAAGGCAGAGAAATCAAAAGCCAGGTAACTCCGCTTGAAAACGGAGTGCTTGAACTTGTTTTTGTTGCCGATGTTAAAAGCCTCGGCACAAGGGTATATGATGTTCGCCCGAGTGACAGACCTTGCTGCGTTAAAAGTGAAATTTCAATAAATTCCGATAACGCAATGGAAAATCAAAAGTATATTGTTACTCTAAACAGAAAGGGCAATATATCATCAATTCTTGATAAAGAGCTTGATGAAAAAGAAATACTTAAAGAGCCTATTACTCTTGGCTTATTCAATTACACCGGCTCAAAGGAATGGCCTGCGTGGGAAATGAATTTTAAAGAAGCAAATAAAGATGCAGACCGCATTCCGAATGTAGTAACCGTAACTGTATTGGAGCAAGGCCCTGCAAGAGTATCATTTAAAGTTGTTCAAAGTGACAGAAAAAGTACATTTACTAATATTATTGCCCTTACAGACGGATGTGATATAGTAGAAGTATATTCCGAAATTGAATGGCAGAATTTGAGAACTCTTGCCAAAAATAAGTTTTCTTTCACGGCAGAAAATGAAAAAGCTACTTTTGATTTGGGACTCGGTGCAATTGAACGCGGAAATATGAGCGAAAAGCTTTTTGAAGTTCCTGCTCAAAAATGGGTTGATTTAACAGATAAAAGCGGCGAGTTCGGTGTTTCTGTTTTAAGTGAATGTAAATACGGTTGGGATAAGTATAAGGATAATACACTTCGCCTTACCGCAATTCACACACCGAAGCGCAATTATCGTATTGATTCAATGCAGTCGTTTATGGATTTGGGGCTTAACAGATATTCATTCGCAATTTTCAGCCATAAGGGCAAGGCACAGGCTAAAACTCAGCTTGAAGCAAGAAAGTTTGTAACTCCTATGACTGCTTATGTAACAACTAAACACCAGGGTAAACTAAAAAATGAATATTCTTTCGGCTCTGTTTCAAGTAATGATGTAATTATTCGCGCAATCAAAAAGGCAGAAAATAGCGATGAAATTATCGTTCGCCTTAATGAAGGTGCAAACAGCGAGGTTGAAAACTTTACATTGACTTTGGGTGAGGGTATTCAATCTGCCAGAGAAATTTATGCAAGCGAAGAAGAAAAGGGCAGTGCTGTTGTTGAAAACGGAAAGCTTGTTACAAGCTTCAAGCCTTATGAAATCAAAAGCTTTGCACTTAAATTGAAGCCAAGCAGTATTGATTCGCTTAAAACAGAAAGCGTACCTGTTTTGCTTAATTATGATAAAAATATTATCACAAAAAAAGGCGAAAAAGGTGATTTTGAATATACAATTCCAAGCACCCTTGTGCCTGATGAAATTATGGCAAACGGTACCTTGTTTAAATTAAATAAGGACGATAAAAACGCTCTTATTTGCCAAGGCCAAAAAATTAAGCTTGGCGGTAATGCGAATAAACTTGTTTTGCTTTGTGCTTCAATGGCAGGGGATAAAAAAGCTTCCTTTATACTTGGAAGCAAAAAGGAAGAAAAAACGGTTCTTTCGGCATTTGAACGCTTTGCCGCTTGGGATTTATATGACTATGGCGAAACAGCTTATATCAAATCGGGTAAAATCGGCTATGAATTTACACATTGCCATAAAAACGGAGAAGTTCAGTTTGCAAAACAGATGTACTTTTTCCTTGTGGAATTTGAACTTGGCGGTGAAAATGAAATCACTTTGCCTAATGATTCGGATATTGTGATTTTATCTGCAAGTGAGGTTAATGCACCGTACGGTAAGCTTGTAAGCCCGACTTATGACGAGGTTGAAAAAAGGCCGTTTACTTTTAAACTCAATTTAAAAGAAAAAATTCAGTATGCATATAATAAGTGTGTTTGGCAACTTCACGATAAAGATAATTTTATCAAAGATAACAATAAGGGCAAGGATTACTGATAAGGGGAAATATTATGGCTAATAATTTTGAAAAAAACTGGACAACCAATAATAACAATTATCCGCTTGACAGCAAAGAGGTTGAAAGATACCTTTCTGTTAAGCCGAGTGAAAATCAACTTACTCTTGTTGACAAGCCATTTTATACCTTTATGCACTTTGGTATGAATACCGCTACCGACAGGGAGTGGGGTGCAGGTGTTGAAAAAGCATCTGATTTTACTATCAAATCAATCAATGCAAAGCAGTGGGTTGATACTGCAAAGCAGGCAGGTGCAACAGGCGTGATCCTTACTTGTAAGCACCACGACGGTTTCTGCCTTTGGCCAAGTGAATACACAGATTTCTGCGTTAAAAATTCATCTTATAACGGTGATATTGTAAAAGAAGTATCCGATGAATGTCATAAGCAGGGTATGGATTTCGGTGTTTATCTTTCACCTTGGGATATGCACGATGAACGCTATGGTACAGATGCGTATAATGATTATTTTTGCAATCAGCTTACAGAACTTCTTACTAATTACGGTAAAATTTTTGAAGTCTGGTTTGACGGCGCAAAAGGTTCAAATGCTAAAAAGTTTGAATACGACTGGCAAAGATATTATGACCTTATCCGTAAGCTTCAGCCAAAAGCTAATATTGCTATTTGCGGCCCCGATATTCGCTGGGTAGGTAATGAGGGCGGCAAGTCAAGAAAGAGCGAATACAGCGTAGTTCCTTGCGCACTTCGTGAAGCTGACAGAATTATGGCTTTGAGCCAGCAGGATGAAAATCAGGCATCTTCTCTTCAAAAGTATAATCAAATGGATGAAGATTTGGGCTCAAGAAAAATTCTTGAAAAAAACGCATATCTTTGCTGGTTTCCTGCCGAAGTAGATGTTTCTATCCGCAAGGGTTGGTTCTTCCACGAAAAAGACAACAGAAATTCGAAAAGTGCTAAAAAGCTTTTTAAAATCTATCTTAATTCGGTTGGCAATAACTGCACGCTTCTTCTCAACATTCCGCCAAATGCACAGGGTGAAATACATAAAAAAGATGTTAAAAACCTTAAAAAGCTTGGTAAAATGATAAACGATATTACTCAAAATCCTATTGTTTATCAGGAACTCGGTGAACTTACCAAGGATAATGGATTTATTGATTTCACATTCAACGATGTTCGCAAGGTTAATTATGTTGTGTTGCAGGAAGATATTGCAAACAGCCAGCGTGTTGAACTTTTTGACCTTTATATTCAAAAAGCAAACGGTAAGTTTAAGCGTGTTTATAAGGGTACTGTTATCGGTGCTAAAAAAATTGTTAATCTTAAAGGCAAAAAGGCAAAGGGTATTCGCTTTGTAATTCGCCAAAGCCGTTCAACACCTATTATTAAATCAGTTGGTATTTACGAATGATTGTACACCTGTATAATTTTGTATAAGCTAAAATTGTAAAGTTTAGAATTAGTTTAGCCTCTTTTATTTTTTGCGTGATATAATTAAAGCGTGATAAATAAGGGAGGCTGATTTTATGACTGATAAAGTTAAAAATGAAGAAAAAGTTGTTGAAAAAAACAAGTTTGCAAAAGACTTGTGTTTTGACAAGATTGTTTGGATTTTTATGATTAGCTGTATAGTGGGCTTTCTTGTTGAAACACTGTGGTGTTTAATTAAGAACGGATATATCGAATCGCGCCAATCTCTTGTGTGGGGGCCGTTTTCGGTTGCTTACGGTATGGGTGCAGTTGTGTTAACTCTTGCACTTTATAAGGTTAAGGATGCACCTGTTTGGAAAGTGTTTGGTGTATCATTTATCGTAGGTACAATAACGGAATATATCTGCTCACTCGGGCAAGAAATTGTGTTTGGCTCTGTTGCGTGGGATTACAGCAAAATGCCGCTTAATATCAACGGCAGAGTGTGCTTTCTTTATTCCTGCTTTTGGGGGCTTTTGGGAATATTGTGGATAAAAGCTGTTTATCCTATAATGTCAAAGGTTATTGAAAAATTGCCGGTTAAACTCGGCACAATTATAATGTGGGCATTTATTGTATTTTTTGTATTTGATTCATTTGTTTCCGCTACTGCGGGGCTTCGTATGGATAAGCGTGACGCAGGTCAGGCACCTAATAATGTTTATGAGCAGTTTCTTGATAATCATTTTCCTGATGAGAGAATGAATGAGATATACGCAAATTCCCAAAAAGTAACTAAATAAGAACGCAGCGTTGCCGTGTCGGCACACCGCAATAAAAAAGCAGTTCAAAAATCGAGTTGCCTTTTTTTTATTGCATTTACAAATATTGACAAATACTGCACTGCAAGATATAATAAAACAAATCTGATATACATAGGTTTTTATATTTGTTTTGAATATAAAATTAAAAGGGAATCCGGTGCGAATCCGGAGCAGTCCGAACCTCTACCGTATTTGCTGACGAGAAATATTCGCTAAAGGCGGCCATTGCTCTTTTGAGTGAGAAGGTTTATTTTAAGGTTGAAGCATTAGTCGGGAGACCTGCCGTGTATATGGTTTTTGCAGTGCTTTAGGTTGGAAGTCGGCAGTATTTAACATATGGGATAACTATGCCCATATGCTTTTTGCTATACAATTTTTATGCACTGTTTTAAACGGTGCATTTTTTTATGCTCTAAATTGAAAGGAGAAAAGATGAAAAAATCAATTACAAAGGCTTTGGCAGTTTTTATGTCGCTTATGCTTGTACTTATGAGCGCACTTCCTGCTATGGCTGAAAATTCAAGCGAGGTTGAGGCGTACCTTAACAGCACATACGCAAAGGCAATCGACCCGTACGGCAACCTTAAAAAGGATGATGAGGGCAGATATATTATCCCTCTTTCCAAAACAAGTGTTTCTCTTAAAAAGGACACGTCATCAAAGCTTTATACTTCTTCTTGGAGTTCAAGCGACGATACTTATGCAAAGGTGACAAGCAGCTATTCCGCTTCTGCAAAAATTACTCATCCGTCATATAATGAAGGTGCTAAGGTTGTTACTCTTACTCTTAAAATATTAGATAAAACCGACGGCAAAACTGTTTTAGGAACAAGAGATTATATTCTTTATATTGAAACAAAACTTGCTACTTATTTTCTTGATGTAACTGCTAAGAATGAAAAAGGCGAGATTATTGACAACGCAAAAGTCAGTGTTTTTGACAGTCGTAATATTGAACAAAATCCGTCGTCACTCAGCGCTAATACCGAATACACTCTTACCGTTTCGGCTTTGGGATATGTTCGTGACATAAGAAAAATCACTTTAACTCAAAATACTAAACTTGATGTTATATTAAAAGAGGGCGCAACAGTTGATTTTACCGTTAAACTTGCAACGGGAGCTAAAACGGATAATGCTACCTTAAAAGTAACGTCAGCAAACGGCAGTCAAACATATTCTCCGATAGAGGACGAATACGGCTATGAAACCTCACAGTTTGAGCTTACCCCCGGCGAATATAAATACTATGCAACTTATCAAAGCGGCAGTCAAACGGCAGCGGGTATATTTACTGTCGCAGAGGGTACAAAGTCACTTAATATAACGGTAAATCTTAAATATACCGAATATAAGGTTAAATTTGATGTTACACCTGAAAATGCAAAAATTACACTTAAAAAGAACGGATCAAGCGGCGCTTACGGCGACGAAATTTTGCCTGATGAAAACGGATATTATACGATTGTTTACGGTCAATACCGTTATACCGTTGAAGCAGAGGGATTTATTACTGTAAGTAAGACATTTAATGCTACCGATACATCTCTTAAAAATAATAACTATGTAATTACCGTTAAACTTGACTCGCTTTATGATTCACTTCTTAATAAAGCAGACGATTATCTTTTTGCTCAGTCGGGCGACGGAATGATGATGACTGAATTTTCAGGCGTTCATACAGACGGCGATTTCGGTTACGTTTCTGATGTTGACTCCGATTATCAAGATACAAACGTTATTGAAACAGTTGAAGAAAAAATCAATTCAAATGTAAAATCCGATGAAAAAATCACGGTTAAATTAAACGCCGTTAAAAATATTGACGGTGACGATGATAATACAGTTATTTTCAAAAACGGCAATATCTATTATAAGGGCGTTGATTCTTCAAATTATGACGAAGATTTTTACGGCGCAGTTTACGACCTTTCACTTACTTTAACTTGCGGCGATAAGACTAAGGAAAGCGAGGTAAGAGTAGTAGTTCCTTATCATACGTTTACAAGGCTTCAAAGACTTGACAGCGCTGCTCTTTATGCCGTAAACTTTGCAAATATTAAGGGCGAAAACAAGAGTGCAGCTGATGTTACCCGCAATCTTGATTTGATAAATACTGCAGATACGGATGATTACAGCTATTATTCAATTTGCTCAAGCTGGGTATCCGATCACCCCGAAATTATTGATGCAAAAACAGGTAAAGTAACAAGACCTGAAAAGGATACTATGGTTAAACTTACGGTTAAAACATATTATTCAGCTTCGTTTGTTGAAGAAACAGATTTCTTCTTTGATCCGGGTCCTTTGGGCGATAATGCGGCTTACAGAAGTGTAAGAGTTATGGTTAAGGGCACAAAGCAGGACGAGGTTAAGGACAGCAAACCTGCAACAAAGCCGAGCGAACCTTCAACAACTCCTTCAACAACTCAGCCTACAACAAAACCGAGCACAACTAAGAACACTGAGGCGGTTAAGCCTAAAAAGACATCGATTAAAAAACTCAGTAAAGGCAAAAAGAAATTTACCGTTACTTGGGCAAAAGTAAGTGGTGTTAAGGGATACCAAATTCAGTATTCTTCCGATAAAAAATTAAAAAAGAACAATAAGAGCGTTACTGTTACAAAGCAAAAGACAACAAAGGCTACCGTTAAAAAACTTAAGTCTAAGAAAAAGTATTACGTTCGTGTTCGCACATACAAAACGGTAAACGGTAAAAAGATATATTCATCTTGGTCAAAGGTAAAAAGCGTAAAAACCAAGTAAGATTTATTTGTGTTTAACGACGCAATAAAAAAGACAGCCTGATTTTTTAGGCTGTCTTTTGTTATATTCTTTTCTATTTAACTTCAAGATAAAATTCCACACCGGCAAGCGTTTTTGATTAACTTTCTCTTAACGCTTTGTTAATCGCATTTAAAACTCTCTTTTTATCCGCTGACCAAAGCGGTGCAATCAAATCTTTTTTTGCTCCGTCGCCGGTAATGCGGTGAATTACAATATTTTTCGGTATAATTGCAACACATTTTGCAATCAGTTCAACATATTCATCAAATTCAAGGGTTTTAAATAATCCTTTTTCGTAGTCTTTTGCAAGGTCTGTTCCTGCTATTATGTGCAAAAGCTGGAGTTTAATTCCGTCTATTTGGCTTTGGCAAACATATTTTACGCTTTCAAGCATATCTTCTTCACTCTCATTTGGCAAGCCTAATATTATATGCACCACGATATTTACGCCAATGTTTTTTAGCTTTTTAACAGCTTCGTTATATACTTCTAAACTGTAACCTCGCCTTATATACTTTGCACTATCGCTATGTATTGTTTGTAACCCAAGTTCCACAAAAACAGGCTTGATTTTGTTCATTTCATCAAGAAGTTCTATTACATCATCACCCAAGCAATCGGGCCTTGTGGCAATTGATAGTGCAACAATGTCAGGGTGATTTATTGCTTCACTGTATTTTGCTCTTAATATTTCAACCGGTGCATAAGTGTTGGTAAAAGCCTGAAAATATGCAATATATTTCCCGCTTTTGATTTTCTTTTCCACTATTTTTTTGCCGCTTTCAATTTGCTCGGTAATGCTTAGATCTCGGTTTTGTGCAAAATCACCACTTCCGCCTTTTGAACAAAAAATGCAACCTCTTGTATCTATTTTTCCGTCACGGTTTGGGCAGGTGAATCCGCCGTCCAAACTGATTTTGTAAACCTTTTGCCCAAATTTATCTTTCAAATATTTGTTAAAACTTAAATATTCCATATTTATCCCTCATATTATAGTAAATAAAGTATACCATAAAATATATCTAATTAAAATAAAAATTCATATTGTTATTGAC
>ERZ1026884.1207-NODE-1207-length-14450-cov-5.118652_pt1 | contig 14450 bp, 10 predicted proteins | sample MGYA00380172_ERZ1026884 | MGnify/ENA primary metagenome ERZ1026884 (study PRJEB33269, sample SAMEA4719808) | human gut metagenome | biome: human-associated habitat; feature: organic feature; material: feces | place: Cameroon | collected 2013-10 ... | reverse complement strand
AGGTGCTGGTGATAAAGTGAAAGCCCCTCCCAACCCTCCCCGTCGGGGAGGGCTTGGTTACCATTGATTTCTCAAGGCTTAGAAAGGCTTAAAGAAGCTTAGTTTGCCAAGGCTTAGAAAGGCCTAAAGAGGCTTAGCTCGGCTTAAACGCCGCCTTAAAAAGGCTTAGTTCGGCCTATTTTCAAAATAATTAAAAACAATAACAATGATAAAGACTCAAAACCTTACCAAGATCTTCCGCACGGAAGAAGTGGAAACAGTCGCCCTCAACGGCGTTAGTATAAATGTAGAAGACGGCGAGTTCGTCGCCATAATGGGACCGAGCGGCTGCGGCAAGTCGACGCTGCTGAACATCCTCGGACTTCTCGATAATCCCGACTCGGGCGATTATCTGCTCGACGGCGAACCTGTGGCTAACCTCAAGGAGAAGGACCGCACACGTTACCGTCGCGGACGCATCGGCTTCGTGTTCCAGAGCTTCAACCTCATCGACGAGCTTACCGTTGAGGAGAATGTCGACCTGCAACTGCGCTATATGGGCGTAGCGGCGAAGGAACGCCGCGAGCGTGTTACGGAGATTCTGCGCAAGGTGGGCTTGAGCCATCGCGCAAAGCACTATCCGCAGCAGCTCTCGGGCGGTCAGCAGCAGCGTGTGGCGATAGCTCGCGCCGTGGTGGGCAAGCCGAAACTCATCCTCGCCGACGAGCCTACGGGTAATCTCGACTCGAAGAGCGGTCTGGCTGTCATGGAACTGCTCTCGCAGCTCAATGCCGAGGGCACCACAATCGTAATGGTGACCCACTCGCAGCACGACGCGCAGATGGCAAGCCGCATCATCAACCTCTTCGACGGTCAGGTTGTGGAGGGCAGCGAGAGAATTCTTTAACTAAAACGAAACGATAATGAAGACATTCCTATATATGTTTCGCCGCTACCGCATAGCCACGCTGCTCAACCTCTTCGGCTTGAGTGTGGCTGTAGCGACGTTCTACCTGTTCATGACACAGGTGATATACAACCGCACGTACAACCACAACATCAACGACTACGAGCACACATACCGCCTCGAAATCTACGGCAATCTGTTCGGCGACAACTGGGGTTGCACCATATGCCGTCCGTTCGCCACTATGCTTAGGGATATTCCGCAGGTTAAGAGTGCTGTCTATTACTGTCCGTATGTCAACAATACCGACATAAAGGTGAACAACCGCACCATAACCGTGCCTGTTGTGTACATGAGCAAGCCTGGCATTGAGTTCTTTACCGGCAAACTCATCTCCGGCTCAAGCAAGTCATGGGGCACAGGAGCTACTGCCATCGTTAACCGCAGCAATGCCGAGAAGATGTTCGGTACGGCGAATGCTGTGGGTAAGACGTTCGAAGCTATAAACAACAATGATGGCGGAACGATACCCATCACCGTGGTGGGCGTGAGCGAGGATATGCCCGACAACTGCACTGTGTCCAACGGCTTGTATATCTGCGATAACGAGAGCGGAATGACCGACTGGAGCGAGTGGAGCTACTATATATATGTGCGACTTGACAATGGTGCAAGTCCTGAAAAGGTAGTGCGTGGCTTGAAACAGGGCTTCATGAAAGCCCAAGGCATCAGTCCTAAAGACGAGAAAGAGTTTGACAAGCAGATGAAGTTCAGAATAACCTCCGTCGACGACGTCTATTTCTCTGGCATCGGACAGCAGGACAAGGGCAACCGCAGCCTTGTCGACGTGCTCACCGTGGCTTCTGTCTTCGTGCTGTTCATCGCCCTGCTCAATCTGCTCAACTTCCAGCTCTCCGAGGTGCCGATGCGTATGCGCGGCATCAACACACGCCGTGTGATGGGAGCCTCTGTAGGCGGTCTGCGCCTTAAGATGATAATGGAGAGCGTGCTGTTCGCTTTTGTCGGATTGGTTATCGGCGTTCTGCTTGTCGTGGCGTTCCAGCGCAGCGAGGCGTGCATGAAGCTCGTTTCGGGCGACATCAGCTTCTCAGCACACTGGCTTCTTGTCGCCGTCATGGCTGCGTCGGCACTCGTTGTGGGAGCGTTGGCGGCTGTTGTGCCGGCGTTCTACAGCACGTCGTTCGCCCCGGCTCTGGTGCTGAAAGGATCGTTCGGACTCTCGCCGCGAGGCAGACAGCTGCGCCTGGCGATAATGGCGGTGCAGTTCTGCGTGGCTTTCGTGCTCGCTATATATATAGGTGTAATGTCGAGCCAGTCGAGCTATATCTTCAATTGCGACTACGGCTTCAACAAGAACGAGGTGTTCTACGCATGGCTCTCTAATGAGGCAAAGGCGAAGCGCGAGACGATACGCACCGAACTGAAGAAGTTGCCGTTCGTGGAGAGCGTGGGCTTCGCGCAGAGCGCCATCGGCACAAGCGACCAGTATATGGGCTGGGGACGTGGCGACGATGAGCATCAGATGTCGCTGCAGGTGTTGCCCTGCGACTATGAGTATCCGCAAACTATGGGACTGAAGATTCTGGAGGGTCGCAACTTCAACGAGGCTGACATGAAGACGGGTGCCTACGTGCTAAACAAGGCTGCCATGCAGCAGTACAAATGGCTTGCCGTGGGCGACTCTATCGGTCGTCAGAACGAATGGGGACCTATGGCAAACTATCTCATCGTGGGCGTCTGCAACAATTTCAAGCTGAAGTCGATGCGCAACGACAACAGTCGTGTGGCTATTGCGTTCATCATCTTCGGACCGGACATGGAGCAGTGGGGCGACCGCTGCAACCAGGTGTTCGTGCGCGTAGCAAAGGGTCAGGACAAAGTGGAGGCAAAACGCCGCATAACCGACGTGCTCAACCGTCTTGACGCGTCGCAGAAGTACGAGATGAACTTCCTCGACAACGACCTTCAGCAGACCTACGTCGAGGAGTTCCGCTTCATATCGCAGGTGAAGTTCTTCGCCATCATCTGCATCATTATCACCGTTATCGGCGTGTTCTCGCTGACGATGTTCGAGACCGAGTATCGTCGCAAGGAGATAGGCATACGCAAGGTGATGGGTTCGTCGGTAGGTTCCATCGTGCGCCTCTTCGCCATGCGCTACACCGTGCCGCTCGTGGTGTCGTTCGCCGTTGCAGCTCCCGTGGGCTGGTGGCTCAGTATGCAGTGGCTGCAGAGCTTCGCCGAGCACACGCCGCTCCACTGGTGGCTCTTCCCGCTCAGCTTCGTCGGTGTCTCTGCCGTTGTCATTGCAACGGTCGTGGCGCAGTCGTGGCGCGTAGCGACGCAGAACCCCGTGGAGAGTATCAAGACGGAGTGATGGTGAGATGGTGAGATGGTGATGTGGTGAGATATGCTGTTTTAAATTGAGTTGCCGAAAAAATCTGCCATATCTTCCAGCATCGCCGTAACTCTCACATTATAAGCAGAAAAAAGGCTGATAGATACTCCGAAAAAGAGGGGTATCTATCAGCCTTTCTGTCAGTCGTTACTTGCTGTGATGTGCTCTCCCACGGATTTCTCCCAGGGGATGCACTTGTCTCCGCTCGGCTTTGCCGCTTGCCAGAGCAAGAAGTGCACCGACCAAGGATCTCGTGTCCTCCCACGGATTTCACTGATTTGCACAGATGGTTAGGGTGCGTGGTGTTGTCCCACAGAACTGGTGCAGCACCCCCTAAACTTCTGTGTTGATCTGTGCCATCTGTGGGAGGCTCTTCTCTGCAAGAAGATTCTGTGCGTTCCGTGCGTTCTGTGGGAGAATACCGTTTGCTTTGTTGGTGCAGCAGAGACTGCTGCACCCCCTGAGATTGCATCCGTGCCATCTGTGGGAGGCAATTTCAAGAATGTGGGTGCGTGGGTATGGCAGGATGCCATACCCTCCTATGACGCTACGCCTCGCGGTGCTCCGCAATAGCCTTCTTGATGAGCATTTCGAGCTCCTCGCAGAGTTCGGGGTTGTCCTTCAGCAGAGTCTTTGTAGCGTCGCGACCCTGTGCCAGTTTCGAGCCGTTGTAGCTGTACCACGAGCCCGACTTCTGGATGATGCCGTACTCTACGCCGAGGTCTACCATCTCGCCAACCTTTGAGATGCCCTCGCCGAACATAATCTCGAACTCGGTCTTGCGGAACGGAGGCGCCACCTTGTTTTTGATCACCTTCACGCGCACCTGGTTGCCGATGATCTGGTCGCCGTCCTTGATGCCCGTCACCTTGCGGATGTCGAGGCGCACCGAAGCGTAGAACTTCAGGGCGTTACCGCCCGTTGTTGTCTCAGGGTTGCCGAACATCACGCCGATCTTCTCGCGCAACTGGTTGATGAAGATACACGTAGTCTTGGTCTTCGAGATTGTAGAGGTGAGCTTGCGCAGCGCCTGCGACATAAGTCGAGCCTGCAGACCCACCTTGTTGTCGCCCATGTCGCCCTCTATCTCCGCCTTCGGAGTGAGCGCAGCCACAGAGTCGATAACGATGATGTCGATAGCCGATGAGCGTATGAGCTGGTCGGCAATCTCGAGTGCCTGCTCGCCGTTGTCGGGCTGCGAGATCCAGAGGTTGTCTACGTCTACGCCGAGCTTTGCAGCGTAGAAGCGGTCGAAGGCGTGCTCTGCGTCGATGAACGCTGCAATGCCGCCTGCCTTCTGTGCCTCGGCGATGGCGTGTATGGCGAGCGTTGTCTTACCTGACGACTCGGGACCGTATATCTCGATAATTCTGCCCTTCGGGTAGCCGCCGACACCGAGTGCGGCGTCGAGTCCGATGCTACCGGTAGGGATTACCTCGACGTTCTCCACCTGCTCGTCGCCGAGTTTCATGATGGAGCCTTTGCCGAAGTCCTTCTCTATCTTTGACATCGCAGCCTGGAGGGCTTTGAGCTTGCCCGCCTGGTCGATGTTCATTTCTTCTTTAGCCATTTCTTTTTGAGTTTTGAATTTTGAATTATAATTCAATGTCTACATTGAACAGCTCGTGCCAAGGCAGACCCTGCTTGTTGAGCTGCTCCATGAAAGGATCCGGATCGAACTCCTCTACGTTCCAAACGCCCGGCTTGCGCCACAGACCCTTGAAGAACATCATTGCGCCGATCATAGCCGGAACACCTGTTGTGTAGCTTACGCCCTGCATGCCGGTCTCCTTGTAGGCAGCCTCGTGCGAGCAGTTGTTGTAGACGTAGTAGGTCTGTTCCTTGCCGTCCTTGATGCCACGGATGCGGCAGCCGATAGAGGTCTGTCCGTCGTAGTTCTCGCCGAGGTCCTGCGGGTTGGGCAGCACAGCCTTGAGGAACTGCAGTGGCACGATCTTCACCTTCACCTTCTCCGAAGGGTTGTCGGCGAGCGGAGCCTCGTATGTTATCTCGTCGATGCGCGACATGCCGAGGTTCTGAATACAGTCGAGGTATGTGAGGTACTGCTGGCCGAAAGTCATCCAGAAGCGTGCGCGCTTGATGGTCGGGTAGTTCTTCACGAGCGACTCTATCTCCTCGTGGTGGAGCAGGTAGCTCTCCTTCGGTCCCACCTCCGGGTATGTGAGCGGCTTGTGGATCTCGAGCGGAGCAGTCTCCACCCATTTGCCGTCCTCCCAGTAGAGACCCTTCTGAGTGATCTCGCGGATGTTGATTTCGGGGTTGAAGTTGGTAGCGAACGCCTTGTGGTGGTTGCCCGCGTTGCAGTCTACGATGTCGAGATACTGAATCTCGTCGAAGTGGTGCTTAGCTGCGTAAGCGGTGAAGATGCTTGTCACGCCCGGGTCGAAGCCGCAGCCGAGAATGGCTGTCAGACCAGCCTCCTCGAAACGCTTCTTGTAAGCCCACTGCCAAGAGTACTCGAAGTGAGCCTCGTCCTTCGGCTCGTAGTTGGCGGTGTCGAGGTACGAGCATCCGCAAGCCAGACAAGCCTCCATGATGGTGAGGTCCTGATAGGGCAGGGCGAGGTTGATGACCAGTTCCGGCTTGTAGTCGTTGAAGAGAGCCTTGAGCTGCTCCACATCGTCGGCGTCCACCTGAGCGGTCTTGATGTTGGGGTTGCCGATTGCCTTGACAATGCGGTCACACTTCGACTTTGTGCGGCTTGCAATCATGAAGTCGGTGAAAACGTCAGCGTTCTGCGCAATCTTGAACGCTGCAACTGTAGCGACGCCACCGGCGCCGATCATAAGTACTTTTCCCATTGTTTCTATTTTTTTAGTTTGTTGTTTTTTGGTTTTACTATGGGCTTCTTGGGTTTTCTAGGCTTTCTAGATTTTCTAGATTTTCTAGATTAACTAGTTCTTCTAGAACACCTAGCAAGCCTAGAACACCTAGCTTCCCAGCCCACCGCTTTACAGCTCGTTGCCCTTTATCCCGAGGGCGTTCATGAGCGAATAGCCTAAGATTTCCTGCTTGAAGTTGCCACCTTCGAGGGGCTGCATGGCGAAGAGCGTCACTCGTTTCTCCTCGTCATCAACGTCGCGAAGGGCGTGGCGCAGGGCATCCCAGAGCGCGGGGTGCTCGGCGTTGGGGATAGCCATCACGCGATGCACGTCCTTGTGGTTGACCACGGTCTTGAGGATGTCGAGGAAGAAGTCGTTGTGCTTCACCACCTCTTCAACGGGGTAGGAGCTGAGCACGAACTCGCCCAGACCGTCCTTGAACGCCTTTGCGTTTAGGTCGGTTTCGTAGTTGCCGGGTGCGAAGTTCTCGAGCGCAGCCTTCTCCTTAGAGTGGATGAAGATGACCTGCGTCTCGCCCTCGCTGTCGCGGCTCTCGCGCATTCCGCCGTCCAGCGCCACGCAGTCAATCCAGCGTGCGAGGTCGGCTTTCGGGATGCGTCTGCCGAGCATACGCTCGAAGTTGACCGAGAGGTTGAAGGCTACGGAGTCGACATAATCGCCGTCTACGAGGATTATGTTGCGGCTCCATTTGGTATTGTTGAATTGCTGTATATCCATTTTATATGTTATTTCACTATTTCCTTTGTAACCTTGCGCTTGCCGTCGGCATAGGTCACGGCTTTGAGCACGATGGTGCCCTTGGCAGGTGTAGCAATCTGCGCACCCTCCATAGAGTAGTAGCGTGTACTGACAGGCTGCTTCGCTGCGGTGTTGCTGCTGATGCCCGTCGGGTCGAAGTCGTAGAGTGCGCGGTCGGAAGTGGTTGCCGTGCCGTCTATGGTGTACACGCTCTCCACGTGCAGCTTCTTCGCCTGCAGGTTGTGGAAGTAGACAATCTTCAGTGTACCGTTGTTCACGATGTCGTAGTTGTCGGTGAAGCCGAACGGAATCTCGTCCATGTCCTGCGTGAGGTGGTCGTAGAGGTCGGTGGTGAACGTATAGCGTTTGCCGTCGGCATAGATGCGGTAGCTCAGCTTCTCGGGGTTGATATACTCGCCGTCGACGTCCTCGGTCGGGATGTTGAACATGAGAGCCGCGTTCTGCTCGTCCCAATCAAGGTTGGTCGGCATGGCGGGCTTCGTGGCGTGGTCGCCGGCGTAGTACTTCATTGTCACGCCCGTTGCCGTCGTCACGAACTCCTTCAGGTCGTAGGTTGTCTCGCAGAGGTAAGCCTCGGCAGGAGCCATTGTGAGCTGCTTGCGGTCGGCAGAGAAGTTGAAGTTGATGGTGCGGAGATACTCGTAGTTCATATCCTTGTCCACGCTCACCGGCGCAATGCGGTAGAAGAAGAGGTCGGCATCCTTCACAATCTGGAACGACGGGATGGAAGCCGTTGTGCCGCTGTATGTGCCCTCGTACACCTCCTCGGGCGACTTTGAGGCGAGTCCGCTGATGAAGAACTTGCCGTCGCTGAACGCCACCTTCACCAGGCGCGATGTCTTCGCGCCGTAGGCATCCGTGCCGCTGAACACGTAGGTCTGCGGCTTCACGCCTTTCGGGAACTCGAAGCGCACGAACTCGCCCAATGGTTGCAGCTTCATGTTGTAGAAGAAGCCGAAGAAACCAGCCTCGTCCTCCGTCTCAGCGTCCTCGTATATGGCGAAGATGTCGCCGTTCTGCGTTGTCAGCTCGCCCTGTTCGCCGATGGCGAGGCGTGCCTCCTTCTCGAAGCTCGTCACGTTGCCATCCTCGTCGGCGCGTACAATCTCGAGGTAGAGTGTCTTGGCATTGTTCTGCACGAGCACCTGTCCTGCCTTGATGACAATCTCGTTACCCACCTTCTCGCCCTTCAGCCAGCTCTCCTCGGCACCGCGGTAGTCGCGGTTGCCGCCCGGTGTGAGTCCGTTGAAGTAGTAGGTGGTGCCGTCCTGGCGCACCGTCACCTTACCGTTGGTGTACTGCTTCTCGTAGAAGCCGTTGTTCTCGGTGTACGCCATGATGTACGCCTCGTCCTCGCCCTCGGGGTTGTAGACGGGTTTCTCGTCCTTAGGCACGCTCAGCTTGTGCAGCGCAGCCTTGCCTGGAGCCTTCAGCACGCGCTCCTTCTGCATGGTGTTGTTTGATAAGGGGGTGCCCAAGAGGGTTTGTGCGTTGGCTGCTATTGTAGCGAGTACGAAGCCCAATAATAGTAGAGTCTTTTTCATAATGTTGATTGCTTAAAATGATTTTATTTAGGTTTTGCAAGTCGGCGACAAACGCAACCATTTTAGATGACAAAGTTAGCGAGAATAATCCGAAAAACCAAGTTTTTTAGTCGCCATATTAACCCTGCCAATATGTTTTGTAATTATACTCCCAAGGTATTCAACCTTAATGCCTAATGCTTGTGGCGAGAGAAGGTGGCTCCGGTAGTGCTAAAATAATGTTCCGGTTGTGGGGGAATAATGTTCCGGTTGCGGTGGAATGATGTTCCGGTTGCGGTGGAATAATGTTCCGGTTGCGCAGGAGGGTATGGCAGATAGACTGGCAGATGGACTGGTAGATATTCCCGTTTTGGGGTATATCTGTCAGTCTTTATATTGTTGGTATTCAGAGAGTTGTAGTGATGCTGGCAGATATGGTAGATATTTTCGCAAAACATTTTTTTATAATGTTTGCTAAATATCATTTTATAATAGAATGGTGCCTTGCTGATAAGATTCTCCCACAGAATGCACATCCTCCTCCTACTGATAGCCTACGATAAAAAAAACGAAACACACAGCGATGCAGGTGCATCCCCGTGTGTTTCGTTTATGCTTATTGTTTATGCCGTCGAAGCTGAGGCTGCGAAGCCACACGCCGCGGCAAAAGACAGCTGCTTACTTCTGAAGCAGTGCCATGGTGTCCTTAGCAATCATCAGCTCCTCGTCGGTCGGGATGACGCAAACGGTCACCTTCGACTCAGGAGTAGAGATGATAGCCTCTTCGCCGCGCACCTTGTTAGCCTCTGCGTCCATTTCTACGCCGAGGAACTCAAGACCTGAGCAAGCCTCAAGGCGAGTGCCCACCTGGTTCTCGCCTACACCGGCTGTCCATACGATGATGTCCACACCACCCATAGCGGCAGCGTAAGCACCGATGTACTTCTTGATGCGGTAGTTGTACATCTTCAGAGCGAGCTGCGCGCGCTCGTTGCCCTCAGCAGCAGCGCTCTCTACCTCGCGCATGTCAGAAGAGATACCTGTGATGCCGAGCACACCGCTCTCCTTGTTGAGGAAGTCTGCCATTTCCTGTGGCTTCTTGCCGAGTTTCTCCATGAGGAAGGTAACGGCAGACGGGTCAATATCGCCAGAACGGCTGCCCATCATCACGCCGGCGAGCGGAGTGAGACCCATAGAGGTGTCGATGCACTTGCCGAACTTAACGGCTGACACCGACGCACCGTTGCCGATGTGGCAGGTGATGATGCGCTGTGTCTTGATGTCGCGGCCAAGGAACTCGCACACACGCTGCGATACGTAGCGGTGGCTGGTGCCGTGGAAGCCGTAGCGACGCACGTGATACTTCTCGTAGAGTTCGTAAGGCACAGCGTAGAGGTAAGCATAGTCGGGCATGGTGCTGTGGAAGGCGTTGTCGAACACGCACACCTGCGGCACCTCCGGCATCAGCTTGTCTACGGCGCGCAAGCCCTTCAGGTGGCCGGCGTTGTGTACCGGTGCGAGGTCGCAGAGGCTCTCGATGCCGTCCTCTACCGACTTGTCGACGATGACGCTCTTCTCGAAGAGGTCGCCACCCTGCACGATGCGATGACCTACGGCGTCGATCTCGCTGAGCGACTTGATTGCGCCGAACTCAGGGTCGAGCAAGCACTGGAACACGAAGTTGACACCTTCCTTGTGGTCGGGCATGTCGTGCATGATTTTCTTCTTCTCGCCGTTAGGCAGAGTGATTTTGATGAATGCCTCATCAAGACCGATACGCTCAACGCCGCCTGCTGCCAGCACTGAGTTGTCGTCCATATTGTACAGCTTATATTTGATTGAAGAGCTGCCACAATTAAGAACCAATATCTTCATTTTTACGAGTTTTGAGTTTTGAATTGTTACTTAGCGTCCATTGCCTGGCAAGCTGTGATAGCCACCATGTAGTAGATGTCCTCTACAGAGCAACCGCGCGAGAGGTCGTTCACTGGGCGTGCGATGCCCTGAAGAATCGGACCGATAGCGAGCGCATCGCCCAAGCGCTGAACGAGCTTGTACGAGATGTTGCCCACCTCGAGGCACGGCACAACGAGAACGTTGGCGTGGCCGGCGATAGGAGAGCCCGGAGCCTTCTTCTCGCCAACAGCCGGAACGAGGGCTGCGTCAGCCTGCAGCTCGCCGTCGAGCTTCAGCTCTGGAGCCAGCTCGTGAGCGAGGCGTGTAGCCTCAACCACCTTGTCTACCACCTCGTGCTTTGCAGAGCCCTTTGTAGAGAAGCTCAGCATAGCTACGCGTGGGTCCTGGATGCCAGCCACCGAGCGTGCTGTCTGCGCTGTGCACACAGCAATCTGAGCCAGCTGCTCTGCTGTAGGAACCGGTGTAACGGCTACGTCGCCCATGACGATGATGCCGTCGTCGCCGTACTGGTGCTCGTGGGTGAGCATGAGCATAGCACCGCTCACGCAGGTCACGCCAGGAGCGCACTTGATGATCTGCAAGGCAGGGCGCAGAGTGTCGCCGGTGGTGCTCAGCGCACCAGAGATCTGACCGTCAGCACCCTCGGTCTTGATAATCATGCAGCCGAGGTAGAGCGGGTTCTTCACGAGTTCACGAGCCTGCTCGATAGTCATGCCCTTCTTCTTGCGAAGCTCGGCGAGGAGCTCTGCGTACTCCTCTGCCTTCGGGTTGTTCAACGGGTCTACGACAGTAGCCTTGTCGATGTTGTGAAGATCCCACTTTGCGGCGAGAGTCTTCAGCTCGTCGGGGTTGCCGATGAGGATGAGGTCAGCCAACTCGTCAGCGAGGACGCGGTCGGCAGCCTTCAGTGTGCGCTCCTCTGTTGCTTCAGGGAGCACAATGCGTTGCTTGTTGCTCTTTGCACGAGCAACAATGTGTTCAAGTAAGTTCATTATATCTATGATTATAACTAATTCCTGTATTACAGTGTCTGTTTAACCTCAATCTCGGTGAATGTCTCGAGCACGTCGCCCTGCTGTATGTCGTTGAAGTTGACGAGCGAGATACCGCACTCGAAGTTGGTAGCCACCTCCTTAACGTCGTCCTTGTAGCGCTTGAGGGCAGCGATGTCGGCGGTGTGAACCACGATACCGTCGCGGATGACACGAGCACGGTCGCCACGGTGTACCTTGCCTTCTGTGACGTAGCAACCGGCAACGGTGCCCACCTTCGAGATCTTGTACACCTCGCGCACCTCCACCTGACCGGTGATCACTTCCTTCTTCACCTTGTCGAGCATACCGATCATAGCCGACTTGACGTCGTCGATAGCGTCGTAGATGACAGAGTAGGTGTTGATTTCTACGCCTTCCTGCTCAGCCAGCTTGCGTGCTGCGGCAGACGGGCGCACCTGGAAGCCCACGATGATAGCGTCGGAAGCATCGGCGAGTGTTACGTCGCTCTCCGAGATCTGACCTACTGCCTTGTAGATAACGTCCACCTTGATCTTCTCTGTAGACATCTTGATGAACGAGTCGGAGAGAGCCTCGATAGAACCGTCGGTGTCACCCTTAACGATGATGTTAAGCTCCTTGAACGAGCCGAGGGCGATGCGGTGAGAGATATCCGAGAGGGTGAGACGCTTCTGTGTGCGCAAGCCCTGCTCGCGCTGCAGCTGCAGACGCTTGTTGGCGATGTCGCGTGTCTCCTGCTCGGTGTCGAGCACGTGGAACGAGTCGCCGGCTGTCGGTGCACCGTTCAAGCCGAGGATGATAGCTGGCTCAGCCGGACCTGCCGACTGTATGCGCTGGTTGCGCTCGTTGAACATGGCCTTGATGCGGCCCCATGATGTGCCGGCGATGATGTTGTCGCCCACGCGCAGTGTGCCGTTGCTTACGAGCACTGTCGACACGTAGCCACGACCCTTGTCGAGCGACGACTCGATGATAGAGCCCGTTGCCTTGCGGTTAGGGTTAGCCTTGAGGTCGAGCATCTCGGCTTCGAGGAGCACCTTCTCCATGAGTTCGCTGATGCCTACGCCCTTCTTGGCGCTTATCTCCTGGCACTGGTACTTGCCGCCCCATTCCTCGACGAGGAGGTTCATGCCTGCCAGCTCCTCGCGAACGCGGTCGGGGTTGGCACCCGGCTTGTCAATCTTGTTGATAGCGAACACCATCGGCACGTTGGCTGCCTGAGCGTGTGCGATAGCCTCCTTGGTGGTAGGCATCACGGCGTCGTCGGCAGCGATGATGATGATGGCGATATCCGTCACCTGAGCACCACGGGCACGCATAGCGGTGAACGCCTCGTGACCCGGAGTGTCGAGGAACGTAATCTTACGTCCGTCCTCCAACTGCACGTTGTAGGCACCGATGTGCTGTGTGATGCCGCCAGCCTCGCCGGCGATGACGTTTGTCTTGCGTATATAGTCGAGCAATGAGGTCTTGCCGTGGTCTACGTGGCCCATCACGGTTACGATCGGAGCACGCGGAACGAGGTCGTTCTCGTCGTCCTCCACCTCGGTGATAGCCTCCTGCACCTCTGCACTTACGTATTCTGTCTTGAAGTCGAACTCCTCAGCCACGAGGTTGATGGTCTCGGCGTCGAGGCGCTGGTTGATAGACACCATGATGCCCACGCTCATGAGCGTACCGATCACCTGGTTCACGCTCACGTTCATCATCGTAGCGAGCTCCGATACGGTCACGAACTCGGTCAGCTTCAGTGTCTTGCTCTCCTTCTTCTCCTCACGCAGCTCCTCGTTCATCTTCTCCTGGGCAGCCTCGCGTTTCTCCTTGCGGTACTTGGCTCCCTTCTTGGTCTGGTTCTGCTTGTTTGTAAGGCGTGCGAGCGTTTCCTTTACCTGGCGTGCTACGTCCTCGTCGTTCACCTCAGCCGGCTTCTGCTGTCCGCCGCGGTTGCGGTTCTTCTTCTTGTTCTTGCTGCTTGTGCCGGCATTGCCGCCACCGTTCTGCTTGCCCCCGTTGCCTCCGTTGGGCTGGTTCGACGCAGCGTTGATGTCCACGCGCACCTTGTTGATGCGTTCGCGTTTCTTCTTGTCGCCGCGCTGCTGCTGAGCCTTGTCCTCACGCTCCTTGCGCTTCTCCTCCTTCGACTTCTTCTTCGGACGGGTGCTCTGGTTGAGAGTAGAGAGGTCTATCTTGCCCAACACGTTCACCTTTGGTGCGTTGAGCATCTTCTTCTCGCTCTTGGTTGTGAAGATGTCTGTTTCTGTCTTTGCTGTCTCAGCCTGATTGTTTGTAGCCTCCACCTTCTTCGGGGTGCTTGCTGTGTTGCTTGTAGCAGTCTTTACCTCCTGCTTCTTTTCTTGCTTGTGCTCTTTGTTCTGACCCACAGTGTTCTGATTTTTGTTGTGATTGTCCACGTTAGCCTCTGTGCTTGCTTTCTGTGGTGCTTCGTTTGTTGCCGGCTTCTGACTTACGGCATTAGTCTTCGCCTGCGGCTCTTTATGAGTCTCAGGTGTTGCTGGCTTTGTCTGCGCTGGCTTCTTGTTCAGACTGTCAAGGTCTATTTTGCCCAGCGGCTTGTACTGCTGCTGAGTAGACGACTTGAGGAGTGGCTCAGCCTGTGGCTCCTCGCTGCGTTTCTTCTCTTTCGGCTTCTTCTGCAAGAGCTTCTCGGCTTGAGAACGAACCTCCTTGTCCTGCTGGAAGGCTCCAGCGAGTGCGTCGTACTGTGCGTCGCTCAGCTTGAAGCTTGGCTCTGCCTTTACTTCTCCAAGGTCACTTCTCTTCTCAAGGAACTCCACTGCCGTCTGGAGCCCGATGTTCAACTCTCGTAATGCTTTGTTTAACCTGATGCTCATATTTTGATGTTTTAAAAGTAAAAGAGTAAAGGAGTAAAAAAGTAAAACGTCTGCCTACCTCTGCTTCTGCCTCGTGCCCTTTTTCGGGGCGTAGCGTGGAGAAAGCTACCCGCTTTACGTCTTTCCTTTTCCTTAATAATTATGATTATAAATATGTTAGTGTCTGAACTTTCGCAAGTTCAGAGAATTCAGTAGTTAAAGGAGTTAAGAAGTTAAG
>ERZ1026884.1206-NODE-1206-length-14450-cov-5.709482_pt1 | contig 14450 bp, 9 predicted proteins | sample MGYA00380172_ERZ1026884 | MGnify/ENA primary metagenome ERZ1026884 (study PRJEB33269, sample SAMEA4719808) | human gut metagenome | biome: human-associated habitat; feature: organic feature; material: feces | place: Cameroon | collected 2013-10 ... | reverse complement strand
AGGAGTCTCGTGGGCTCGGAGATGTGTATAAGAGACAGCTTGTGGGGTCAAGGGGCAACGCCCCTTGGGGTTACTCCGCGTTGTCCACCGTCGTAGGCATGATGTCAAGGCCAGCGTCGGTGTAGACGATGTTGGCTTCGTCCATCCACTTCGTGATGGCGGCGTTGAAGGTTTCCTGCTGCTTGGAGGACAGCAGCTCCGCGCGCAGGGATTCCTTCAGGTCAGTATCCAGCTCCACCGCGCCGGAAGGCACGTCACGGACATACTGGAGAATATGCACGCCATAGCTGCCGACAACCGGTTCGCTGATGTCACCGATTTTCTCCATCGTGAACGCGCCCGCGGTGAACGCCGCATCCCAGTTGGTGGAGTCCATATGCACGGAGTAGCCTTCTGCGCGGGTCGCTGCATCCTGCATTCCCGGATCCGTGCCGTATTCCTGAATCAGCTCGTCAAAGGACACGCCATCCGCCAGCTTCTGGTTGATTTCGTCAATCGTCGGCTGCACGGAGTCGATAATCGCCTGCTTCGCCGCTTCCACCTGCTCCAGCGTCACCAGCTCTTCGGTCACTTCTTCGCCCGCTTCAATCTGATCCTGCTGCTCTTCGTAGGTCGCCAGCAGGTTCGTGTACGTTTCCATCAGGGTATCATCCACGTCCAGCAGGATATGGCTGACGCCGCGGTAGCCGCTGGGCACATAGTACTGGGGCGTGATGTAGTCCGTGTAGCCATAGGCGGCGTACATGCGGTTCATGTACTGGTCATTCTCATACTGATCGACATGACCCTCGTACTTTTCCTTGTCGGCTTCCACCAGCGAGTCAAACTCCGCCTGAACATCCTCGTCGGAGACGGTCACATCCTTGACGATATCGTCCATCAGCTTATTGTAACCCGCTTCTTCCACGCAGCTCGCCTTGTAGGATTCCTCGGTGAAGCCTTCCGCTTCCAGCGAGGAGAGAACCTCCACCATGGCGCTGGCGCGCTCTTCGTCGGTGGAATCATCGGTGATGCCCATGTACTCCATGCCATTCTGCACGGCAGCATCCCAGTTGGTCTGCGCTTCCGCTTCCACGGCGGCGATTTCTTCCTCCGTCAGTGACAGCCCCAGCTCCACCAGCTTCTGATTCATCAGCTCATACTGCACCGCCACTTCCAGCGCGCTCTGGCGGATGGCCGCCTGCAGACTTTCGTTCGTCGTGTCGTAATACTGCCCATAGTAGGACAGCATGGACTGATAGAAGGTGTTGAAACGCGCACGGGTGATTTCCACGCCGTTGACCGTCGCCAGCACCTCATTTGGGTCTTCCGCCACCGTCGTTGTCGTTTCTTCGATTGCAGCCGGCGCATCCGTCGCCGCGGCATCCTCTGCCAGAGACGCCCCCGGCAGGCACATCAGCGTCGCCGCAAGAGCGAGCGCCATCAAACGCTTAGGAGATTTCATGAGCTTGAACTTCCTTTCACACCCGTTTCATCGGGCTTTCTCGTTCTCTATTATGGCACGCTTTTTCCCCGCGCGCAACCTTTTCGCCCCACTTGTTACAGCAAATTCACACTTTCCTTGCACTGCCGTTGCAATTGTGACGATTGTGTAGAGGGGGAACGAGGGAAGACCCAAGGGGCGTTGCCCCTTGACCCCACCAGAGGCTCTGCCTCTGGACTCCGCAAGGGAGTTCCTCCCTTGACCCTTCCGCGCGATTCAGTTGGTCGCACTTTCATACTGTTTTCGCGTGTTGATTGGGGGAACCCAACAGGCGTTGCCCCCTGACTCTTCCGCGCGATTCAGTTGGTAACACTTTCAGGCTGTGCCCGCGTGTTTATCCAGCGAACCGAAGGTTTCCAAAGGGCGATCGCAGACTTCGTCTGTTTTCATGCCCTTTGGTCGCCTCCGCAGAGGCGAAATCCCTGCGTCAGGCTTGCTTTTTCAGCACCCAAATACCATTCACCGGCATCTCCTGCGTGCCAGACAGCACCTCGCCCGTCAGCATCTCCTCATAGCTGCCGTCCAGCGTGACCTGCTGCGTTTTGCCCGAATAATTCTGCACAAACGCAGCGCCGCCGCGCTCCGTCGCAATCACCCCGCTCGGCAAGACCTCTTGCATCGCCTTGGGCAGCGAAAGCTCCGCCTCAATCACGGTGTAAATCGCATCCAGTCCGTCCTGCTCCGGCTTCGCCGCCAGATAGTACGCCTGCCCCGCGCCGAATGCGTGCTTCGTCAGGCAGGGAAGTCCTGCATAGAAGTCCTCGCCGTACTCCGCCAGCACCTGCGCATCGTGCTTTTCCGGCAGTTCGCACAGCTCATGCACCGCATAGCGCCGCCCGTCCGGGAAAACCATGTGCTGCACATCCTGCGGATAGAGCGCATCCAGTTCCGTCGCGCGCACGCCCAGCACATCCGTCAGGTCATGCGGCGCGCCGCCCAGATACGCCAGCCCGCTGTCATCCACCACGCCGGAGAAATACGTCATCAGCAGCGTGCCGCCGTTTTCGACGAACGCGCGCAGCTTTTGGGAGAATCCTTCCTTCATCAGGAAGAGCATCGGCGCAACGACCAGCCAGTACTGGCTCAAATCAGTACAGGGGCGCATATCGCGGAAATCCACCGCAATGCCCTGCTCCCACAGCGCGCGATAGTGCATGTTCACGCTGTCAAAGTAGCGCATGTTGCCCTTCTGCCCCGTCTGCGCGTAGTCAATCGCCCACCAGTTGCTCCAGTCAAAGAGGATACACGCCTTCGCGGGGGCGTTTGGCTTGCTGTACAGGGGCTGCAGCGTCTCCAGCGCCTGACCGACCTGCGTCACGTCGCGGAAAACACGCGTATCACCGCGCCCGTCGTGGCCAACGACCGCGCCATGGAACTGCTCCGCCGCGCCGCGCCCCTTTCTCCACTGGAAGTAGCAGACGCTCTGGCTGCCATGCGCCACTGCCTGCAAGGAGGACAAGAGGTGCATTCCGGGGCGTTTGAGCTTGTTGACGGGCTTCCAGTTGACCTGCGAGGGCGTCGATTCCATGAGCAGGAACGGCTGATTTTTCAGCGAACGCATGATGTCGTGGTTCATGGCAAACTCCGCTGCTTTCGCCACATCATCCCCTGAATGCCACGCGGGATAGCTGTCCCACGAGACAACGTCCATGCCCTCCGCAAGGGAGAAATAGTCGTAATCCCAGAAACGCTCCATCAGGTTCGCCGTGCACTTCAGCGTCGCATCCACCGCCTGAACCGCGTCGCGCTCCGCCATCATGAACGTCTTGCACTGATGGGTGGAGAAGCGCCGCCAGTCGATAAACATGCCGTTGGTGCTGGTTTCCGCCATTTCACCGGGCGCTTCCACCTGCGACCAGTCGGTGTAGCGGTGGCTCCAGAACGATGTCCACCACGCCTGATTGAGATTTTCCAGCGTTCCGTAGCGCTTTTTCAGCCACTGGCGGAATTTTTCCTGACACAGCGGGCAGTAGCAGTCGCCGGAAAACTCGTTGGACAGGTGCCAGAGGATGACTGCCGGATGATGCGCATACCGCTGCGCCAGCGCCGTGTCCATCTCCCGTACCTTGCGGCGGTAAACCGGGCTGGTCAGGCAGTGATTGTGCCGTCCGCCAAAGTGGTAGCGCTCGTAGTGCTGATTCATACGCAGGACTTCGGGGTACTTCTGCGCCATCCACGCCGGACGCGCGCCCGACGGCGTTGCCAGAATGATGTGGATGCCGCCGCGCCACAGCCGGTCGATAACCTCGTCCAGCCACGCGAAGTCGTACACGCCGTCCTCCGGCTCCAGCCGCGCCCACGCGAAAATCGCAATCGACACACAGTTCACATGTGCCTTATGCATCAGCTCGATGTCCTGTTCCAGAATTTCCGGATGATCCAGCCACTGGTCAGGGTTATAGTCGCCGCCGTGCAGGAAAACCGGGAAGCGCGGCGTCGGGGAAGATGCTTCTGTCATAGGGCAGATTCCTCCAAATCATTGCTTATCGCGTCACATCATTCTGCGACAGGGAATACGAAATTATTTCGTCCCAATGGCGGCGAATCACGATTTCTGCCGTCAAGCCAGTATTGTTATACGCAATCGACCACTGGGTATTGCTCGTGATGTCCACGGGGTTCGGTTCTTGCGACGATGCTTTCAGCGCATCCCATACGGTGTCATTGGTATACCCTTCCGCCTGTTCTTCCAGCACTTTCATAACCGCATCATAGCGTTCCCTGCCATGACCGTAAATGCCATTACGCTGATTCGGAAGCACCTTGTCTCGGTACAGACCGTAGAAATTCGTGATGGCTTCCATTGGCGTTGCAACAAGCGGACGAGTCTCCTTCTCGCAGTCGTATTCCACGACACGCCCATCGCCGCTGGCGTCTGTAATGTAGAAATGATAATCACGCCCCGACGAAGCAAACATATCATAGCTGCTGAGCAGCTGCACAGCCTCTTCTGTCGTTGCTGCACGATCCAGCACAAGACGAATCGCCAGCGTGGTCGCAATCGTCGGCTTATCTGTGTTCTGATGAACCGGATCGCTGTCCAGCGTCAGCACCGCAATCGAAACGCCCTTTTCATTCATGCCATCCAGACAGATAAACGGCGCAGTAAGCGTCGCCAGCTTCTTTTTCAGGCTTTCATCCGGTATATTTGCGCTCACATTGTCCAGCGCAGCAAAGGCGACAGACCGATAGCCATCCTTTGGCGCACAATATACCAGCATAGCGGACGTATCTCGCTTGAAATCATAGTTGCGCCCCATATGCACGCTGCCATCCGTGTCCGTCAGCGTAAACGCCGTACAGCCGTAATTCGGCGCCTTCATGCTGATGGGCAGTAGCGGCAAGGTTTCCTTCAAAATCGCATCCAGCATCGTCTGATTATCCGTAATGCCATATGCGATCACGCGATCCAGGCTGTAATCATACTGCACATTCATGCGGTACAGATTGTAGCCATCATCGTAATCTGTTATTTGCTCAATGCTCTGAATCGTCTGCAAGCGGGTAAAGTAAAAGCCGACAAAAACAACAAGGACCAGCAGCAAAAGAATCAGCAGGGACAGCAGAATCGTTCGAAGCGGGTGATGTTTTGTCTTCATGTTTTTAATTCCTCCTTGCCATGACGCAGTCGCAGGGGGCTTATCCTTGTATACTGTAAAGCAGATTCGCAGATATATGCAGCAATCGTATTAGTGCAGTTCCTTCAAGTACGCTTTAATCGCTTCATCCTTGCTGTCGCGATAGAAATACTCCGCGAAATGCTTTCCAGAAATCGTTTCCTTCACAAAATCCTGATCCAAATCCTTCAAAATATCCAGCAGCGGACGATACGTTACCTTCTTCACACCGTCCAGAATCTTCTTATTCCGCTGCTCCGGCACAACACGCTCCTTCGGATAGCCATTGCCATGCCCGAAACCAAACAGCTGCTGGAAAATCATCTCCAATTTCAGCTCCGCCCCCCAGCCGAAGTCTTTGGCGAACGGCAGTGCCACACAGTTGCCGTCGTTGATCTGCGCAAACATGTAGCCGTCCGACGGATCCACCACATGCCCGCACAGCACGCCGGGAAACGAGTTGCACGCCAGCATCGCGCCTTCGCCCGTTCCGCAGCCTGTCACGACATAATCCGCCGCACCCGTTTCCAAAAGCAGCGACGCCAAAAGCCCCGCCTTCACATACGTCAGCTGGCATTCGTCCTCCGCCGTGTACATGCCATAGTTCACCACTTCGTGGCCCATCGGTTCAACCACCTTGCGCAGCACGCTTTCAATCATCGCGTTTTTGGCGGCCTGGCTGTTCTCGTTAATCAGCGCAATTTTCATCGTTTCTTGTCCTCCATTTCGTCCGCAGACGTTTTTCCATTCTAATTTTATCACGTGCGCGGAAAATTTGCAACCTGCTTGCCATGTAGCCTTCAAAATTTTGCAGGGAATTCCGCAGCGCTTTCATGTGCCTGCGAAAAGGTTACATGGCATTTTTCCTTTCGCAGATGTCCGAAAAAAGCGATTAACCAACGGGTTATTCGTCATTTTCAAGGGCAGAGAGGGCAGGGAAATTATCCACAGCCAAACTTGTGGAAAAGCTGTGGAATCTCCGCAGTTTTTGCCGAAAGTTCCCGTAATCACCCGCTGGAAATATCCACAAACGGTGGAATGTGCAGCCTGTGGATACGGTGGATAAGCCGGAAACACCGCGTTTTGCAGGATTTCTTGCAACTTCATTGCGAAAAAAATCGAGATTTTCTTGGAAAACAGGCAGGAATCCCCCTTCAGGAACTCGAATATACAGAGGCAGAGGGGATTCCCTGACTGGAACGCAACCGCCGTGTCCACAGCGCTGTGGAGAAGCAGGATGGATATCCACAGCGTTATCCTTGTGGACAAACCCTTGCAAAATCAAGCGGGAAAGGGGTTATCCACAGCATCCACATCCCCTACTACGACTGCGGAAATATAATTCCCTGCATTCTCTCATGGGAGGGCTTCGCGCCATGCAATTTACTACCAATGTTCAGCTGCTGCTGGACGGCTTGAATACCGTTACCCGCGCCCTGTCGGCTCGTCCGACAAAACAGATTTTAGAGGGCGTGCACCTTTCCGCCGCGGGCGAGCATGTGAAACTGACCTGCTCTGACGGCAACCTTTCTATTGAAATGTCGATTCTGGCGGACGTGAAAGAGGAAGGCACAGCTGTTCTGCCGGGCCGCCTGTTTACGGAACTGAGCCGCAAGCTGCCCGGCGGGGAAGTGACCATCCGCGTGGGCGAAAATCATGCGGCATCGATTCGCTGCTTATCCTCGAAATCGAATCTGGCGGGCATGAATCCGACTGATTATCCGGAGATGGCGCGTGTGGCGGAGGGCACGACCGTCCGCATTCCGCAGGATAAATTGAAGGAAATGATTTCCCGTGTTGTGTTCGCGATTGCAACGGAAGATAACCGCCAGATTTTAACAGGATGCCTGCTGGAGGTTGAGCCCACCGAAGCGCGCCTGGTGGCGCTGGACGGCTTCCGGCTGGCGATTCAGAAGGCGGTTATGCCCTTTGAGCTACCCGGCGGAAAAGAAAATGTGCGTGTAGTTATTCCGGGGCGTGTGCTGAACGAAATGAGCAAGGTGCTCGGCGACACGGATGAATACTGCACGCTGGTGTTTGATCAGTCGCGCATGACGGCATCGTTCGGGACGACGACACTTTCGACGGTGCTGCTGACGGGCGAGTACATCGACTATCGGAAAATTTTGCCTGCTTCCTTCCGCACGACGGCGCTGGCGGATCGCGTGGGCGTGCAGAACGCCATTGACCGCGCGAGCTTGATGGCGCGGGAAGGCAAGAATAACCTGATTCGCATGTCTTTTTCGGGTGATACGCTTGCCATCTCGTCGAACGCGGAGTTGGGCGACGTGCTGGAGGAGCTGGAGACGGAACTGACGGGCGACCCGATTGAAATCGCCTTCAATGCGAAGTACATCACCGACGTGATTCGCAACATCACGGATGAAAAACTGTGCATGCGCTTCAACAGCAATGTCAGCCCGTGTGTGATTGCGCCGCAGGAAGGGGAGGATTACCTTTACCTGATTCTGCCGGTGCGCGTGTTCACCTAATAAGAGGATAAAGCTGGAAGAAAACCGGGCGCACGGGGAAAAGCTGTGCGCCCATTTCGCGACCAATCCGATATGGATTCATAACGAAAATGCAGATAGAGACCATTCGGCTGCGGGACTTCCGCAACTACCATTCGCTAATATTGACCCCTCATCCGGGCGTAAATATTCTCCTTGGACAAAACGGCTCCGGCAAAACAAACCTGCTGGAAGCCGTTCATTATTGCGCCCTTGGACGCTCACACCGCACAGGATTAGACCGCGAAGTGGTGCGGAAAGGCGCAATGATGGCGGCATCTGGCGTGACGCTTCGCAAAAAAAGCGGCAAAACAGAAATTGCGGTAAAATTAACGCCATCAGAAGCGCGGAAAAAGACGGTTTTTATTGACTGCAAGCGCGCAGAACGCATTTCAGCGCTGATGGGACATGTACAGTGCGTGATTTTCTCGCCGGAAGACTTGATGCTGGTCAAAGAAGGACCTGCAATCCGCCGCAGGATGCTTGATATGATGCTGTCTCAGCTGTCAACAGCGTATTTCAGCGCGCTTCAGCAGTATCAAAAGGCGCTGGAGCAGCGGACAGCGCTGCTTCGCGAGGCAAAGCGCGGAATAACGCCTGATCCGGTGCTGCTGGATACGTTTGAAGAAGCAATGGCGACACCATGCGGCATCATCATGCCTTTGCGGGATAAATTAGTGAAGCAATTGGCGAAAATCGCGGCGGAGAAGTATGAGCGAATCAGCGGACGGCCGAACGAAATGTTCAGAATGACCTATCAGCCGTGCGTGGCGGAAACGAGCAATCCTGTGCCGGCGATTCGGGCGGAACTGAAAAAAAGCAGGCAGGAGGATATTCGCGTCGGCGGTGCGGGCTGCGGTATTCACCGCGAGGACATCGGGCTGTCGCTGATGGGGCGAAGCATGAAGGTGTTCGCGTCGCAGGGGCAAATCCGCACGGCGGCGTTAGCGATTAAGCTGGCACAGCTGGAGACGTTCCGCGCAGAAACTGGGGAGACACCGATTTTGCTGCTCGACGACGTGATGAGCGAACTCGACATGACGCGGCGCACGCGGCTGCTGCGCGAAATCGAGGGGGTGCAGACATTCATCACCTGCACGGACGAAAGCGACCTCGACGGCTGCCGAGAAAAACGGAGTTACCGCGTGTGGATGGACAGCGACGGGGAAGGGCATGTTCAGGAAGAGTCGGCGGGCGATGAAGTGATGAAGCTGGACTTGCTGCGTGACCCGGAACTTGATGAACCATCCGGAAAATGAAATTGTTCCACGTGAAACATTCGGCTGGCGGGCAAAAAAGTGCCTGCCGGCTGTTTTTGTATAATGCGCTGAGACGGAGCGAATGATGCGACGGACAAAGGACGATCATCAAGGTAAATTAGAATGAAAATGCGAGCAAAATTCCGATAGAATGCAGGGAAATCAAGCGTTTCAAGAATAAAATAATTATATTATCATCACCATACAAAGAACGTCAATGAAAGCAGCGCAAAAAGGAATGTTTCACGTGAAACATTGAATCACATCCGCCTTTGTGGTACAATGGAGACAACAAAAACGCAGGAGGAATCATGATGCCGAATTGGACGAAGCAGCAGGAACAAGCGATTCGTGCGCGCAACCACACCATTCTCGTCAGTGCCGCCGCAGGGTCTGGCAAAACCGCCGTGCTGGTGGAGCGGATTGTCTCGCTTGTCCGCGAAGGCGCGTCGATGAATCGGATGCTCATTGTCACGTTCACGAAGGCGGCAGCAGCGGAAATGCGCCAGCGCTTGGCGAAGCGAATCAGCCGAGAGGCTATCAGCCGTGACCCGGCAATGGTGAAGGCACTTGATGAATTGGAAACGACGCAGATTTCGACGATTCACGCATTCTGCCAGCGCGTCATTCGCAGCCACTTCGAGCAGGTGGGCGTAGACCCGCTTGTCCGCGTGTGCGACGAACAGCAGCAGAAACTGCTCTTTGAAGCCGCGTTCACGAAGGCAATGGACGAGCTGTTAGACGAGCGAACGGATGAAAACTTCCTTCTGCTGGCGGATGCGTGGAAGCAGGACAAACTTTTGTCGCTGACGGAGCAGCTGTACGACTTTTTGATGGCACTGCCGAAGCCGTTTGCGTGGCTGGATGAGCATGTGGAACAGCTTTCGCAGCCGGTTATGCAGCAGCCGTGGGTGGAAACGCTCGAAAATGCGGCGAAATTGCAGGTGGGAGCGATGGATGATGCGCTAATAGCGATTCGTAGCCTATTTGACCTGCCGAATGCAGTGATGGATCGCATGGAAGCACTGAATGCAGACGCGCAGTTGATTTCGGCACTGCAAGGTTTGGAGGGGGAGGCGCTTCGGACGGCGGTTGCGAACTTCTCCCTGCCACGATTGTCCCCGAAACGTGGCCTGTCGGCGGAAGAAAAGGAATGGGGGAAGCGCTTCAGCGATGGGCGGACGGCAATCAAAAAGCGCGCAGAAAGGGCGAACGAGCTGCTGAATCCCGATTTTGCGCAGCTGGAACGGGAACTTCCGGCGATTCAGGCGCAGCTGCGTGGGCTGGCGGCACTGGTCAAACGGACGCATCAGCATTTCCGCGAGGAGAAAAACGCCCGGAACTGCATGGACTTTGGGGACATGGAGCAGTACACGCTCGACATTTTGGAGCAGCCGGAAGTGCGGGCGCAAATGCAGGGGGAGTTTGACCACATTTTCGTGGATGAGTGCCAAGACGTGAGTCAGGTGCAGGACGCGATTCTGCAGGCCATCCACGGGGAACAGAACTGCCTGTTCATGGTCGGGGACGTGAAGCAGTCGATTTACCGCTTCCGCAAGGCCGACCCGACACTCTTTTTGGGGCGGATGCAGACGTTTTCGGAAGACGAGGGGGCGAGGGAGCGGAAAATCGTGCTCCAGCAGAACTTCCGAAGCAGCTTCCCGGTGCTGGATGCGACGAACCGCGTGTTCCGGCAGACGATGCGCCCCGCGGTGACGGAGCTGACCTATGCGCCGGAGGATGAGCTGATTTGCGGGCTGGGTGCGCGGGAGGACGACCCGCCCGTGATGGTGCACCTGCTGCGAGGGCCGGACATCAGGGATGCGCTGGAGGGGAGTGCGAGCGAGGCGGCTGGCCACGAGGATGTGCTGCAGACAGAGGCACGCGTGGTGGCGCGGCGCATCAAGGAGCTTTTGGGAACGACGATGCCGGATGGAAAGACGATTTCGTACCGCGACATGGTGATTCTGCTTGCGCAGACGACGAATTTGGCGCAGACAGTTGTCGATGCGCTGACGGAAGAGGGGATTCCGACCTTTTACGACGGCGCGGAAAGCTATTTCAACCTGCCGGAAATCATGGATATGAAAGCGCTGCTGAGCCTGCTGGACAACGCGCAGCAGGATTTTCCGCTGCTGACGGTGCTGAAAATGGTGCCGTTCTCGCTGACGGACGAGGAATTGGCGCAAATTCGCCTGATGCAGACGGGGCAGAACGTGCCGTTCTATCAGGCGTTCGCCAAAGCGTGCGGCGGGGAGGATGAATTCGCCCAAATGTGCCGAAAAATCAGCGAAAAACTTGAAACATGGCGGTTTCAGGCGGAAGTCATGCGGTTATCGGACTTCATTTGGCACCTGATGACCGATTCGGGGTACTACGCGGCGGTCGGGGCGCTCCCAAAAGGGGAAGTTCGCCAGGGGAATCTGCGGATGCTGTACGAACGGGCGCAGGCATTCGAGGCGGAAGGCGGCGTCACGCTGGCGGCGTTCATCACGCGGATGGACGAGCAGGAGCGGGGCGGGGACAGCATATCCGCCAAAATGCTGACCGAAAACGAAGATTTGGTGCGCGTGATGACGATGCACAAATCAAAGGGACTGGAGTTCCCCGTGGTGTTCCTGATGAACATGGAGCGCAGGCTTCTGTGGACGCAGACCAGTGAACTGATGCTGCACCAGAAGCTGGGCGTGGCGATGCCGTACATTAACCGGAAGCTGAACATCTGCCGAAGAACGCTGATGCAGGAGGCTTTCGACGAACAGCGGCGGCTGGACGAACTGGCGGAACGGGCACGCCTGCTGTATGTTGCCATGACGCGGGCGAAGCTGCATCTGGAACTGGTGGCAACGGTGGCGGATCTTGAGCGCACGAAGTGGGAGTTGGCTTTACCGCCGAGCGACAGTCGCGTGCGAGAGGCTGGGAGCATGATTACATGGGTGATGCAGGCGATATCCACCGATGCACACACGAAATCCACAAATTATCCACAGGCCTCAACCCCATGGGATTGCCGAGATTGGGACGAACTGCCTCAGAAAACTGTGGATAAAGTAGGGGAGACGGAGGCGGATGCATCAAAGGTGCTTTCGCTTTTGCAAACGGCACCGCCAGAGGGCGTTTTCCCGGAAAAAACGGTTCAGACGGACATTCTGCCACTGAAAACGTCGGTATCCGCACTGGTGAAAAAACAGGCAGACGCACTGCCGCTTTCGGACGTGGAGGAGGACGCTGAGACGAAGCACGCGGTGGATGAAAACGGCACGCCGCTGCTGCTGTCGGAACTGCCGCGCCGTCCGGCATTCATGGAGGAAAAGCGGATGACGGCGGCGGAGCGCGGCACGCTGACGCACCGGGCGCTGTCGCTGATGCCGCTGGATGCGCTGCGGACGGCGGAAGATATCCCGATGGTCATCCGCGAGGCACTGGAAATGATGCAGAAGCGCGGGCTGTTCACGGAGGAGGAGCTGCACATCATCAGCGTGAGCGCCATCAGCGGGTACTTCACGAGCAAAATCGGGCGGCGGATGCTGCAAAGCGGGAATGTCCGGCGCGAGTGGGCATTCAACCTGCGCTTGACGGGTCAGCAGGCGCTGCTGCTGCAAGGCGTGATTGACTGCGCGTTCGAGGAAAACGGCGCGTGGGTGTTGGTAGACTACAAGACTGACCGTGTGGACGACGAGCAGACGCTGGTGAACCGGTACGCGGAGCAGCTGGCATGGTATGCGCGGGCACTGACAGAAATCACGGGGAAGCCGGTCAAGGAGCGATACCTGTATGCGCTGCGCGTGGGGAAGGCGATTGCCGTGCCGGAGATAGACGCGAAATAAGGCGAGAAAGGAATGTTTCACGTGGAACATCGTCGAATGGACTATCATTTGCACACGAATCACTCGATGGACGGGCGGCAGACAATGCCTGAGCTTTGCGAAACGATGCTGGCGCGCGGCGTGCAGGAAATCGCTCTGACGGAGCATATCGAACCCGGTCATCCTGAAGAAGAGATGGACGTGCCGCCGGTGTGGGCGGATTGGTTCGCGGAGATTGCGCGCTGTCGGGCGGCGTATCCGGCGCTGGTCATCCGCAGCGGCATCGAGATTGGGGACAATCCGCTGTGTCGGGCGGAGACGAAGGCGCTGCTGGACACGCTGCCGCTGGATTTCCGCCTGCTGTCGCTGCACTTGGTGAACGGCGTGGACTGCTATGATTCGGAAAAGTATTTCGCGGGCAAAACGCGTGCGCAAGCGTATCGGGAATACGCCGAGGCGAAGGCGGAGTCGATACTGGACTGGGAGGACTTTGACAGCGTGGCGCACATCGGGTATGTGGCGAAGTTCTCCATCTATACGGGGAAGGAGCGCGCGCTGGTGTACGAGGATGCGCCGGATGCGTTTGATGCGATTTTCCGGCATGTGATTGCGCTGGGAAAGTGTATCGAGGTGAATACATCAGGGTACGCGACGACGGGGGATACGTTCGCGCATTCGTCGCTGATTCGCAGGTATATTGAGCTGGGCGGTGAGAATTTCACGTTTGGCAGTGATAGCCATGATACGGCACGGGATTATGCGGATGTGGAACGGGCGAAGGAGATGGTGCGGGCGCTTGGGGGAAAGTACCAGGTCAGTTTTGAGGGGCGCAAGGCGATATATTGGAAGATATGAGGGTGGGGAAAGCAGGAGGCTTTTTCGTGCGAAAAGTGGTTGCAAAGTGGGGAAATTACGCTGAATTTTTGCCGAAATCAAAGAAATAATGGGTTTTCAGCACTCAAAACGCCAAAAAATTTGACAAAAAGGGTTTATCGTGGCATAATAAAGAGGATGAGCGAAATCAATCCGCAGGCGCGTGGGAGCGCTCCGGCGGCGGCAAGTAAAATTCATTTTGTCCGCGGTGAAAAGCCGAAGGGCGTTGACGGGGGTGCTCATTCTTGACAGAACAGATGACGGTGAAATACTACTACCACAGCGGGTTCTCGGTGGCGAGCGGCGAAACGCTGCTGGTGTTTGACTACTGGATGGGGCGGCAGGGGAAAAAGCTGCCCGCAGCGCAGCGGATTACGCCAGAAACGCTCAGCCACTTCAGCGAGGTGTTCGTGTTCATCAGCCACGGGCATGAGGACCACTTCGACCCGGTTGTGTATACATGGGAGCAGTATGCGCCGGTGACGTACATTTTGCCGGAAACGATGGATGCATCGCTGCATGGGCGGCGGATGGGCATCGGTGGTGAATTGACGCTGTCGCGGCATGTGAAGGTGAAGGCGTTCGACTCCACGGATGAAGGGCTGTCGTACCTTGTGGAAATGGACGGCATCCGCATCTTCCACGCGGGCGACCTCAACAACTGGCACTGGCGGGAGGAATCAACGCCGCGCGAGATTGAAGAGGCGGAACGCGATTTTCAGCAGGTGATGGAGACGATGCGCGGGGAAAAGGTCGATGTGGCGTTCTTCCCGGTAGATCCGCGGCTGGGCATGATGTTCGACGCGGGGCCGAACTATTTCGCAATGGTCGTCAAGCCGCGGCTGATGATTCCCTGTCTCTTATACACATCTCCGAGCCCACGAGACTCCTGAGCATCTCGT
>ERZ1026884.1205-NODE-1205-length-14454-cov-114.137648_pt1 | contig 14454 bp, 14 predicted proteins | sample MGYA00380172_ERZ1026884 | MGnify/ENA primary metagenome ERZ1026884 (study PRJEB33269, sample SAMEA4719808) | human gut metagenome | biome: human-associated habitat; feature: organic feature; material: feces | place: Cameroon | collected 2013-10 ... | reverse complement strand
ATGAGATTGTTTGGCATTATGGTCTTCAGACTGAAACTCCTAAAATCTTCTTTGTTGGAGATTCAAATTTAATTCAGTATGACTACTATCTAAAAAACCTCAACAAAAGATCAGTATATGTATTAGAACATGCTGCTATGATGGCTTACGGAAGCTATTTTACAAATCTCAAAACAATATTCTTTAATTCACTTGAAGAGAAAGAAAAATTCTACAAGCTTTATAAAGAGACCTTAAACAAGTTAAATGATGGAGATAAAGTAGTTCTTTGTGGGAGATGGGATATCTTGTACAGATCTTATTGCACAGAAAACAACTTACAAGTAAATCAAACATCACTACAAAAGTACACAGATGCAGTAATTTCAGATCTAAATGAACAGATATCTCTTCATCCAAATTTAAAATTTTACATTGTTGGATGCTCTTTTGTCCCAAATAAGACTGCAGTAATTTGGTCAAAAGTAAATACGAATAGCTCTTTCTTAAAAAATATCATCAACTTTGATCTTTTTAAAATTACAAGCGATTTTGAAGAAACATACACAACTGAAATCAACACAAAAATCATTGAATTCTGCAAAAATCAAATTAACGTAGTATTTATAGATCGCAACTTACCTTTAAAAGAAGGTAATAACAAGTATTCCCTATACAAAAAAAATAAAGGAGTTTTTGAAGATCCTCTTCATTACTCAAGGTTTGGTGGTTCTATCATTGGCGAATACTTGATTAACGAAGTTTCAAAAGAGTAATTTTGCGCTAAAAAGCTCAAGTAAATTATCTGAATTTTCTTTTTTGACATGACATCAAGTGGTTAAAACACTCTGTCAGCAACTTCTCTTTCGACGTTTAAATAAATCACTATGTCAGGTTGCTCTTTTCTAATCTCATTGAGAATTAGACCTAAATCGTGCAAACGCCTATTCATATGAATTACAGTCTTAAAGTAGTCCACTGTGTATGGCATAAATAAAACTCCATATGAATCTGTGATTAGAAAAACTTTTTTATCAGAGATTGGAGTCAAGTTAACATACTTATAGTTTAAATCTAAAGAGGAATTTACATCAAAACTAATTACTTTTGACGTATTTGAAAACAGATCTTTTGCCTTTACAGTACTTTTTCTAACATTATCAACTAAAGCACTGTCTAAAATTTCTCTTCTTGGATTCTTAATATTATGTACAAGATCGCCATTTTCATGGTGAGAAAATAAAAATTTATAATGTTGCGAGATGTATGTAGGATCTATAAGTCTCATGACATTTTCAAAAGCAACATAAGCACCATATTTATTCCAATGAGTATCATCACCGTAATAAAGAGATACCCTCTTATCTGGATCTTTTGAAGATACTAGAGTTTCATAATTGTCAATGACTGTTACCCCACTGATCTTCAATGCTGTCTTTACTTTATCAAAAAATCTATATTTACCTGGCTGTAATATATTCTGATTCATAAATTCTGGATAAATACCATGTTTATCTGGACCCACAACAAAGTACATATCACCTTTAAAAGAATCACGTATTGCCTGCAAGGTAAAAATTTTCTTTTGAATTTGGTTTTGATTGAACTTAAGTTCTTTAGTATGCTGAGAATAAACATAATCAGAGCTGTTACCCGCAAACAACCAGCCACTATTGCCTGCAACAGAAAACTGACTTGATGAAAAATTAAAATCATTAAAGTAATTATGAAAATCAGCGTACAGATTCTCATTTACCTCCAATTTAAACAGCAACCTGTCATTAAACCAATTGACTAATTGAGAGTAGAAGTTATCTGAGTATTCTTTAGGAAACTGGTTAATAACTCTGTTCTCACCTTTTACCACTGTATTATTGTCAGTAATGATAAATCCGATTGCTGGTACTGCAAACATAAGAAAAACAAGACAGAAATTTAAATACCTAGTCATTTATTTTTCCTTAGAAGTTAAAGTAGATAAAAGGATTTTGTGCACCAAAGTACAATACAAGTACAGACACAAAAATCAAAATAAAGTTAACAAAATAAGCATAGTTATGAGTAACAGTTTCATGTGTATTAGAAGAGTTAAATGATTTCAACTTTAAGAAAACTATAATGCAACCAACTACTAGAGCAATATAGTTTAAAACCTGAGCCTGACATATGCTCTCTTTATCTAAATTAGATAAACCAAACATTACAGATAAATATTCAAATGCTTGAGACAAACTGTCTGCTCTAAAAAATACCCAGCCAATTAAAACTACAAATATGGCATATAGATGAGTAATTAACTTTGGAACTCTAGCTAAAAGATCACCTAAAAATAATCTTTCTAAAATTAAGAACAAACCATTATAAAGTCCCCAAATTACAAAGGTCATATTAGCTCCGTGCCAAAGACCGCATAAGAAGAATACTGTTATAAGATTAACGTAAATTCTATAAGAAGGTACTCTAGAACCTCCTAATGGAATGTAAACATAATCTCTTAACCATGATGATAAAGAAATATGCCAACGTCTCCAGAAATCTTTAATTGAAGTACTCAAATATGGCTGATTGAAGTTCTCTGAAAATCTAAAACCAGCCATAGCAGCCAATCCAATAGCCATATCTGAATAAGCTGAGAAATCAAAGTAAATCTGAATCATGTAAGCTACAGCTCCTAACCAGGCATCGGCTGTTGAAATACTTGCAACATGATAAGTAAATGCCATGTTGGCTATTGGAGCTACAGAGTTAGCAATCAGGATCTTTTTATTAACACCTAAGATAAATCGGTAAAGACCATAGGAGAACAGAGACTGGTCGTAAGTTCTATTTACAAGATCGACCTTTACCTGCTTGTATCTAACAATAGGACCTGCAATCAAATGAGGAAACATGAAAAAGTAAGTTAAGAAATTTACTACATTACTTTTGCCGTTTAACTCACCTCTGCTTATATCTATTAAATAACTAATGGCATGGAACGTAAAAAAACTGATACCTAATGGAAGAATTTGAGGTTTTGCCGTTATGTTATCTGCAATACCATTGTCATGCAGAAGATTAACTAGCCAAAAGCTGTATTTATAGAAAACTAGAGCCAGTAAGTTAATTGCAACAAATAAGATTAAAGTTAAATTTTTTAAAATATGATTTTTTGATTTTACATACTCTAAGATATAGCCAAAAAAGAAATTTAATACTCCATAAGCTAACAAGATCTTTAATGAGTGAGTACCACCATCAAAAACATAGAAGAATAAACTTACTAGGATAATGAAGAAATTTCTAATTAGATTTTTCTTTTGAGATAAAAAATCTAAAGTAAGAAATAATGGGAGAATAAAAAAGATAAAAGGTAAACTTGCAAAGACCATTACTAAAATTTATTCCTGTTTATCGGAGCTACCACAACACAAAGCTCATTCATTTAAAGAAATCTTATAGCAATTAAGACTGAACTTCTAATTCATGCATGATGAAAGTTCTTTTTTCACTTTTTCAATATCAAAATTCTCTACAATTGACTCAGATTTTTCTAAGTAATCATTGAGATTATTCGCATTGATCTCATTCTCTTGATTTGCAATGTAATCAATCATTAAAGAATTAATTTTATCAGAATAATGCATAGGATCTTTATAATTCTTTAAATCTGAAATAAAGGCTTGATCATCAAATCCATATAAATGACAGTTTGATCTTTTATCACATTCAGAGACGAAATATTTTAAGAAATTACGTGTCCAATCGTATTCTTCTTTAGCAGCAGAAAACTTAATCTGATAATACAGAGCAGAATATGGAGGTACAACAAAATAAAACTCTGTTTTATTGTGCTTATCAGTAAGTGAGAAAACATTATCCTCTGTATATTTAATTTGATAAGCTAGATTGTAAATATTTATAGCATCTGTTTTTTGATAATTATACAAACTGTCTTTTAGAAGGATCTTTGACGTAATTGGCCATGAGCATAGTCCATTAAAACTATTTGCATATTTTGGATAAATAATCCAAGCAGTGGGTCTATCCAATCCAACTTTTGAGCCAATACAATTCTTGCTTTTAGACAAGGTTAACAGGCACTGCAAAGGCTCCTTTCTAAGGTAAATAAGAAAATCATTAAAAGGATTACTATCATATAGTTTTTGCCAATCATCATTTGTTTTGGAAGCAAAATGAAGAGGTGCTAAATCGATCGAATATATTACTTTTTTAATATCGTGACTTGCAAAAGCATAATTTAGAACTAACTTACGCTCTACAAAAGATGAACCTTCTATAGAGAGATTAAGAAACAAGTTAACAGAATCTGGAAATAACTTTTTACTAGCCTCTACAGATGAAGTGTTCTCAAGCATGCTTGATCCAATAATTATTCCCGAAACATTTTGATTTTCATTGAGATAAGCTCTTGCTTGCAGTCTCATACTTTTAGCAAACAAATTGTCCGGATTTCTGAAAATATGGCTAGGATCATAAAGATAGATCGAAAGCAGATATACAGGAAATAGCAAAAGATAAGCTATAAATACAGTCAAAAAAGTCTTCTTAAAACTCATTTTTTCATCATTTTGGGATAAATAAAAAAGCAAAACTACTAAGCATGGAGAGTTACTTAAACATAACAGATACACAATTACTTTTTATGAACTTTAAACTTCATCTTTAAACCTAAAAGACATAGCACATAATGCTCATGATAATAAGTTAAAGAGAAAAGTCTTTGTAAGAATGACAGATGCTGATGCTCAACACCATCATACTTAATGCAATACTTTCTATCAGACTTAAAAAGTTTCTGAATAAACTTTGAGCTATGAGATGTCAAAGACTCTAAATGTTTTACTTTAAGATTAGTTATTAAATAGTTTTGTCTTCCAGCCTGCTGATTTCTTCTAAAAAGAAAATGATCACCATAGAATACCTTTATCTCATTTGGTATTTCAAAATAGTTCTCTTTTTTACCAAAGTAAGCTGCTCCCCAAAAGCCAGCCATCTTATCTGCCTTTTCAAACTTAATCTCTGTATCTTCTGGATAGGTATCAAATTCACTCTTAGGAGTATTTGTAGCACAATCAATACCGGCTAGACCTACAGTTTTATCTGATGTAGATAAGAATTTATCAACAGATTTAAAAAGATTCTTAGGAAAAATAATATCGTCATTTAAAATTCCAAAGAAAGGAATATCATTTGAGGACAACTTAATACCTAAATTCCAAGCAGGATTTACAAAAAGATTTTCCTTTTGAGCAAAAACTTTGACTTTTTTTAAATCAGTCTTAAAACCTTTGCATGAATTATCAATAACTAGAATTTCCTCTACTGATTCCTCCTCATCTAGTTCTAACAACAACTTATTTAGAACGTCAAGATCTTTTTGCATTGTAGGAATAATAATTGATAGCATAAATCTCCAATATCAAGAATTCTTTTTACTTAATCTAAAGCCTAAGTTCATAGACCAAACATTCTAGATATAACATCATTTCTTGATTACTTAGTATTTGGCTTTGGTAATCTTATTTTTAAACATTTAAAAAGGACCAAGTAGCGGTTATCTGATTTATCTTCAATCCTAGAAAAGAACCTTACAAACTTAGAGAACCAGCGATGTCTTAATTTAAGCATGAGTATTCTACAGTATGAAGAATGGAAGAAAAATCTAAATGACTCATTGAATGTACTGTAAGGATCTGCAATTGAATATCCTTGTGAAGTTACTAACCATCCAAAGACTCTTTCCATTACATGAGCTAAATCATTCTCATTTTTTCTGTTTACAACAGCAAATTGATTTACATCAAAATTCATTTCTTGAAGAGGCTTAAAGATAGTAGCTCTGCAGATAAACATGGTACCTGCGACATATTCTACTTCATCATAAGGCTTTGCCGTAATTCCTACTTCAGACAAGAGTTTTCTTGCCTCATTAAGGCAATAAACTAAATGAGGATTATCTGTAGTTTCTCTTGTTTTATCAAACAGTCTATGATTGTTAATCATACCTACAGAAGGCTCTTTAAACGCTTCTAGACATTTATTAAAATTCTCTTTTGAAGATATGAATGATAGCAGCATATTTCTCCAGTACTGACCTCTAAAGAAATATTTATTATCAATAATGGCAACAATCTTGCCCATATCTCTTTTAGTATGAAGCTTAATTAAAAACTCGTATTCATCAAGATTTACTGTCTTCAATACTTTAATAAAAGGCCAAATGTCATAACCTCTATTTTCACATAGCTCGACCTTAGCATTTGGATAGTGTTCTTTTACTTTAGATGAGAGCTCATCAATGTTTCTTGTTGTAGTAACAATAAGATCAAATGAATCTTTAGGCAGATTTTGAATACATCTATCTAGTAAGTTCCACAAATCGTGGTAGTAGACATGAGCTATGACAAGGAATTTCTTCATTTAAGTTTTTAGGTATTCTGTAAGATCTTAAGTAACTTTGAAATTTTGTAAATTATACCAATAATCAGCTTAACTTACTTAGAAAATCTAAGATCTTATCTAATACAATATCAGAAGTATCAGATAATTCTAAAATGAGTCCCTTATGATAAACTGAGACTTGATCTGCCTGTCCTCCAAGATTAAAGCAAGCAACAGGTACATTCATAGCAATCGCTTCACTGGTTGTATATGAGAATGTTTCTGCCCATATAGATGGAATTAAGATTAAATCAATTTTATATTTATCTATAACATCTGGAAGTTCTTCTCTCTTATAAGCACCTGTTACTGTCATATTCTGAGGAGCATTTACATAATCTCCAATACAAAATAGTTGAACTTTTTTATTTAATTCAACATTGTCCTGCTTATCAGAGCAATTGTTTTGATTTAGGTATTGAGAATTATTTATTTCTTTATTTAAACACGAGATTTCCTGTCCTTTATTGAATTTATCAATTGAACAAGACAGTAGCTCAATAAATTCTTTTCCCTTTGGAATCGTATCTACTTTACCTAATACAGCTATATTAACTCCATCATGAGTGTTTACCTTAACTTGTCTTAAAGGACGTACAACATGAGGAACTAACCTTAATTTTGAAGAAATTACAGGATAGAATTTATTCACAATTTCACATGAAGACTTTGAAAAACAAACTACTTCTGAGACATCTTCTAACAAAGATTTTTGCCACATTTTTCGCCAGTCTGAAATATTTATAAATTCATCATAAAATAGCTTGAATTCATACTTAGGCATTAATGATTGATATTTATTGACACAGTCTTCACAGCTACTATCAGTGTCAAATACACAGAACTTATTATCAGCTGAAATCAAATTGCAATTTGGGCAGATAAAAAAGAAGTCATGAACATTATAGGTAACATCAATATTATTGTTAGTTAGGTGTAATTCATGAACAAAAGCTAAAACTTCATTTATATTTCTGTAAGCTACAAGACTATTTAATAATATCTTGGTGAGTTTTAGACTATTTAATAGAGTCTTGATTTCATCAAAAGACAAGGTAAATCCTGTAAAGAATTCACCATTTGGAAAAGAGATGACAAAACTACGGTATAAGTGGAAATACTGTAATCTAATAATTAAGTATTCGTCATCATGTTCTTTAAATTTATTATAGGAATAGCTTTGAGTACCTCCACCTAAAGAGTGATCTATCCAGAGCATTATTCTTTTACTTGAAATAGAAATTGCTTTATTTAGTTTTTTTGAAAAAGATCTGAAAGACTTAAACTTTGAGTCATAAAAGGGAAAATTTGTGTATTTTTTTATCTTAATAGATAAAGAATTAAATAAAATTATTCTTTTTTGAAAAAATGACCTATCAAAAGAAACAAATTTAGGAACTATTTTTCTAAACAAACAGATATTTTTTTGACAAAAGTTCATAAATTATAACGGTACATCTAATGTAAAATGACAGAAAAAAAATCCATAAATTGATGCAAGAAGATACCACTTGATATAAGTGATACTATCATATTACGAAATTTTACAGATTTATGATAATCATTTGAATCAAAATAATGATGATCATAAATTCTGGTCTGAACTAAAATTGAAGATAATCTAATTGCAAAAAATACAGCATACATAAATACATGTTGCGATAAATGATTCACATAAGAAAAATTAAAAATACAAGCAAAATTAATAGCAGAACATATAGAAAAGAAAAATAAGATCTTATTTCTGTACATTAATAAAATGTTAAAATTTTGAAATATCATGGAGGTTAACTTATTGTCCCAAACATAAAGCAAAATGAAAACCTTTATAAAATAACATTTAAGTAAAAGTCTTAATCAAATTTTCTTGCTTCTGAATAAAAGTCTTTCGCTCTATCAATGTAGTAAGTTGTGCAAATTGTAAATCCAAGTCTTCTAATTTTTTCTACAAGCCTTTTATCAAAATCTAAAGAAAATATTAATCTATAAAACTGATCATCACTCATATTTTTTTTAGCTAAATGAGAAAAGAAAGGTTTTACCTCATTGTTGTAATGCTTTTCCATATAAGAAACTGCATTTTTATATTCTCTATCGAAATTATAATTGCAAGGAAGAAAATCAGCTCTATTTACTACATCAAATAGCTTTCTGTAAAATCTTTTAAGAGAATATTCTTCATCTAAAAGATGAGAGAGCAATTCGGGAGGAATATTGTTCAAATACTTATCCTTCGGATTAATCTGTATATTATTAATGTTCATCGGCTTAAAATAATATTTTTCCCCACTAAATATGACAAGTGAAAAACATTTTCGCCCGTATAAAAGGGAAAAATAGGCTCTTATATGCACTCCATTGTAATCAAAATTAAATTTTAAACAAGATTCTTCTTTTTTAAATTGATTACATATATTAAGGACTTTCTCTAAATTTAAATAATCTGACATAGAACAATTAACCTACTATCAACTCAGAACTGTAATTTATCTTTTAATATAAAAATAATTATAAAATTTAATACTTAGCGTAAACTTTTGCACTATATTATCAATATATTAATATCTAGCAGAATTAGAGCTAAAAAATGCTATAAGCCGTTTTAACTTGTTTATACTCCAATGAGACGTCTAAATAGTAAATATTTCCTACTTAATATATCCCATCACAACATTTCTCAGCGCTACAATGTATTTAGCAACTTCAGCAAACACATTTTCTTCATCAGCTAAGTTGTCAAATTCAACACGATTAAAGAATCTTGTAATTTGGTTAATTCCTGTAGCTTTCTTTCCAATAGTTTCAAACTTAGAACTGCCACCAAGCTTTTTAACTATATCGTACTCATCTCCAACCATGTTATCCCATGCTTGGCAGTCTACCTTCTTAGAGAATGATACTTTTAAACAATCTTTAGAAGGATACATGTTTACATAGATTTTTCCAATCTTTTCCCCCCTTCTGAAAATTATTCCCAATTGCGAGGTTTTGCCTTAAATTTGGTAAACAATCTAACAAAATCAGGATTCTTATACGCAATATCTATAAAATCATTCCACAAAGAAATAAATTTTATCTGCGATTTTGAGTAATTTCCAGCATACTGGCTACTGCCGTCTTTACCTTGAGAATCAGATGCCGTGGTGCTCGATAGAGCTAATGTCTCAATAAAATGATTCAGTGCTACTATATTATTATCACTGATATCTTTAGAAGAATTACTGTCACTTACATCATTATTATTGCTCTCAGGAATTACAATCTTAGCTGTTTTTAAGAAACAATCACAAAAAGACTTTCGATATAGATCTAGATCATCTGTTAAAAGATCAGTCCCATAATAATCATTGATGTCATTACAGGTAGATTCCTCATTGCTTAGCTCACAAAGAAGCTCATATAATTCATGCACACAGCCATCAACTTGAGCATCATCATTCAGATCGCATTTACAATGAGACACTATGAGGTTGTAGATCTTCTCATTGTATTGTTGCAGACACAGAGCAGCAAACAGAAGTTTAGCCTTATCCTTGTTATTAAGATCGATCGAACTTTCACCTATGAAGGTAAGCAGTAAAAAGGCATTTAACAGTCTTTTTAAGGATCTTGGGTTAGAACCTATGGAGCTTGCACAGAGATCGATGTAATCTTGTAAATCGTTATCGTCAATCTTAAGGTCTATCTTGTTAAAACCATCCTTTAAGTAGTTCTTAATATCATAAATGTCTACAGGTACTTTAAATGGTACTTGGATGATCTTGTCAAAGAAAGACTTCCCCTTTTCGTACTCTCTATTGCGTTCTTTATCGTCAATTTTGTCTGACGTATATGAAGCAAAGCCGTACTTTTCAATAGCACCTCTAATAACTACCTCATAGTCAATTGCCAGAATAAAAACACACTGCTTACAGTCTAAGAACAACTTTAAAACTTCAAGTAACTCAACTGCTTTAGATGGTACTAATCTATCCAGATCATCAACAAAGATCACTACCCTATCTTTATGTTCTCTTTGACAGGCATTGTTTACTACCTCTTGAAAGTGTTGATGCAGAGTTTCAATCTGCTCTGCGTAGTTATCATCAACAGTCTTTTCTTTACACTTTTTTAGATCTACATTGATGTTATAGATACAGATTTTAAAGCAGAAGTTAGGGCATTACTGCATAATAAGGTAAAGCGCTTAATAAAATTCTCGTCATTATCGTGAAGCTTATTTAAAAGCACCTTAATCATTGAAAAGGCTAAAGAGTTACCTAGATCAAACTGAGAGAACTGCCAGGTATTAAAGAACACTGGAATGACATCTTTTTCAATCTCATGCTCTACCATCTTCATGATAGAGGTCTTACCTGAGCCCCATGAACCTTGAATGGAGATTGTCATTGGAGTGTTACAGGCTTTAATGAATCTTGATAAACCATCTAAATGTTTATTGATATTAAAGAGATCGACTGTAGCAGCCTCATCTGTAAGGCCCTGTTTCTTGTTATCTTCAGTACTCATTTAAGCCACGTAAAGAGTTATCTTTGTATGTTTGTTTGTAAGTTTGATTAAAAGCCCTAAATCAAGGTTTATCAACAGCTTTAAACCAATGTCATCACATCAGATGCCGACAGATAATGTTGGCTGTGACCTACTGGCTACAAGTATGAAGTTTAAAAGCAGCACCATCTTTTAATGATTGAAAAGAGGATTGCCCTACTTTTAAGATACCTTGTCTTGCATCTAAAGTTTAGAGTATATAGCTTATTGTACACTACAATAGCTTTCCTCACTAAAAATATACAGTTAAGATTCAGGCAACCTTGAAAAGCTAATTATCTTCCTTGTCTAAAAGCACATCAGAACAAAACTCGTCAGACTCAGTATTTTCATCATAGAATTTGCAAAAGACCATAGCTACGTATCCAAAGATATTAACTTTTCTTTTGGTTAAATCTAACTTTTGCTCATCATAATCTTTATTCCAAGATTTTAAGATGATATAAGGCTGTTCAATTGAAACTTCACGAATAATGGCACCTTCAGAGTCATCTGTAGCTAATAAGACGGGCTTATTTAGATATGTCTGCACATTAGGCTCATTAACGATAACAGCCTGCATGCCAGGATTTAAAGATCTGCCTGACAATCTAGCCATACTGTCATCGGCTACGTTAAAGAGAAAAATCTTCCCTGATGAATAATAAGATTGAAGACCTGATAAGAGATTAAAATTCTCTTTAGGAGCTTTTGCCAGTACAGAAGGAAGATCTGCTTCAAGATTAAGATCTTTTGGATTAACTAACGGCAGCAAGCACATAGAATTGTCTTTAGACAAGCACTGCTCAAGACTCACGCCATCTTTAGGTCCTTTGACCAGAAGCTCAACAGGTACATTTAAGAACTGAGCTAATCTTGAGAAATTGTAGGAACGTGGAAGGTGACTGCCCTTTTCCCAAGATGAATAAAGAGCAGGCGTGATGTTTAATGCTCTAACAATATCGATCTGTTTGATATTCCTAAAACTTCTAATGTATTTTAATCTAGTAGCAAAGCTAGAATTTTTTAAATCATCAACATTATCCAATTCCATTAGATACATCCATAATCGATATAAAGACAGATCTTTTCATTAAACAACTAATATGTGAATCATTAAACAAACTTGATAATGTAGCAGACAGTTTAACTTTATAAAACCTTACCTGCTTCAGTAAAGATTAAACTCAAATGAATGAACTTGCAACTAAGACGGCCACGATATTGACTAGTGCTTAAGATTTTCAACTTAAAATACTGATAGTAACGAGCTTCATTGATACGCTTTCGATTTTGAACTTCCCATGATTTAGCAGTTGAATATTGATCATCATTAAGTAATACCTTACGAGTCTTGAATTGATGAGCTAAAGCGCAATCGGTTCTTTTGTACTCAAGATTAGGATCCAAAAGATCATTTACATCAACGTTAAGAACCTTTGCGATCATCTCTAATTTACTTAATGATAGGTCAGCTTTATTGTGGCGCAAGGCATTAATATAATGAGAACTTATCTTACCATTGCTCAGTCGAGTGAGCTGAGAATAACTAATATCCTGAGCATCCAAACACTTTCTTACGTTTGAACAGACTACTTCTTTTAGGTCCATAAAGCCTCCATTCATCTAATAAACATTATAATTATTATTTATCATTAATACGACTTTTTCTCCAGTATGTAAAGTGCGTAAAAAATTTTAGCCATGGCTATGGTAGGTCAAAATTCATTCTTGACTGTTTGAATAAAAAAAACTATTATTAGTTATAAGATATAATACAAGGTAATTAGAGATTCTTTATGAATATTACTAATACATCGCAAAAAGCTATACAAGCAATTCCTTTGGACAAAATAATGAAAAGACCACAGGTTCGCTCTTTACAGAACAAAGGTTTTGATGCACACAGTAGCTCTGAGGCATATACTTATAATGCAGTCCAATCAGATGATTCAATTGAAGCTCTAGCAACTTCTATTCGTTCTCAAGGTTTACAGAATCCAATCATCGTAAGACCAGCTCATGTTGATGATGATTATTCAAAACCAGTAATCGAAGACTGTTACATCATCGTCTCTGGTGAAAGAAGATACAGAGCTACACTGCTTATTCAAAAACAGCAACAATCTGAGATTGCAAAAGGTACTTTTAATTCTCAAGAAAAACTTGTTAATACTATTGATGCTATCGTCAAAGACTATTCTCATGACTCTGATATTTATGCAGATCAATTAACTGAAAATATCCAGCGAGTAGATTTAACTGGATTTGAAATATCTGATGCGATTATGAAATACAAGAGTAGCTATGAGAAAGAGCACCCTGATCTTCCTGAATTAAAACGAGAAGGTCTTGCCAAAACATTCGGCAAGAGTCTTTACTGGGTGTCTCAGATGACATCATTTGCTGAGCTCGACGCTTCCGACGATAAGGAACTAATCTCTCTATTTAAAGAAAATGTAATTAGCCGTTCTCCACGTGCTGGCTATGAGTTAATTAAACTATACCGTAAAGATAAACAGGTTACCTTAGAAGTGATCCGTAAATTCAAGGCTGAAGGAAAGGTTTTTGATCGTGGCGCAATTCCTGGCTTAAGAGCTCTTATTGAAAAAAAGAAAAATGAGACAAAACAGAATGAATCATCTAGCTTATTAAAGGAGCTTCCAGGACTATCACTATCATCTACTGAAAAATCAAATGATAAACCTCATTCTCAATCTACAGCTCCTAATCTGGCATCTAACGCAGAAAAGACTCAGAAGCAGATTGATAAATCCAATGATGAGCGTTTAAAGAAAGACGCTGAAGCTAACATCATGGCAATTAAGCTTACGCTGATGAATAGCAAAGGTGAAGAACACTGCTGTGAACTTTCTGATGCAAGCGATGAAATCAAAGATTCTATTCTAGATTTAATAGTTAAACTGCGAAAACAAAATGACGTTCAGATAAAGTTTGTACAAGGATTTGAAGTAAAGGTTACTCCAAATCTAATTAAAGGTATCCACATCGAATTAAAGTAATGTGATTTTTAAAGACCAGGAGAAAATATGTCCATAGAAGAAATTAAAAGAGCAATTTCAAGAGCACAAGAGCTGAAATATCATACCGTAAATAAAGCTTTAGACATTATGCATGAAGAATTTCCAAACTTAGCAGCATTAGGTCTATTAAATGATATTATTTCAATTGATGAGCTTATTGCCAGACTAAAATTCAAGCTAAATGAATTAGAAAAAAAAGCATCAATGGAAAACAGTCAAAAGAAATCAGCCTGTAGAAGACACAGATAAGTCTCTGATTATTTGTGGTATGAGAAAGTATCTTTAATTATCTCATCTATATTAGAAAAAGAGCATGCTGAATATGAATCGTTTATTTTTAACATGAGGATAATAATATGAAAAATAAGAATGAAATTGAAATTTTAATTGGTATCGTAGAGCAACCGGAAACCGCGCCTAAGATCGGTCTAGTAGCGCACTTTAACTTAGGTCTATTAGC
>ERZ1026884.1204-NODE-1204-length-14456-cov-6.713006_pt1 | contig 14456 bp, 12 predicted proteins | sample MGYA00380172_ERZ1026884 | MGnify/ENA primary metagenome ERZ1026884 (study PRJEB33269, sample SAMEA4719808) | human gut metagenome | biome: human-associated habitat; feature: organic feature; material: feces | place: Cameroon | collected 2013-10 ... | reverse complement strand
ATTTTGTATCACAAGGAAATTATAATGTTTTTGAAATCAATGAAGCGTTGTTTGCGTTTGATCAAAGTTTAATTGGCGTATAAATGTCGCTTTTAAGGCGACCATTTTGATGGGGATAAAAACTATATTGTAATCAATCAAGGAGGATACAGTGATGAAAAAGAATTGTACAGAAGTAGTTTTTGTTTTAGATCGAAGTGGATCAATGTGTGGTTTAGAAAAGGATACAATTGGAGGGTTTAATTCTCTAATCAATAAACAGAAGAAACAAGACGGAGAAGTTTTAGTTTCGACCGTATTATTTAATGATTCAAGTGTGGTTATTCATGATCGCAAACCGATAGATGAAGTTAGACTTATGACAAACAAGGATTATGAGGTTTATGGGTGCACTGCATTATTAGATGCATTAGGTTCAAGTATTCGTCATATTGGAAATATTCACAAATATGCTCGGGTTGAGGGTGTTCCAGAGCATACGATGTTTGTGATTATTACGGATGGAATGGAAAATGCGAGTCGATATTATTCAAAGGAAAGAGTCAAGTCGATGATAGAATATGAGAAAGAAAAATATGGCTGGGAATTCTTATTTCTTGCAGCCAATATGGATGCGATTGATACGGCAAGTCAATATGGAATCGATAAGGATCATGCGGTAAATTATCAATGTGATTCTGTTGGTACTCGTTTGAATTATGAAGTATTGGATGAAGCCATTCAGTGTATATGTTCGGGTGTACCTTTGTCAAAATCTTGGAAATCAAAAATAGAAAAGCGTAAGTAAGAACCAACTATGTGGTTCTTTTCTTGTTTAATTGACTAAATTTTCTAAAATATAACTGATGTATAACCGTTTAAAAGATATAATGTGGTTAGATAATTGAAATGTTTCTTAAAGAAAGGCAGGTAACTTATGCAGGCAATTATGCGCTATGAGTTGGTCATCAATGAAGCATTACGTTCTGCACTTATGTTTGATACACCGGATGAGCAGATCAATGAGTTTATTCGTTTTTTTGGAAAACACATTGGGTGTGATCGCATTTATATTTTTGAAGATAATAAAAAAAAGCATGTGACAAACAATACTTATGAATGGTGTAGTGAAGGTATTCAACCGGAAATTGATTTTCTACAAGGTGTGGACATGGATATTATTGATTGGTGGTATAAAGCTTTTGACAAGAAAGAAAATGTGATCATTCAAGATGTAGAAACAATTAAAAAGGATCATGCGTATACGTATAATACGTTGAAAGTACAAAATGTTACACGTCTAGTTGTTTGTCCTATTCGCTATAAAGATGAAATTAGTGGATTCTTTGGTGTGGATAATCCGCCGATTGATAATCATTCAAGTTTGACAATATTTTTGGACATGATCGCAACGTTGGTTGTATCTTTTTTAAAGATTCGTAATTCTCAAAATAAGTCCAAACAAGAGGCTAAATTGAGTGGATATTCGGCATTGGCCCAAATTTATATTTCAATGCACTATATTAATGTAAAGACGCAAAAATATCATATTGTGAAAACGGAACCGGAAATTCTTAAATATTTACAAGTCGACAAAACAAATGATATAGAGGATTGTTTTAGTGATCATATTTATAAGATTCATAAAGAGTTTTGTCAGGAAGATTATTTGGCTCGAGAAATTGAGTTTATGGATCTAGAAACATTGGATGAAAGACTTCAGAATAAGAAATCAATCGATAGTGTTTTCTATGGTAATATTTCTGGTTGGTGTCGTGGACGTTATATTCCGGTAGACTATGATGAGGATGGTCATTTATTACATGTTTTATATTGTGTGGAATGTATTGATGAACAAAAGAGAAGAGAAGATAAATTATTATATTTAGCTCAAACCGATACGATGACGGGCGTTTCAAATCGTCGAAGTGGAGAAAAGATGATTGAGCGTGTTTTGAATAATAAAATTAGTGGAATGATGTGTCTAGTAGATTGTGATAAATTTAAATTGATTAATGATACATATGGACATATGGCAGGGGATGAGGTTATTGTTGCGATTGCGCATACGCTTCAAAAATCATGTCGTGATAAAGATATAGTGATGCGTTTGGGTGGAGATGAGTTTGCACTATATATTCCGGGAGTTACAAATCGTAAGTGTGCAAATTCTTTCTTTAAACGTTTATTTGAAAATTTGAAACAGATCCATGTTGAATCGATAGATAATCATCCGGTTGTATTAAGTCTTGGTGCCTGTTTCTTTGATGGGAAAGAAGATTTAAGTTTTGATGAATTATATTGTAGAGCGGATTCTGCGATGTATGAAAGTAAAAAAATCGACGGATATAGTGCAACAATTTTCAGAAAAAAATAGCCTCTTTGTGAACAGAGAGGTTAATTTGTACTTATAATGCACACAAGTGTTAAAAAATAGTAAACATTTTGTTGTTTTTGTGGTATTATACCCGAAACGGAGGGAAATATATATGCAGAAGTATGTAGAAATCAAGCGAGATGATTTAACACTTCGTGGTATGCTTCATATTCCAGATGATGTAAGCCATAAAGTAGCAATGGTTATTATTCTTCATGGCTTTTGTGATGATCGAAATGAAATCAATTTTGTTCATAACGAATTATCGCAACGACTATGCGAATTGGGTATCGCCAGTGTTCGTTTTGACATGAATGGTAGTGGTGAAAGTGATGGAAAATTTGAAGATATGACGATTTCAAGTGAAATCTTAGATGCCAAAGCCATGTTGGAATATGTTCGATCCTTGGACTTTGTCGATACAAATAAAATTGCACTTCATGGATGTAGTTTAGGCGGCTGTGTCGCAAGTATGGTGGCAGGACAATGTAAAGATATGATTCAAGCTTTATCTTTGTGGTGTCCAGCACCGGATTTAGTTTATAACTTAAAGAAGGATAAGACTTTGTGTGGTCAAGATGTTTCAAATATTGAAAAAGATGGATGTGCCGATGTAGAAGGCTTAAAATTGAGCCTAAAATTTTATCAAGATGCCTGTACATTAGATCCATATAAAGATGCATCTTTATTTGATAAAAATGTATGTACGATTCATGGAGATCAAGATATCACTGCTTCTTGTGAGTGTAGTTATAAATATAAAGAAATTTTTAAAGAAAGAGCAAAATGCATTATTGTCAAAGGGGCAGAGCATCGCTTTAAATCGTTTGCGTTTAGAGAAGCTAGAATGCAAGGTGCTCTAAACTTTTTGAAAGAAGAATTATTATAAATGAAAGTGAAGGAATTTGGTATGAACAAAGAAAGAAAACAACCGACAACATTATTTGCGGTTACATCATTTTTGGCGATTATTGCCGTACTTATTATTATGATAAATATGGGATGTAATACAACTTTATCTGTTTTTGCGGGTGTTATTGTGTCTGTAATTACAACGCGTTTGTTGAATATTCCATGGAATGAAGTTGAACAAAATATGATTAAAACAGCAGCAGAATGTATGCCTACGTTTTTGATTGTCATTATGGTTGGAATGCTTGTAGGAATTTGGATGGCTGCTGGAACGGTACCTAGTTTGATGTATTATGGTATGCAAGTGGTATCACCTAAAATTTTGGTTCCGTTAGCATTTGTGCTTTGTGCTTTAACCAGTGAATTTACAGGAACATCATTTGGTTCTGTAGCCACAATGGGACTTGCGATGGTAGGAATTGCCTCTACGACAAGTATTCCTGTACCATTGGTAGTGGGTGCTGTTGTTTCTGGTGCATGGCTAGGAGATAAGATGTCACCATTATCCGATACGACAAACTTAGCAAGTGGAGTTAGTAAAGTGCCTTTGTATGATCATATTCACTCTATGCAGTATACAACGCTTCCAGCTGCAGTAGTTGCCTTAGTGTTATTTACAATTGCAGGACTTTATTATAGTGGGGGAAGCATGGATCTTGCCCAACAAAAATTGATTATGGATACTTTAAGCAAGCATTTCACAATTAATATCTTATTGATTTTACCAGCTATTTTAGTTATTTTGATTTCTGTATTTAAACTTCCATCTTTATTAGGAATGGGACTTGCCGTGGTCGTATCCGCTGTATTTGCGATGGCTTTTCAAGGTATAAATTTTGTGGATCTTATGAATTATGCATTTAATGGATTCAGTATTGAGACAGGTGTATCTATAGTAGATCCAATGTTGAACCGTGGTGGTGTTCTTTCGATGTCTGAATTATTAGTTACATTTATGGTGGCTAGTGTAATGGGAGCTGTAATTACTTCAACAGGTATTTTGGATGTTTTAGCTAAAAATGTATTATTAAAGTTTATCAAGAATCGTACAATCTTAGTTTTTGTTACTTTAGTATATTGCTACATTGTAAATTTCTTGACAGCTGGTGGACAAACGGTTTCAATTATTGTTACAGAACAAACTTTTGAATCTACATATGAAGATATGAATATTTCTCGTAAGGTATTGTCTAGAACACTTGAAGATTCTGGTACTTTATCAGCGCCAATTGTGCCTTGGGGTGTTGCTACAATTTATGTAATGGGGGTTCTTGGATGCTCTATCGCATATATTCCATACGCGTGGTTTATCTTTATTGTTCCAATTTTCTCAATGATTTGTGCAATTACTGGTATTGGTGTTTGGGATAAGGATGGAAATCCTGTTCGAAAATAATGTTATATGTCTTTACTATCTTTTAAAATTGATGTATAACTTACTTGTAAAATAAAAAAAGGGAGCTTGTACTACAGGCTGAGAGGAAAGTATGACTTTCGACCTAGAACCTGATTTGGATAATGCCAACGTAGGGAAATACTTTGTTTTTTATCGTGAGTATACCTATATTGGTTGCTCACTTTTTTTATGTGGCAAAATGGGAGCACCACTTTTTGTCACTTAAAAAATCATTTGGTAAAGGAGAATTAAAATGAACACAAATGAAAGTACAGTAAGTACAGGCGCTACATATACGACTCAGATGGACGCTGCGCGTAAAGGCATTGTTACGCCAGAAATGAAAATTGTAGCCCAAAAAGAAAAAATGACAGAGGAAGAACTAAGAGCGTTAGTGGCTTGTGGAAAGGTTGTAATTCCGGCAAATAAAAACCACAAATCTTTAGATCCTGAAGGCGTTGGTAGTATGTTACGAACTAAAATCAATGTAAATCTAGGGGTTTCTAGAGATTGTAAAGATTACGATGTAGAAATGAAGAAGGTAATGGCAGCTGTAGACTTAGGCGCTGAATCCATTATGGATCTATCAAGTCATGGAAATACACAGCCATTCCGTCAAAAATTAACATCAGAATGTCCTGCAATGATTGGTACAGTTCCAGTATATGATAGTGTTATCCACTACCAAAGAGATTTAAATACATTAACTGCAAAAGACTTCTTAGATGTAGTTGAGTTACATGCCAAAGATGGTGTGGATTTTGTTACTTTACATTGTGGAATCACAAGAAAAACGATTGATCAAATTAAAAAACATAAACGTAAAATGAATATCGTTTCGCGTGGAGGAAGTTTAGTTTTTGCGTGGATGTCGATGACAGGAGAAGAAAATCCATTCTACGAATATTATGATGAAATTCTGGATATTTGTGAAAAATATGATGTAACGATTTCTTTAGGAGATGCTTGTCGTCCAGGATGTTTAGCAGATGCTACAGATGTATGTCAAATTGAAGAATTGGTTCGTTTAGGAGAACTTACAAAACGTGCTTGGGAGCATAATGTACAAGTTATTGTAGAAGGACCTGGACATGTTCCATTAAATCAGGTAGCTGCTAATATGCAAGTACAGCAACAAATTTGTATGGGAGCTCCATTCTACGTGTTAGGACCATTAGTTACAGACATTGCACCTGGTTATGATCATATTACAGCTGCTATTGGTGGTGCCGTCGCTGCTATGTCAGGAGCTGCATTCTTATGTTATGTTACACCTGCTGAACACTTGGCTTTACCAAATGTTGAGGATACAAAACAAGGTATTATTGCTTCAAAAATTGCGGCTCACGCGGCAGATATTGCTAAGGGAGTTCCTGGAGCTAGAGATATAGATGACAAGATGGCAGATGCAAGAAAGAATTTGGATTGGGACGCACAATTTGAATGTGCTTTAGATCCTGAGACTGCAAAAGCAATTCGTCAATCTCGTATGCCAGAAGATGATCATAGTGATACTTGTAGTATGTGTGGTAAATTTTGTGCCGTAAGAAGTATGAATAAGGCTTTATCTGGAGAGAATATAGACATCTTATAGAAACGTAGTTTAAACTGCGTTTTTTTCTTGGCAAGGTTGTACATTTTAGTAAGGGTTTGTAAAAATTAACTGATTTTAATCAAGAGTGGATAAGATATGATACATTAAATATGTAGCTTTATTGTTAGATTCATCTATAACAAACGTTAATGAATGACGTATGTTAATCATGATACAATGGACAACGAGTTAGAAAGGGTAATTTATGAGTGAGTTTGTATTAGATTTTTTTGAGAGGAAGAATCTTGCGACGATCGAAAAAAAGAAACATTCATATTTAATGATAGATGGTCATGATCAGGCAGATATTTATATATTAAAAGATGGAATAGTAAAAACGAGTGTTATATTAAGTGATGGTCGTGAATTTAACATTATGTATTTAAAGGGTTTCGATGTACTTTCACTTTTGAAAGATGAAGTCAAAAAGGTTACTTCAGCATCTTTTCATATTCGTATTGAAAGTGATACGGCTGTATTCTATCGTGTGAATCGCAAATTGTTTTCAAAATTTTTAAGTGAAAATGAAGCATTAAGAGATTATGTGGATACATATTATCGTAAGAGGTTATCTGAATCTATTTATCGTCAGCAATTAATGACAATGAATGGTAAAAATGGTGCTGTATGTGCTTTTATTTATTATTTAGTAGGATTATTTGGAAGAAAAGTAAAGAAGGGAATCTTTATTGATCTTCAAGTCACAAATGATGATATTGCAGGTTTTTGCGGTGTATCTACAAGAAATAGTGTGAATCGTATCTTGCGTGGATTAAGACAAGAAGGTGTCATAACGATGGTATATCATAAAATCCTAGTTCTAGACGTGGATTATTTAAAGAAGTTTATTTAGGAAATAAGCTTCTTTTTTTTGTCTTTTTTGGCTAGAATTGTGGTATTTTTGTCGTTTGTTTGAGATGAAGGAGTAGGCTTGTTAATATGGTGGTGAAGGGAGATGAAGGATATGGGTAAAAGATTGTTGTCTATATTAGGCTTGTTGATTGCGATAGTGGGTATTGTGTTTGGTGGTAATCTGATTCTAGTAATCGTTGGATGCGTGATTCTTGGTTTAGGACAGATGATCAAGGATAAGGAAGACGACGAATTGAATATGAATGTTGTACATGAATTCTTTGAGGATGTGCAATTCAATCCAAATACACATATACTTAAGGTTAGGAATACGAATATTCCTTTGCCTAAACATGATTATTGTAGTGCTAGTGGATATGTACAAGGTAAATATAAAGGTTTGGATGTCGAGTTTTGTACTATAAAGCTTACGGATGTGACTGAGGTCTTGCGTGATGAGACGGGCTTATGGGAAAAGAATGAGAATACAGTGTATACTGGTCAATGGATGTTGTGTAAGTTGGATCGTAAGTTTAATACGTGGCTTACAATATATCCTCGTGGGTTTGTAGATCTAAAACCGAGTAAAGCACAAAATGAGGCGTTTAATAAGAAGTTTAATTTGTGTTATGGGGATGAGAAATTGGCTCTTGAGATATTAGATCCAAATCGATTAGAAAAAATTATGGCTTTATCGAATCGAAAGTTTTCGATTAATCTAAATGAGGATGGAAGACTTTATATGGCGATTCATGATGGTCATGGTTTTAATTCAGAGAATTTACAATGGTTTGTAGATATGATTGATGTGTTTAGGGGATAATTATGAATTATAAAGAATTATATCTTGAAACAAAGGAGATGCTTGAAGAATTTGATTTTATTGATGATTCAAAAATAGCTGTATTAACATATTGTAAAAATGTTGATGATTTAAAATTAGTGAATAACTTCATTAGGGATAAAAACTATAAAAGTATTTACGATATTTCAAAATACGCGTTCTATTTATATATGAAAAGAAATCATCCGGAAAGAATTATTGAAGATTAAAAAAGCCAGAGAAATAAAATCTCTGGTTTTGACTTAATTATAAAGTTTGCCAAATTGTTTGCCAAAAATGAGAGGTTAAGAAATAAAAAAACTTTTAACACCTTTATATAGAGGACTTCAGAGCTTTAAGCTTCAAACTGGCAGGGGTAGAAGAGAAATAATCCTTGTGTCAATGAAGGTTGCAGAAGAACGTATGAATATAAAAGCAAAGGCACACGGTTTGAGCTTGTCGGCATTTTTTAGATTAGCTGCTGATGAATATATGAATACCCATAATTGATAATATGAATAGATAGACTGCGGAGTTGAATCCGCAGTAACAGTTGCTAATTATGTGGATATGTAAGTGATTTGAAGAGTTGTTCAAATATCAAAATACAGGTAAAATATATATCGCGTAAGTATTGAATATATAAGAAAAGCCAGGGGGTGTGTTACTTGAAATCTGTACCGAAGTCTACACGGATAAGTCCAGAAGCAAAGAGTATAATTAATCAATTGAAAAGTGGAGAATTGGAAGTAAGAAATGTTCCAAAAGAATTTGCTTTAGATTCTAATGTTGTAAAAGCAGAACGAAAATTAGGATTGAGAAAAAGTGGTTATCGAGGTTTTGATGTAATTACACAAACATTTTTTGTAGAAGAAGAGTGGCTTCATACATCGTTTGGTGAACTTGTTTCAATATTGCATAAGATGACCTTTGATTCTTTTGAGGAATATTATGGCTTTTTAGATGGTGATATATACGAAAATGCATGTTATTATCAGTATGCATTTGAAGATGAATTTTCCAAAAATCTTAATCTTGATATAGACCGATTGACAAAAGTAAAAAGTTTTGTGACAAAAACCGTAGATGATTGTTCATACGAACAATCGCAGGATGAAATTGAATCTTATAAGCGTTGTGAAAAAGTAAATAAGAAATGCATAAAACAGTGGTTGGATAAATTCAATGCTTGTGATACATATGGACAATTCAAAAAGGTATGCAGTAATTATGAAAAATCGAAGGTTTCAGAATATAAATGTATAGAATTTTTCTTTTTCCAATATGCTTTTGATGCTCGCTGTAGAAAAAAGCATTTGAATGTACTTATGAAATATCTGTCAAAAGACTACATTGGTGGTAATGCTGTATTGGGATTATGCTTGATTGATACGCCAGAAATCATTATTGATAAATATGATTATTCACAAGCATCTGATACAACTAATAGGAAGCATAAAAAAGAAGTAAAAGATTTTGTGGAAGACTTGAAAAATCAGAACGTTGAGATAACTGTAGTAGGTTATTTTGATAAAGTAACACATTTTTATTGTGAAGAAACAAAAGTGTATCGCTATTATAACAATCAAGGAAGAAAGACTTTGAATCGTTGGCGTAGTGTAGATGTATGCCGAGCTTTTGAAACATTCGATGAATTTATCAAGTATAGAAATGGTAATTTAGAAAACTGTGACTTATCAGGAGCCATTGATTTGAATGTTGATTTTTCAAAATATACGACAGATGATACGACAAAATTACCGATAAGAGAAAATGCAAAATTGAATTGTAAAGTATTGAAAGTATATAAGAATAATAAATTTATAGTACGTCAAATTTGGAGTGATGAAGATAAAAAGATTTTAAAACAGCAAGAGCATAAATTTTCATATTTCTTTGATTTTGTGGCATTTTTGAAAGGTGATTTATCTGGTGCAGATTTATTATTCTGTACTGACCTTAAAAATCTTTCAAATATAGACGGAATCAACTTGAGGGATGCGAAAATGACTAGTGAATTATGCGAACAGTTTAATGTTCAATATAAATCGTATGATTATGATGTAAAACTCATTGGTGAGTTCCCAATAGTTGAAAAGAATGAAGAAGAAACAACATCGGTATTACAATCGTCAAGGGAAATTGCTTCATCTGATAATAATATGTTTTTTGGAAGTCTTGATAGTATGCTTTTATGGGATTCTAATAGAATTAGTTACATTTCTGATTTACATTTAATGCATAGAATTAAAAATGCAGGGTGTAAATCAAGAGAAGATGTCATTTTTACAATACAAAAAATCATTGATGACATTTTGGTTGAAAATACGAGTTTAATGCTTATAGGTGGAGATGTGTCATCAGAAATTTCAATATTTGAATTGTTTGTGAAAATGCTTAGAAAATCAGCAGCCTCAGGAAGACAAAATTTTGTGTTTATTCTTGGTAATCATGAATTTTGGAATTTTTCAGGAGTGTCAGTGGATGAGATTGTTGAAAAATACAGAACTGTATTAAAAGAAAATGGAATGTATTTATTGCATAATGATGTGTTTTACAGAAATGAATCTGATGACATAGGGATTATTCAATATGATGAATTGATACGATCAGATAATCGGACTCTTCTGGAAAAATTGAGATGTACAAGACTGGTGATTTTGGGTGGTGTTGGATTCTCAGGCTACAATGAAAAATTCAATGCTAATGATGGTGTGTATCGAGTAGCTGTTGATAGAAATACAGAAATTCAAGAGAGTAAAAAGTTTGAACATTTGTATGATAAATTGACAGATGTGTTAGCAAAGAAAAACACAGTCATTTTTACGCATATGCCAAAAAAAGACTGGTGTGTAGATGCAAATTGTCATGATGATTTTGTGTATGTCAGTGGTCATACACATAAAAATATGTTCTTTGATGATGGTGTAAAAAGAATATATGCAGATAATCAGATTGGTTATAGAAATGAAAGTCCTCATCTAAAGAATTTTCTGATGGATGGAGAATATGATTATTTCGGTGACTATGAAGATGGCATATATGAAATTACATCTCAGGAATATCAAGATTTTTATCGTGGAAAAAATATATCAATGAAATTCAACAGGAAAGTTAATAAACTTTATATGTTGAAAAAAAATGGGTATTATTGTTTTATTCATAAATCTAAGACAGGCTCGTTGTCGATGTTGAATGGTGGAGCATTGAAAAAATTAGATATGAATGATGTGAATTATTATTATGAAAATATGGATTCAATGATTGCATCTATTGAAACACCTTTGAAAAAATATACAGCTTATCAAGAAAGCATAGCAAATGAAATTAGAAGAATTGGTGGATATGGATTGATTCATGGTTGTATCATTGACATTGATTATTATAATCATGTATATGTGAATCCGTTAGATATGACGGTACGAAGTTATTGTGCATCAAATATCATTAACAAGCTTGTATATCCAAATTTAGTAGCATTGTTGAAAAATGAATGCCCAGAATTATATGCTAACTATTTGAAACTGATTGAAGGTGAAAAATTAAATCCTTTAGCGGTGAAACAGCCAAAGAAAGAGACATCATTGTTGCCACAAGAATATTTGGAAACAGACATTTATAAAGTATCTCGTGAGATAAAAAAGATGCAGAAATTGAATTCAAATGTGCTGACAACATGGTATGATATTGTTCCAGAGACCAGAAATGAATTGCCGTATAAAAAATAATGTGTGTTGTGAGTCGCTGTTTGAATAGATAGCGAAATTTACAGTGTGTTCGCAAAAGAGTGGTTTAAATAAAAAATGAGGTGTTGTGACGAAATTAGTTTTCGAACAACACCTTTTGTGTTTAGTGAGGTTGGTAACAATGTAAAATTAGGTTGATCTATACCCAATCCAGGAGTCTATTCTGTCATAAAAAGCACTTTATTTGAGCTTTAAAAAATACATTTCGAAAAGTAAAAAAATAATTTTTTTTGAATTGTTTGCCAAAAAGTTTGCCAAAACGGGGTAAAATTGCCTTTTTTACAACAAAAAAGCTCTCAAAACCGCTTTATATAAAGTATTTTTGAGAGCTTTAAGTTTCAAACTGGCAGGGGTAGTAGGACTCGAACCCACATCAACGGTTTTGGAGACCGCTATCTTAGCCTTTGGACGATACCCCTAAGTGCTCGTTAATGATAACATGAATTAAATGGTTGTGCAAGCTCTTTTTTTAAAAAATCTCAATTGACAATAATATGAGGGTTACTTATAATTAATTAGGTATTGTAAAGAACATACCTAAAAGGAGGCTCTTATGTCAAGCCAAGTAGTTGTAGGTACCCAATGGGGCGATGAGGGTAAAGGAAAAATCGTCGATGTTTTAGCAGAAAAGGCGGATATGATCGTTCGTTTCCAAGGTGGAGACAATGCAGGTCATACAGTCATTGTAAATGGTAAGAAACATGTATTGCACTTACTACCAAGTGGTGTTTTACACGAAGAAGCAACTTGTATCATTGGTCCAGGAGTTGTTTGTAACCCATTTGTATTATTAAAAGAAATGGAACAATTAGAAAAAGATGGTTTATCAACTAAACACATCATTATTAGTGACCGTGCACAGATGTTAATGCCATATCATCAATATCAAGATGAATTAGAAGAGCAAGCTGCATCTAATAAAATCGGAACTACAAAACGTGGAATTGGTCCATGTTATGCAGATAAGTATGCTCGTCATGGTATTCGTTATCATGAATTTAAGGATTTTGAACATTTTAAAGTTCGTTTAAAAGATTGCTTAGATTTCAAAAACAAATTATTTACTGCTGTATATGGTGGAAAAGCTATGGATTACGATAAAATGGTAGCTGATTTTGAAGCTATTTATGATCGTATTATCCCTATGATCCAAGAAACAACACACTTAGTAAATGAAGCTTTAGATGAAAATAAGACAGTATTGTTTGAAGGCGCTCAAGCAGCTATGCTTGATATCAACTATGGTACATATCCATATGTAACTTCTTCAAGTCCAACAAGTGCTGGTGTTACTACAGGTGCTTGTATTGCACCAAGTCGTATTCAGACTGTTGTAGGTGTTGTTAAAGCATACTCAACACGTGTAGGAGAAGGACCATTCGTAACTGAATTATTGGATGAACAAGGTGAATGGATTCGTGAACACGGTGGAGAATATGGAGCTACCACAGGTCGTCCTCGTCGTTGTGGATGGTTGGATTTATTAACTGTAAAACACGCAAACTTAATGAGTGGATTAACTGATATCGTTATTACTAAGATTGATGTATTAGACGGTTTAGATGAAATCAAGGTTTGTGTTGGATACGAAATCGATGGTAAAGAATATAATTATATTCCGAGTGATCAGGCAGATGTTGCCAAAGCTAAACCAATCTATAAGACTTTCAAAGGTTGGAAGACAGATATCACTAAGATGACTACAGTCGATCAATTGCCTCAGGAATGTTTAGACTATGTACACTTCATTGAAGAATTCACAGGTGTACGTGTTTCTATGATTTCTGTAGGACCAGATCGTGTTAATAATATTTACGTACATGAGATCAAGTAATTTGATCTCTTTTTTTGTGTTATAATTTACTTGGTTATTTTATGATACTCGATACAATTCATGGACATATAGAAGAGATTGTATGTGGAAAAAGTGGATTGGCACTAAATTATGAAATTCGAGATATGGAAGAATATGTTACGAACTTGAGTGGGAAACAAAATTTAAGATGTGAAGGTTGTATTGACGAGGGTACAAGAAAGTAGGGAATCGAATGAATAAAAAATATTTTTTCTTTGATATTGATGGCACTTTAACTGATCGAAAAACCAGTAAGATTGTGCCAAGTGCACAAGTTGCTTTAAATGAATTGCAAAAGAAAGGTCACTTTGTAGCTATTGCGACAGGTCGTGCTCACTATAAAGCGCGTAAGTTTATGGAAAGTGTGGGTCTTCATGATATGGTTTGTTGCGGTGGTGGCGGATTAGTCATAAATGATGAATTGATTCAAAATATTCCTTTGGATTTAGAAAAATCAAAGGCAATTGCCAAACAAGCACTATCTTTAGGATATGGTGTTTTATTTGCGTTAGATGATTCGATTAAGGTATATACAAAGGATCATACATTTCAAAATCAAGTGGGTAATCGTAAGGAGCCTACGGAGTATGTGTATGATGAAAATTTGGATGTAGACAAGTTGAATGTGATTTATAAAATGTATATTTCCATCCCAAAAGACAAAGAATCCGAATTGACTTTAAAGGATACATCAGGAAATATGCGTTTTGTACCAGATTATTTAATGTTTCAATATGATGCGAAGCATCAAGGAATCTTAGATATGATGCAGCATATTGGTGGTGATTTAAAAGATGTGGTTGTTTTTGGTGATGACACAAATGATATGGTTATGTTTGATCCACAATGGACAAGTGTTGCGATGGGAAATGCGTGTCAAGAATTAAAGGCTATCGCAACTCTAGTTACAAATGCCAATGTA
>ERZ1026884.1202-NODE-1202-length-14481-cov-252.486691_pt1 | contig 14481 bp, 5 predicted proteins | sample MGYA00380172_ERZ1026884 | MGnify/ENA primary metagenome ERZ1026884 (study PRJEB33269, sample SAMEA4719808) | human gut metagenome | biome: human-associated habitat; feature: organic feature; material: feces | place: Cameroon | collected 2013-10 ... | reverse complement strand
TCAAAAAGAAGTTGACTTGTTCCTTGTCACCATATAGTACGTTAATGTTGATAACGTTAGTTTCAAAATGGAATTTGATGATGAATACGTAGATAAGTCTGCTCTTATATCATTAACCAACAACTTTATTAACAAATCAAGACGTTTTATATGTGTGACAAGACCAAGACGTTTTGGCAAGAGCGTTACACTTGATATGCTTAATGCGTATTACTCAAAAGGTTGTGATTCAAAGGCACTTTTCTCTGATCTTAATATAGCCTCAACACCTGATTTTGAAAAACACTTAAATCAGCATGATGTGCTCTTTTTAAATATGATGTCTTTTGAGGATAATGAATTCAATGGTGAAAAATATCTCGATAATCTTAACCAAAAGGTTGTCTCAGAATTGAAAGAAACCTATCCTGACCGCCTTGTAAAAGATAAGAGCTATTCCTTGCCGGATGCCATTTCTTCATTAAAAAAAAGATTTATCTTTATCATTGATGAGTGGGATTTTGTGTTTAGAAAATACCCAAATAACTCAAAACTACATGAGAATTTTATTGATCTTTTAAGAGCTTTATTTAAAGGAGTAGGAGAGCGTTTTGCTGAATTGGTTTACATGACCGGTATTTTACCTATTGCAAGATACAACACTCAGTCAGCATTAAACAATTTTATTGAATATACAATCATAAATTCTGGTCCTTTTTCTCAATACTATGGTTTTACAGAGAATGAAGTAAATGGACTGTGTAACAAGTACAATCTTGATTTTGAAACCACCAAATTCTGGTACGATGGCTACAATGTAGGTGGATATGAAATCTATAATCCAAGTTCAATTAAAAAGCTAATAACTCTCAGGGAATTTCAGAGCTACTGGTCAGATACATCTGCTTATGGACTTGTAAAAGAAGCTATCAATCTGAATTTTGAAGGACTTAAAGACGATATCATTAAACTGTGTTCTGGTGATACCATTTCAATTCCTCTACCAGAGATTAAAAGTTACAACACAGCAGATCTAAATTTTAAAAACAAAGTAGCAATCTATGTTTATCTGGTTCATTTAGGCTACTTGGGGTATAACGATACTGAATCAACTATCTATGTTCCTAATGAAGAAACAAGAGTTGAGCTTTTAAATTCTGTAAAAGAAAATCACTGGCCTCAATATGAGGGTGCTTTAAGGCTTTCAGAACAGGTTGTGGCAGCAACTTACAATAAAGATGCAGAAACTGTAGCCAATCTGCTTTCTAAAATACATGAGGATAAAGTACCAGCCCTTGAGTACAACAATGAGAGTGCTTTACGCTATGTCGTCCTGATGGCATACCTAGCAACTGAAAGCTACTACCTGGCTCCATTAAATGAGTTTCCAACAGGAAAAGGTTTTGCTGATATTGTCTATCTGCCAATTTCTGCTAATTCTAAAAGTAAGCCTGCTTTAATTATTGAACTTAAAAAGGATGCAAGTGCAAAGGCAGCGCTTGAGCAGATAAAAGAGCGTGACTACGTTTCAAGAGTAAAAGAGTACACCGAAAATATTCTTTTAATCGGCATTAACTACGACTCTAAAACCAAGCAACACACTTGCTTAATAGAGGAATTTCATAAATAGCTAAGCAATAAGGATTGTAAATCAAGGGGCGGGCATCTGCCTTCTATCTTTAATCTTCCATCCTGCTTGTTCTTTTTGTGCTCAACTTTTACCTCTGATACTAAAGTTTTAGAATTTAGATAACTAAAATTTACTACCTGCAGTTTTATAAGTTATAGGTAGTATCTTAAGATCTTCCAGATCTTAGAGATCTGCAGGATCTTTAATTTCATATGAGCAGGATCTTTAACTTCCGATCTGTGCTAGCCAGGTGCGATCTTTGATATAAGAGAAACTTTTAACAGATCTGATTCATCTTTGGTCTCTACAAAGATCCTCTCTGAAAACAAAAGCCCCTGAGAAATCTCAAGGGCTTTGACTTTACGATAATAATCTAACTTATTTTAACTAGTTAGAAAGTATAACGTAATGCAGCATTAACACTGTGGTCATCAACATTCTTAGAGCCAGTGTAGTTGTAATTAATACCCATAGAGAAGTTCTCTCCATAAAGAGCATCAAGACCAACGAAGGTAGAGTAGTTGATACCGTCATGGAGTTTGGTATTAACAGAGGTTACAACACCGTCAAATGCTGACTTGGTATCCACATCCTTGTCACCGGTTACAGGGATAACCTCTAGGTTAACTGTAGGAACAACAGTCCAAGATGACAGAGATATATCTTTAGAGAAAGATACACCAACAGGGAAGGATACAAGTGAGCTTGAAGCACCTTCGTTATTTACAGAGTAAAGACCAGATGTTGCAGTATAGTCATCAGAGTCATATTTTGCATAACGAACACCTAAGTGAGGAGTGATATCCATAACTGAGGTGTTAAAGGTGTAAGCACCCTTAATACCTAAGGTAAATACCTTAGTATCGATATCAGATGAGAACTTACCTAAAGAGTTGTAGGCAGTAGCATCATTAGATACCTTGGTATAACCTAAGTTATAAGAGAGTTTTAGAGCATCGTTTACATAGGCACCATAGAGGTTAAAGCCATAGTAATCAAAGTCACCAGATACACTCTTAATGTTCTTAGAAGATGAGTTACCAGAGCCTACAGTAATAGCAGCACCCTGTACAAAGTTATCACCTAAGGTAACATCAAGACCTGCTACACCACCACGAAGGTTAGTCTTAATACCATACTCAGTATTCCCTGCATCAAGAGAGCTTGAAGACTGTCTTGAGAAGACAGGCTGAACCCAGACAGTAAGTTTGTTGCTCTGTGCTGTAGCCTGAGTATTAGTCTTAACACCAGATGAGCCTAGACGTGAGTCAATAGCATTAGCTGTAGTATCTGTTGCAAGTTTTGCATTAGCAACAGAGCCTGCTAAGGTACCAAGTCTAGTTAACTGACTTAAAGTAGATGAGGTATTAGAAGAGTTACCAGCATTTACCAAGTCACCTAAGATAGTGCCTTTGTTTACAGCAACACCTGAAGACACAGCTGTCTTAATAGACTGAGCTACATTAGCTTCAGTACCATATAAAGCACTGTTAGCTTTGTTCTCATCATAGTTTACAGTTAAGGTACCATCACCATTTGAGTTTGCACTAAAGAGGGCAGATGAAACATCAAATGAACCGTTACCTGATACTGATACATTCTCACCAGAGAAAGCTGTAATCTTTGAGTTATTAGCTAAGGTATCAGAACTTACTACGATAGTACCGTTGTTAGTTACCTTACCATCAGCACTTGCAAAGCTTACCTTTGAGTTGTTAGCAAGTACTAAAGCACTCTTATTAGCTACAGTTACTGTATTGTCCTCTACAGTAGCAGGAGCTGAGGTTAGACTGCCGTCAATGGTAATAGAACCATTAGATGCTACAGTGATGTCTTTACCTACATAACCTAAAGCTGTAGTACCGTTTTCTGATAATGCAGATTTAGCAAGAACTGCTGCACTGTTCTCATCTAAAGTGTCACTTACAGCTACTAATGAGTTCTGACCTGCTACTAAAGCACCGTCTAGAACATTACCATCAGTACCTGACAGGTTATTAGCAACTACAACAGAGGCATTTGAGTTCCAGTCAGGATCTGCAAATAACATCTTACCCTTTAAAGATAAGTTCTTTGCCTTTACCTTAGCTCCACCTAATACATTAAAGTTATCTGCTAACTCTAAAGTCTTAGACTCTAAGGTTGAGTTATTACCTGAGAGTAAACCACCTAATACAGAGTTTTCTGCTTTAATCTTAATGTCATCACCAATTGCTTTTAACTCAGGAGAGTTAATTACAGATGCAATTACCTCAGCCTTTTTCTCTAAAGCAACTTTAGTTGCATTTAAGATGTTCTTTACAGTAACACTAGAGCCTGAACCTACAGATACAGAGCCAAAGGCTTTGTCCTCAGAGCCAAGGTTATTAGCATTTACAGAACCAGTCTTATCATTACCGATTAAGATATCACCAGTACCGTTCTCTGTGGTATTAACATTACCAATAGAACCATTACCGTTTAGTGCAAGATTTGCATCCTTGTCCATGGTAATGTTTCCAACTGAACCATCAGAGGTAGATACGAATGAACCTTGGTTAGACTCAGGATTATTTAAAACTAGATTGCCTGAACCTAGGTCTAAGTCTGTCTGTCCTTCCTTTAATGATGCACTGCCCCATGAAAGATCTGATGAGGTTAAGTCAGATAACTTCTTATCAGAGGTATCAACATCAGCGATGGTCTTGTCCTGTGCTGCAGTTGTTCCAGCTACCTTTACAGCATCAGTAAAGCTTGCATTACCGTTCTCATCAGTATCTAAGTTAATCTTAAGATCAAGAATACCTGTCTCTGAATTAAACAGAACTCCATGTAAGCGTTCAGCTTCATCTAACGAAACTTCACCTAAATTGGTTAAGTGTACTTTTGATAGTGCGTCAGCTTCAAAGGTCTTTTCTGCAACACCTGCTGCGGTAGTCTTAGTATCATCAGAGAGTAAGGTCTCTTTTAATGATTCAACTGATGCACCTTTTGAAAGTTTTATAGAGCCTGCCTCATCAGTCTTTAGAACACCGTTATTAGTTAAGTCTAATACAGAGTCCTCGCCTGAGAGTAATAACTGACCACCATGAATTTCTAAGGTAGCATTATCTACTAGGAACTTCTTAGCAACAGAAAGGGTAGAGTCTTCGCCTACATAGGCTTTAGCATCATTTTTTAAGCTTAGGTTACCGCCAATATCAATATCAGCTGTTCTGCCTACACCTATTTCACCATTTGTGTCAGCAATGCTTACGTCACCTTTGATGGTTAATAAAGCATCTGAGTTCCATGCTTCGACACTAGCACCGTTTGTAGCAGTAACATTGCCATTTACGGTTGATTCACCAGCATTGTAAGAACCTAATCTTGAGTTACGATCTAAGGTAATATTTCCTTCGATTAAAGATGTTGTAAGCTTTTCAAAGCTATCTTTAGGGAAGTACTTATTATGATTTGGATTCGATTGGTCCATGGTATTTGAATAAGACTCTGTAAAGAAGTGAGAATTGTCTGTAAGCTTTACATTGCCTTTAATATTCAAGTATCCGCCCTTACCTACAACTTCTCCTGAATCATCCTGTCCTGAGACAAAGAAGTCGTTTCTAAAGAATTCTTGATCTGTTTCTTCAGTGTAATAGCCTTCCCTGTAGTGACCTTTCATATTCAGATCACCATTAACAATCATATAAGAGTTATCGACAACCTTGTTCCAGACATTGGTATCTTCAACATTGTTTAAGGTTAAATTACCATCAATAGTAGCAGTTGAATTATCTTTTACATTGAACTTACTTTCATTAATGGTTAAATCTCCACCGAAGGTTGCTGTTGAATTATTACCAACAAATAGAGTTCCAGCGCCAACTACTGAAGTATTGCCATCGATAGATAAAGAAGCTTTATTCTCAATGCTAATTTCTCCATTCAGAACATCTGTGTTGCCCATAATCTTAATAGAGCCAGTTCTTCCTGCTGCTATTCTAGAATTGGTGCCAGAGATCTTAGTATCACCTTTAATGGTCAAAGCTGAGTCTGAATCCCATGCTTGAATGCAACCACCAGATTCTGCGTTTACATTACCTTCAACAGTAACTTCACCTGCGTTATAAGCACCTAATTTACCGTTAAGACTTAAGTTAACGTCTCCTTCAAATAGAGCTCTTCCTAGGTCAGTAAAAGTAGATTTGTCGATATACTTCTCGTGATCAGGATTGTCGATAGAATTTGAGTAGGTTTCAGCAAACAGGTGTGCGTTATCAGATACAAAAGTGTCACCTTTTACTGTAAGAGTAGAGCCTTCACCTGTTGAAAAGAAATCAAGTCGGTGGTAATAATCGTTACTAGCAGATGTTGAAAAATCTCCTTCACCCTCTCTATAGAGACCAGATAGATTAAAGTCACCACCTACAGTCAATGAAGAACCATCTTCAATCTTATTCCAAACAGTCTCGTCCTTGTCTTGAGAAACGTTTAGATCACCACCAACGTTAAGTTTGCTATTCTTTGTAGCTACAATTTCACCGTTATGAGCGGTAAGATCTTTTGCGATATTTAAGCTACCTTTGTCATAAAGTCTAATATAACCGTCTTGAACATCAGTGTTGCCCGAAATCTCAATAGAGCCAGTTCTTCCAGTTTCTATTCTAGAATTGGTGCCAGAGATCTTAGTATCACCTTTTACGGTCATGGTTGAGTCAGAGTCCCATGCTTGAAGATTACCACCAGTTTGAGCATTTACATTACCGTCAACAGTAACTTCACCTGCGTTATAAGCACCTAATTTACCGTTAAGACTTAAGTTAACGTCGCCTTCAAATAAAGCTCTTCCTAAATCAGCAAAAGTAGATTTGTCGATGTACTTATCGTGATCTGGATTGTCGATTGGATTTGAGTAAGTTTCTGCAAATATCTCTGCATTGTTTGTTACTGTGGTGTTGCCTTTTACAGTAATTGAAGAACCTTCTCCTGAGGCAAAGAGTCTATTTCGGTGATATACATCAGCACTTGCTGAAGAGGAATAATCACCAGTGCCTTCCTTGTACAGACCTGATAAGGTTAAATCGCCACCAACGGTGATAGAAGAACCTTCTGATGCTTTATTCCAGATATTGGTATCCGCAACATGATTTAAGGTTAAATCACCGTCAATTTTTGCATTTGAATTATCAGTTACAGAGAACTCTCCTTCATTAAAGGTAGCATTTTTGCCAACGTTCAACTCTGATTTATCAAATACGTGAAGATTGTTAGTGCCTTCAAAAGAAACATTACCAGCTACATTTAAAGTACCAGAGTTTCTCATATCGTAGTAGTTTTGGTGACCATCTTCTGTGGTGCCGGTGACATGCATATCACCATTGATATTACCTACAGCGCCTTCTGATACACAGAAAATATCTCTAACTTCAGTAGATTCAATATTAAGATCTTTTTCAAAATTTAATTCTGAATTATCGAAAGCATGTATGTTGTTGGTTCCTGAGAGGTTAACATCACCTGCAACGTTTAAAGATGAATTTCCATTAACATTGTTGTAAACAATGCTTCCATCGTTGGTAACACCAGACATCTTTAAATTACCACCAATGCTGGCTTCTGAATTATCCCAAATGGCAAGATGCGTATTGCCTTTAAATTCTGCATTACCAGTAACATCAAGCTTTGCATTTGTACCTAAATTGAAATCTGATGTTTCTACATATTCGTTGTCTCTGTCTGCAGTAAGATTGCCATTTACTTTAATTGATCCGTTATTGTAAATACCAACAATTTCATTTCTGTGAGAATCAACTTTTACGTTAAGATCACCACCAATTACAATTGAAGCATCACCGTCTGATTTGATAAGACTGTCACCTAAGACATTTACATCTCCGCCTACAGTCATATGTGAGTTATTGTAAATACCAACGGATTCTCTCAAAGAATTTGATGCGTCAGAAAGAGTTGAGTTTAGGTTAAGATCTTTGCCTATCTCAATAGATGAATCTCTATCTGCAGTAAAACGAACAAGATCGGATACTGATGCATTTCCATCAACTTTAATATCTGAGCCATTAAAGCTGCCAAAAATAGTTTCAGTTTTACCGTCTAACTTTAGATCTTTATTTACGTTGACTTTAGAGTTTTCTGTTGAAAGATAGGTGTTAGTACCTGATAAGTTACCTTTTACATTTAAGGTGCTTTGATTGTTAACGAAGATGCCTGATGTAGGTTCTGTGTCAGAGCTCAATTTAAGATTATCACCAAAGTTTAGAGTTCCCTGATTGTAAACTCCAACACTTGTGTTATTGTAAACAGCCTCATTATCGATGTTTATAGTGGTGTTATTTACTGATACCCCCCCCCTGTGCAGCGTAAGTGCTTGATGTTACAGCTAAAAGTGATGATAAAACTGTTGCTTTTACAACTTTTGATGCATTGTTTTTAGTATGGGATTTAGCAAGTTCACTTACAACTGTATAGCATTGTAAGGTATTGTTCCACACTACTTTGTATATTTTATTCATATATGAAGTTCTCTCTATATACAAGTTTGTTCAGATGACTTATCAGGAGAGCTTTAGATCTTCTGATAAGGGGAATTACGGCCATTCATGGACAAACGACCGTAATTCGTTTCCTCTCTTTGAGGAAATTACAAAAACTCCCAGAAATAAGATCCACCAAACCTCTGAAAGTAAATGTAACTTTTAACAAATGAAATTTAAAAGATCTCTTGGAAAGGGGAATTTAAGAGTCCTACAAATTTATGATGCTTACTAAAAGGTATCTTAAGAGTCTTAAATCAAGATAAACATCTTTACCGCTATGTGATAAAGAGCAATAAGGTTTTGATGACTGAATAATGAAGCTATCTTGACAGCAGTCTGGATAACATTAAATGAACTTTTGATCTACTAATAGTAATGGTTCATTGGTTCATTTAAGAGAAAGCTATCAAGTAAATAGGGGAGTACAAACAACTGTAAATGCCCACTCAATACTCACTGATGCCCACTTTGTAAATCCAATTTATGCCCATCTGCGATATCCTTAAAATGCACAGGTGCTTTTAGTGTTGATACCTCTTAATGAATTCTTAGAACTAATAAGAACATTGATTGAAGCATAACCATGGTTTACAACGTATTGAACGTATCCTGAATATTATTTTGGATCTTACTTACTGCCTGCTGACAGTTACACTGGATTCCCAAAATTAGAATGTGCATACTATGGATGTCTATGCTCCAAGACCCAATGTGCATTATTGAAAAAAACATAAGCCAGAGCAATGGATCTTAAGCATCTTAATTTGTGGTAAACAATCAAAAGACCACTTAAGAGCCCATGGTGGGAAACTGGATATTCACAAAATGCTCACTATTGAAAACTTAATATAGCCAGGAGCTGAACAAAAAGTCATCAGGTGGCATCAATAGCGGTTCATCACTACTTCCAAGAGAGCTCAAATTAAAAAATAAGGGCGGAACCATGCCAAAGCATAGAAAAAAACAAAATCCAAAATCCTAAGTTACGGTTATTGTACAGTTAGTCTGTATTCTGACTGTTAGGCAAGAGCTCTTGTTTGTTTCTCGATCCGCTTACTATATCCATAACTTGTTTATCTAAAAGTAGCTTTGCTCTCCTAAAAACAGGAAAAGCCCCAATTTTTAGAACTTTAAAATTCTCATTTGTCGTAATTCTTTTTAAAGAGCTTCAATCCTTTGTTACATCAGGATTGAATGATATTTAAGTGATTATAGATTAGCATAAAATAAAGATTAGTCTTTTTTTTTTTTTAATCTGTGACAAAATGCCTAAAATTCATTTTGTTGCTGAAGGATTATTACTTGTAGCAGGAGATGAATTGAAAATAAAAATGAAAAATTTGGATTTTTATTTTTAAGGGTGCTCTATGAGCATTTACAGAGGTGTAGCTTTCGTTGGTAACTTAAAGCATAAGCTTCAATTTATGCATCAGAGTTTGCAACTTTAGTTTTCTTAAATTTAAAAATCAGATAAGTAATCTCAGATAAGTGTATTTGCTTAAAGATCTTTAAACTTTTTAAAGCTCTTAAAAGTAACGTAATGAAGCTATGAATGTTGAATCCTGTTTTTTAGGCAGGAAAAACTCAACTTCAGCTCAAGATTTAATGACATTGTGATTTTTGTCTTAAAGACAAAAATCCTTGTGGCATGGTCAATAAAGCATGCAGTAAATCTTGAAAAAACTTTGGATATTTTTTTATTGATACTTGTTTTGTAAAACTTCTGTATTGCAAGAGCTTTACTTAATACATGAGCTTTTACGTGCTCACATGTACTGATAAGACACTGCGGTATTTTACTTTTTTTCTTGATTTGCTTGCAGATGTTTTCAGGGTAGTGTTAGGTATTGTAAACAGAGTTTTTTAAGGATTTTGTTAAGGAGCTCTTTAAAAGACTTTTAAGTTGCTTGTATTTATTAGTCTTTTAATTTTAAGAGATCTTAAAGTCTTAAAAATGTCTTAAAAGACTATCTTGCAAAATAAGGTATCTTGAAAATTGATATTTTAAAGAAAAGTTGTCTTAAAAAGTTAGTCTGTAGCTTTAAGTTACTTTTAAGGTTTATAAATTTAGTTTAAAGAACTGAATCATTTTTTAGTTTTAAGCAAATTTATTGATAAGTAAAAGGAATTCAGGGGTCTTGAACCATGAATGAACAAAATACAGAAGTAGAAATTGATTTAGTTCGTCTATTTAGATTTATATTGTCAAAGTACAAGATCCTTCTTATAACCGGAATTGTATTTGCTGCTTTAGCTTGTGCTTATAAATTCTGTCGTTTTGAATTCTCATCAACTCCATTAGAGGATGTTGATAAGCTTTTTACTATTGAACGTGTAGTAAAAGAGCCTGATGGTAAGATTGTTAAGAAAAAAGAAAAGGTAAGTTACCGTCTGTATGCTGAGGATTTTGAGGCTCAGCAATCTGAATACCAGACTAAGATCAGTGATGCTAGAAATGTTAAGAAGGTTTTAGCTTCAGAAATTAAAGTCCTTGAAAATGGTCTTAAGGGTAAACATGAGTACTTAGAAAAATCTAAACTCTATGGTTTAGATCCTGCTTCATACTGGGAAGCAGACTTTTACTACAATATTCGTGAAAAGAATGCTAAGTCTACCAAGACAAATGCAGCTACTGTCAGAAAGGTATTAGAAAACAAGGGTAATGATGCAAATGCCAATTCTGCAGATCTGCTAGAGAACGAGTCAACAGTGGTTAAGTTTGCTAATAACTTACTGTTTACTCAAAAGTACGTTACTTTATTTGCTGATGCTTTAGGCTTAAAGCTTGAGTACACCAAAGAGCCTGTATATGAGTTAGTAGGATTTAATGCAGTTGACAGCTACTCATTTGTGATTTCTTTAAAAGGTGATTCAAAAGATACTGTAACTTCATTAGAAAAAGTAAAAGAGATCTTTGATAAAGAATTTACTGAGTTCTTCAACGGTGAGTATGTAATCAGAACTAAGCAGATCTCTTTTGAGAATACCTATAATCCAAGCTTAATTAAGCTTAAAGAGGATAAAGACTCAGCAGTAACAAATGATGAGAAGGCAATTGATGCTAAGAGAAATCAGATTAGTAATACGGTGTTGCCAGTACCTCCAGAGGATGACAAATTAGTAACACTTGAAGCTTATAAAGCTAAAAAGTTGGTTGTCTTTGCAGCTGCAGGTTTGGCCTTTGGCTTATTTATTTGCATTGTAATTTTTGGTATGAAATATCTCTTTAGTGGACGCTTAAACTCAAAAGATTACTTAAAGGATCTCTTTAAATTAGAGAATGTTGCTGTATTACATGAAGCATCATTTTCAAAAGAAGAACCTGATGAGATTGAAAAGTTAAAAGAATCTTTAGAACTTTTATCTAAAGATAAGAAGAGCATTGCCATTGTTTCAACTCTTGAGAAGAAAGAAATTGACAATGCTGTATCAATTATTGAAAAAGTAATGAATGCAAAGGGGATAAGTGTTAAGGTTTTAAAGGACTATAACATAAAGCAAATCTCAGAATGTGATGCAACTTTAGTTTGTGAAAAACTTAATGTATCAGTTCTTGAGAAATGTGTAAACGAGTTTGAGACTTTAAAAACTTATAAGTTAGATGTAATGGGGGTTGTTTACGCATAGAGCATATTAGGTTACATCCAATACTTTGTACCTAAAATCGGGGATGCATCTTAATTTTGAAGGTATGGGAGTGTCTACCGCCAGTTACTTGGCCCTCCTGCGCCACGAACACGGGCACAAGTGGTCAAGTTGAAGTTGGCAGTTATGGTGACACCTAAAAAAGCGCTTTCTTTAAAAAAATAGGTTGTCCTTGAAAAAAGAGGTCACCTTTAAAGAAGTTGGTTTCCTTTGAAAAAAGGGAACCTTTTAGGAAAGAGTCTTGTGTAAGAAAAGGAAGAACCGCCTTTAAAAGAAATAGCCTTGAAAAGAAGATGGAATGCCGCTTATAGAGGAAAGTTTCATAAAAACAGAGAAAAGTTCTTTTGAAAAAGAAGACAAAGTTCCTTTAAAAAAGGTAAAAACTAATAAAACGTATAACTTAATTTTACATAAAATTAACTATGCAAATTTTTTAGGTGCAAATACTATGATGTAAATGTATAATGTGCTCACAGGATGTAAAGCGAATAAAAATATTGACGCAAAAAAAGCTCATAAAAAGGCTACTATAATTCAAAGTAATTGACTTTTGTGTAGAACTTAATGAATTTAATGCATCATAAAAGAACTACATTCATCAAAGTAAAAGCTTTGAAGTTTTTCTTTAAAAATGTTCTTTAAGAATATTGAAAACTGCATCTTCTTTGAAAAGTAGATGATGCGATTAATCTTAAAGCGATGAAGCATAAAGAAAAGTAAAAGAAACTAAAAGTAGCTGTATAAAACTTATTAAAGTACTTTACTTTTCTATAAGCTTTCTTTGAGCCTTTATAATTACTATAAATAAAGATTAAGAAAATAATCGCGTTAATTTGTCTTTACCCCCCCCCCAGAGCGTACAAAGTATACAAAGATATACTTTTCAATGATTTTGATAAAGTAAGAATAAAATTAATCAATTAAGGTACAGAATACAGGATAGCTGTATATCGAGAGTATCTGTGTCATTTAAGAAGATGTCTCCGTCGCATACGTGTGCAGGATATTAGATGACAGGTGTATCTCAATTAGGTTATGTAATTTGCAGATTTTGATAATTGGCAATTAGATAATCTAATAGATATAAGTTGCCGTATTTTGGTGTGTGTATCATAGTTTAAAATACAAAAGCTAAATTTGTTAAAATATGGTAAATCCAGAAGAGCAAGTTTAGTCTTAAATGAGAGTAAGTTATGAATCGTGACAGTTCTGAAAAGATTATAAGAAACGTCCTTGCTGTAACAGGATGTATCATAACTTTCTTGTCTCTCTTCTTAGCATTTACTTTCTATTATGGTAACGCCATAACAACACTGAGCTTATACTCATTTAGATCATATCTTTTTATCTTTATCTTTGAGTATTTATTCTCTACAGCTTTTACCGGTGTAAACAGAAGCTTTGTTTTTAGAAGTTTCTTAAAAGAAGCTTTTGTTGTTTTCCAGTTTACCTGTGCACTTATAATCTTTTTAATCTTAATTCTGTTCTTATTACATAATTTAACTGATTCAAAGCGTTTAATTATTGCTTATTTCTCGGTTACCTTCTTTTTACTAGAGTTACTTACAAGAACTGTAATTAAGTACATAATTGTTAAAAAATACAAAACCTCAAAGTTCTCAAGCAAGGTTTTGGTCATAGCCGAGACTAACTGCAGAAACTCAATTAAAGATCTTTTAAAGAACTTTGACTGGAGACGCAAGATTTGTGGTATCGCAGTACCTGAGATAACTCCTATTAATAAAAAGATCAGGGGAATAAATGCAGTTTGTACCCATCATGATTTATTAGATTACATCACTCATAATTATGTTGATGAGATTTATGTGCTGGTAAATCTTGAACAGCACGAAGAGTTAAAAGATGTACTCTCTCAGGCTGAGGAGATGGGAATACGTGTGAATATCAAGATCAACCTTGAGTTATTTGACTACTTGCCAAAGTCTTTTATTATTGTAAGTAAGATTGGTAATCAGCACTGCATTTCTGTAAGTCGTAAGTTTGTATCTAAAAGAAAAGCATTTGCTAAACACTTATTAGACTACACTGTTGGCATTGTTGGATTTTTAATCTTTTGCTTAGTGTATGTTGTGTTAGCTCCAATCATTAAGTTAGATTCAAAAGGTCCTGTTATCTTTGCTCAGAACAGAGTAGGTCGCAACGGTAGAATTTTTAAATGTTACAAGTTCAGATCAATGAGAAGTGATGCTGAAGAATTAAAAAAATCACTGATGTCTAAAAATGAGATGAACGGTTTAATGTTTAAGATGGAAAATGATCCTAGAATTACTAAAGTAGGTCATTTTATTAGAAAGACATCTATTGATGAGTTGCCTCAGTTCTTAAATGTACTAAAAGGTGATATGAGCTTAGTAGGAACAAGACCTCCTACTGTAGATGAATACAATCACTATGAGCCTAAGCACAAAGCTCGTGTGTCAATGGCCCCTGGTCTTACTGGTTTATGGCAAGTTAGTGGTAGAAGTGATATCAAGAACTTTGATGAAGTGGTTAGACTTGATATGGAGTATATCAATAACTGGTCGGTGTTCTTAGATCTTAAGATTATTCTCCTTACCATTAAGGTTGTGCTGTTTGGTAAGGGAGCTAAGTAGTTTTTTAGTAATTGTTCTGTTTTGTTGAGTTTTAGAACGAAAGAAATTTAAATATGGCTACAATTTTAGTAACAGGTGGTGCCGGTTATATCGGTTC
>ERZ1026884.1191-NODE-1191-length-14612-cov-12.954730_pt1 | contig 14612 bp, 15 predicted proteins | sample MGYA00380172_ERZ1026884 | MGnify/ENA primary metagenome ERZ1026884 (study PRJEB33269, sample SAMEA4719808) | human gut metagenome | biome: human-associated habitat; feature: organic feature; material: feces | place: Cameroon | collected 2013-10 ... | reverse complement strand
GTCAAAAATCCGATGAAATAGTGCAGAAAAATATTATGGATTTTGAACACCCTACTCGTTGGGTTATTGCATAACATATAACCAGGCATGAGAAGAGGAATAAATTCCCTTCACATACCTGGCTACCTTATCTCACCCCTAACGGGGTAACCCATTAAAATAATACACGAATTGAGGCGTTTTATGCGTTTGTTATTGTTGAATCTCAACTATTTACGATATCAATTTTTTATCAAAACCATGCAGAAAAAAATCATGGATTTTGAACACCCTACCTAACGGGGTAATCCATTTAACCATGCAACTTATCGGCGCCAAAAATTCGATAAAATCGTGCAGAATATTTTATGGATTTTGAACATCTACTTAATAATCACAGTCACATCTTTTGCTCCATGTGCTCCGAACACCAGGGCTTGTTCGATGTCGGCGGTTTTGGAGGGACCAGAGATGAAGCAGGTGAAAGGCGTGTCGGGATTATTGGGGAGAGAGTTGTATGCCTCGTGCATATTGTTGACGATGTCTTGGCGATTGAGCACAATGACTAAAGACTCGGAAATAAAAAATAAGGCACGGTGACGTACGTAGTCTTCAATGTAACAACACGCATTTTCTGCTACCCCTAAACTGCTTTGAATAATGGCAAGGTCGGTACCATTTAGTTGGGCAGGTAAGTCAACTTCATCGGGATTGAACACCTTTCCTGGGAGACTATCGGCACCAGATAATTGGCTGAGCGTGTTTGCCACGGTTTGCACGTTGGGATAAAGTTCGGCAATAAAAGCACCTAAGGTTTTGCCTTCGGGCAATACGGCAGCATGTCCGCCACTTTGTGCTAATGCCTTAGAAAAAGCCTCCACAGGGTCGGTGAAGGTGTGTGCCTCATGCTCGAGGTTGCTAAGATTGGGCATGGGAAAACGCTCGGTGGTGTGTTGACGTATAGAGGCTAAAATATCTGCTTTACTGCTTGTTGCCATTGTTGTGTGAATTTTCTTTGTGATATAAATCGTTGAAGGTATGTGCTGCAAAATGCGGCATTTCGCGTTCAGCGCCCCAAGCATTCCAAGCATTCTGCACCATGCAGTGTGGCATGTGGTTAGCCAAGGGTGCAAAGCGCAGGGCAGTGTGATAAAGGTTGGGGTGTTCGAAGACCAACTGCATGCCTCGCGACATAAGGTGTTTGCTCTTATTCTCAATGCCTAATTGTTCCATCTTTTGTCTCCAAAGATAAATTTGGTCGGCAAGGTCGACCTTGGCAGGACATACGTTTTGGCAAGAGTAACAGAGCGAACAAGCAGACACATTATCCTTATACTTTTGGGCATCGTGTACCATGCCCAAGTTTATGCCAATGGGTCCAGGAATGAAGTAAGTATAAGAATATCCCCCAGAACGACGGTATACGGGACACGTATTCATGCAGGCACCACAGCGAAGGCAGTTGAGCACACGGCGGTGTTGGGCATCGGCAAGGAGTTTGCTTCTGCCATTGTCGACAATGATGATGTGTAACTCGCCCCCTTTACGCGGTGCACGATAGTGAGAGGTGTAGGTGGTAGAAGGTTGTCCGGTGGCAGAGCGAGCCAACAGACGGGTAAATACACCCAAGGCTTGGCGATTGGGCACAATTTTTTCGAGTCCGAAGGCAGTGATTTGTAGTTTCTTGGTGCAGAGCGAGGTGCCCATATCAGCATTACCCTCGTTGGTGCATACCACACACTCGCCTGTAGAGGCTACGGCAAAGTTGGCACCCGTCATGGCAGCTTCAGCCTCAATAAACTTTTTGCGCAAATTGCGTCGTGCTACATGAGTGAGGTAGGTTTGGTCGCAGTTGCCAGGTTCGCAGCCTTCCATCTCGCGGGTAAAGAGTTCGCTAATCTCCTCCTTCTTCACAGCAATGGCAGGAAGCACAATATGTACGGGTTTGCGACCGAGCATTTGCAAGATACGTTCGCCCAAGTCGGTTTCGAGAACCTCAATGCCTTGTTTTTCGAGAAAAGGATTGAGTTCGCACTCTTCGGCGAGCATAGATTTGCTTTTTACAAAGTGCTTCACTTGGTGCTGGTTAAGAATGTCAGCCACGATTTGGCAATATTCGTGGGCATCCTTAGCCCAATGCACAATGGCACCATTGCGCGTAGCGTTTTCTTCGAATTGAAGTAACAACTCTTCGAGGTGCGAGTTGCTATACATTTTAAGTTCTGACGCCATGTTGCGTAGGTCTTCCCATTCGGGGACACTCTGCGCCATTTTATCTCTTTTTTGGCGTACAAGCCATAGTGTTTCATCGTGCCACTGGGCTTGCTTCTGATTCTTTAAGAATTGTGCTGCTTGGGTTGCGTGCTTAGACATTTCCTGAGAGTATTTGAGCGATGTGAAGAGTCTTAATGGGGAGTTTTTCGCGGGCAATAATGCCATTTTGGTGCATGAGGCACGAACAATCGGCACCTACAATAAACTCTGCCCCTGTTTGAAGGTGTCGCATAACTTTGTCGCGTCCCATTTGTCCGGATACGGCGTGTTCTTCGACAGCAAACATACCGCCAAAGCCACAGCATTCGTCGGGACGTTCGGGTTCAACAATTTCGATGTCGTGGACCAACGAAAGCAAATTGCGCAACTTGTTGTAGTAAGGCACATTGCGCTCGGAAGGAGAGGAAAGGTGGAGTAGACGCACACCGTGACAGCTATTTTGTATGCTCACTTTATGGGGAAAACTGACGTTGAGCGAGGTGGGACGGATGACGTCGTGAATAAATTCGCAAATTTCGTAGACTTTGCCTTCGGACTGACAATGTCCCTCGGGAAGAATATTTTTGTAGTGATCGCGAACAAAGGAAACGCACGAGGCTGAGGGGCCTACCACATAGTCGTAGTCTTTAAAAACCTCTTCGAAGTGTGAAGCCAAATGGCGTGCATCGTTCTCGAAACCCGCATTGCCCATAGGCTGTCCGCAACAGGTTTGGCGTTCGGGATATACAACGTCTACTCCAAGTTGTTGCAATAAATGGAGTGATGCCATTCCGACTTCGGGAAATGCGGCATTGACGTAACAGGGTATGAATAATGCTACTTGCATCTTGTAGTTAAGTGTTGCTATGTTGTTATGTAGGTGTTCAAAAATATTTTTTTTGAGCATTGGATGATGAAGTCGTCTAAACTTTTCTGACGAAGATTAGATTTAAACTTTTATCTCTTCTAAATTCAATCTTTACCCTTCTTTTTGACCTTTCATCGGTCGTGTAGCTCGCTACACTCCTTCTTCAATGCCAAAGATAGTGCAAACCGAATGCAAAAAGCCAAGCTTGCTTGAGTTTTTTGCTGAGGTGCAACTTATCTTATGCAAAAATCGCTTCAAAAATAAAGGCAAATCTTGAACTTCGTAAAAGTTTAGACGATTTCAAATCGTCACGCAAAATTAAACAAAATGTTTAAGTCGTTTTATTGAATTGTCCGTTTTTTTATTGTGCGAAGACTATGTTAACAGTTGTGGAACTTATTTTGCACAAAGAAGGGTACTGTGTGCGATGTGGAAGAGGTGAAATTTTTGTTTTCCTCAAACAGAAATGATGTGCATTTCTAAGTTTTAGAGGAATGTAGAATTGAAAATTTGTTTTACTTGGTAGAATTTTGTACCTTTGTATAGGTAAGTAAAAAACATCCGCTATGACTCCAAACAAATATCCATTAGGTATACAGACTTTTGAAAAGGTTCGAGTTGAGAATCGGCTTTATTTAGACAAAACGGAATATGTTTATCGTATGACGCATGGCACATCTTCGTATGTATTTTTGAGTCGTCCACGCCGTTTTGGTAAATCCTTATTGGTTTCGACCTTGAAAAGCTATTTTGAGGGTAAGAAAGAACTTTTTAAGGGCTTGGCTATAGAAAAGTTGGAAACAGAATGGGAAGAATATCCTGTGCTGCACTTTAGCATGGCGGGTGGTAAGCACATGGAAAAGGATACTTTGGAGCGATATCTTGGTCAACTCTTAACGGATCAAGAAGATAAGTTTGGTGTAAAAACTACTGCTGTAATGTGGAAGTGCATACACCGCATGGACGCATTGACATGGTGTTGATGACTCAAAAGCGCATCTACATCGTAGAATTGAAACTCAATCGCGATGCACAGACTGCGATGCGACAAATTGACTTGAAAGACTACCGTAAACGTTTTTCACTCTCGAATTTGCCCGTAACAAAAGTGGGGGTAAACTTTGACAGTGAAAAGGGAAATATTGCGGATTGGATGATTCAAGATTGCTAAACGCTTAGAAAAAATATATGACATTATCGAACATAGAAAAGCATTATAATAAACACCCTGAGGACTTGCGCTTGTTGCGTAGGCATGGTATTGTGGAATTTGAAACCACTATGCACCATTTACGCCGTTTTTTGAAGGCTGATGACTTTTTATTGGATATTGGTGCGGGCACGGGACGCTATACGTCGGCACTTATGGCAGAGGGCTATAAGGTGAAGGCTGTGGAATTGGTGCGTCGAAATATTGAGGTGTTCTTAAAGCGTGAACCTGCTGCCGATGTGGTGCAAGGTGATGCGCGTGATATGACTTTTTTGCCGACAGGGATGTCGGACGTGACTTTGTTGCTCGGACCACTTTATCACCTAATAGGAGATGACGAGAAACTTAAGGCATTGAATGAGGCGAAGCGTGTGACAAAATCGGGTGGACTGATTTTTGTAGCATACTTGATGAATGAATATAGCATCCTTTCTTATTGTTTTGACGAAGAAAGAATTGGCGATTTCTTGGCACGTGGTGTGGTAGACCAAAACTTTCACATTCAAACGCAAGAGGGTGAGCTGTATGACTATGTGCGCATAGAAGACATTGACAGACTAAACGAAAAAGCAGGTTTGGAACGCGTAACGATATTCTCGCCAGATGGGGCTTCGGACTATATGCGCACGAGATTGAATCGTATGAGTGATGAAACGTTTGCTCACTTTATTGCTTATCAAAAAAGCATATCAGAACGTGCCGACCTTATTGGTGCGGGCAGCCATGTGGTGGATGTGGTGCGCGTGCCTTGATGTTGTTTAAGGGGGCTTCTAAAAAAACTGATTTTCAATTTCTAAAATGCTGCTCAGAGGAAATTTTTTGCATCGGTTGTCGTTGCATGAGGTTCAAGAAATGGTGTCGCACTTTACATCGGGTGGTAAGTGTGAGGCAGACAAAGAGGCGCTGTATGCTTTGACCTTAGATGACGAGCCAAGGGTTAGTGTGAATGCTTTCTGGGTATTTACGCACTTTGACGATGCGCACAACGAATGGTTGTATCGTTATCACGATGATTTGATAAATAGGGTGATGGTGGAGGAGAACGTCACAAAACGCAGATTGATGCTCACCTTGTTATTGCGCCAACCCTTTGAAGAAGAAAACCTTTGTGCGGACTTTATAGATTATTGTGTAAACCATATAACGGCTTGTTCGCAACCTTATGCCATTCGTGCTTGTTGTTTAAAATTGGCTTATGAGCAAATGCGCTTTTATGTGGAGTTGTTGGCAGAGTTGCAAAGCACTTTAGAAATGCTATCGCAAGAGCCACTGTCGCCAGGACTTGCTTCGGCAAAAAGGCAGATAGAAAAGAAAATAAAGATTCAACTTAAAAAGTTGAAATAAAAATAGCGCAAGCTATTGTTGCAGCAGTTGAAGTCGTCTAAACTTTTATGAAGTTCAAGATTTGCCTTTATTTTTGAAGCGATTTTTGCATAAGATAGGCTGCACCTCAGCAAAAAACTCAAGCAAGCTTGGCTTTTTGCATTCGGTTTGCACTATCTTTGGCATTGAAGAGGGAGTGTAGCGAGCTACACGACCGATGAAATGTCAAAAAGCGGTCAAAAAGAAAGGTGAAGATTGAATTTAGAAGAGATAAAAGCTTAAATCTAATCTTCGTCAGAAAAGTTTAGACAACTTCGTTTATTGCAACAATAGCTTGCGCTGTTTATAGTCGGGTAAATAGTGCGCCATGAGAGCATGAAAGTTGGCATTGTGCGAGGGCTCTTTTAGGTGGCAAAGTTCGTGTACTACCACCTGTTCTATGGCTTCGATGGGATAGAATACTAAGCGTAGGTTGAAACAAACAATGCGTTGCTGAGGCTTGATGCTTCCCCAACGCGAAACCATGTTTTTATAGCGAATTTCGCAAAGAGGACCTTCTTGCATAATAGGCAGCCATTGGTCTAAGAGTTGAGTAATGATGCGTTGAATTTGCTTGTGATACCATGTGTTTATGGCACGTTGCAAAGTAGTGGAGCTGCTATCTTTTCTTAGTTGTACAAGGAGTTTGTTATCGGGCGTTAGTGTGACGTGGACTGGTGCATTGTGATGCTCAATTTGCAAGGTGTAGGCCTTTCCTAAAAATTGGAAAGACTCACCTTGCGTATATGCGTGTTGTATAAAGTTTTTTTGTTGGGTGTAACGCTCTTTAGCCTTGGTAACGTGTGTGTGCAGCCATTGAGCATTTTTTCGAAGGAAATCGAGCAAAATGTTTTCGTTCATACCCAAGGGAATGGTTAACTGCGGACTCCCATCACGTTTGATGCTAAGTCGTAGCGTCCTTACTCGTTTGACATTTGCTATGATGTCAATTCCTTCGAAACGGATTATGGCTGACATAGATGTTATTAATATTTGATAGTTACGGCATAGGGATAGATACGTTCTGAGTCGGTAAAGATAGCCACGGAACGTAACATGTGTTGCACATTGGCACGCAAAGGTTTGTTATAAACCACTTTGCCATTTAACTCGATTTTTACAGGGCGTTGTGGGTCGACTAACTCTTTGTTGAAGAACACGGTGACTTGTCCACCTTGTGCTGGCGTATAGCTTCGCGCAGACTTAAGTTCGATGCCAAACATGGGGTCGCGCTCTAAGGTGGTGTAGTGAATATTTTCGATGGTGATGTTCACCTTATTGTTGTTGATATTCACATCGTAGCGTGTGCGTAAGGAGTCGCAAGGACGTTTGTCGACAGCAAGGTTATAGAAGCCTGTGCGGTGCTGACCATCCATTTCGAAATCCTCCCAAATAAACTGTTTAGGGTAGGGATTACGTGTGAAGAGCGAAAGCCAAGGAGTGGTGACTGAATAGTCAATAAAGTGTTGTTTGCCAGGGATAAGTTCCACCTTATGACGGTAACCCGCAGGGTAGAGATTTTCGATGCTATCGAGAGCTTCGGATGTGTAGTGGGTAAGCAGATTGCGGTAGAAACCTCGGTCGTTGGCACCTGTGCGGAGTGAAAAACCAATGTTTCCTAAGTTTTCGACAGGTGCATTTTTCAAGGGTTCGCCTCCAGCCATCGGACCTGCTGCTGCCCAATAGTCAGCGTAGAACGAGGCTAAGCGTTGTGAACCATAGCCTCCCTCAGAAATGCCAAATACATAGAGGCGGTTCGGGTTGATTTGGGGACGCAACATGAGTTGACGAATGAGGTTTTGCCAAGCATATTGCTTGCTGCGTTGCCACCATCTATACCATTCGTTTTCATTAGGTATTTGTGGAATGAAATAGGCAGAAGGGGCGTCGGCAAACTGTTGTGCTAAGGCTAAGCCTGTAATCCACTCTTGCTGTTTGGGACCCGAACCATGCAAGTATAAAAAGAAGGGGTATCCGTTTTCGGGACGATTGCCTTTCGTGCCAAAATAATAAGGCATTGTGGCATGAGGTTCTAAAGAGTCGGGGAGTTGCCAAGCATCAGATTGATTGCTTAAAGCAGCAGTGGGCATAAGCACGTTTTGCTTTACATGGCTGTTGGCAGCTTTCCAAGCTTCCCACACTTGTTGTTTTGTAGCGTCAACTTTTTTGTGTGAGATGTTTTTTTGATACGTGCAAGCCGTATTGCTCGTTTGCAAGGTATGTTCAAAATATTCTTGATATTGCTTTGTGTTTTGTGCAAATGCGCTGAGTGAGGTGCATGCACAGAGCAAGGTGGCAAAGGCGATATGTTTCATGAAAAGGATTTTATTCTTTGTGGTGATGCGGAGTGAGAGAGTTTGGGCTTTTTTTAAATGCTTAGGGCATCTTTCATCATAGCGAGATCTTCGTTTGTTAAGCCTGCGCGTTTAAGCAAGTCCTCATCTTCTTTAATGAAGTTGAGTGTGTGCGTTTCGTTGTTTAACGACTTGCGGTAACGGCTTACGGCTTCGGCAATGTGACCTTGCAGCCATGCTGTGTGACCGGCATTAAGATAGTCGGTGGGAGTAGGGGATTGTGCCAATACCTTTTGGTAGTATTTTTCAGCCTGTTCGTATTTTCCCGTAAGCAATGAGCACCATGCCAAGGCACGGGTGGCAAGAGTTGATTGCGGGTTCAGATAGTTGGCTTTGAAAAGATATTTAAATGCCTCGTCGTAACGCTGCATGCAGATAAGGCTTTCGGCTTGGTGAATGGCAACATCTGCATCTTCAGGAAGAAATTCTTCGAGTTGGGTGTAATAGTCAAGTGCCTTTTCGTAATTGCCTGTAGTGCGCGCACAGGTGGCTAAACGCTTGATGGTCCATTTAGAGTGCGGCTTTAACAAGTTAGCACGTTCATATTGATTTATAGCGTTCTCAGCATTACCTATTTGCTCGTAGCAATAGCCGATCTTTTGGTAAATATTGGGTGTAAACTTATCTTGTGGCAGTTTGTGATAAAGATCGAGTGCCATGTGGAATGATTTGTCTTTAAACACAAAATCGGCTAAACGCAACAGCATATCGTCATCGTCGAGCAGTTGTTTGAACGGAACATAGTCTGCCAAGAAAAGGTTTTGTTGGAAGGGATTGAAAAATTCTTCGTGATGGAGGTAGAGATTGCAGAAACGATAAAAGCCTTGCACGTAAGAGCGCAATTCATCTTTAAATTGAAATTCAGGATCTTTTTCAACATCATCGGTAATTTCTAACGCTCCTGCATTCTCCATAAACTCTTGCATGTCTGCTTTTATATTATTTTGCATCTGCGAAGTCATGAGGCAAAACGAATATTTGTCGGAGTCACACAGTCCGGTACGACTGATAAGAATCTTCAACATGCGAATATTAGAAAGTCCTTTGGGGAGTTCTGGATGGTTCATGGTGAAGGGGTAGAACCAGTTGCACACCACATTGAAGAAAGAAAAACGCTGTTTCAATACCTTAAAAGACCCCATATACATATCGGCACCTCGTTCTTGCAGTTCTACAAACTCGTGCATGTATTGTGCTAATTTTGAAGGACGTCCATCTTCCTCCCATTCAGGGTTTAGGTCAGCCTCAGAAAGTTTATCTTTGATTTCGTCTAAGCCCAAAGAACGGTCGATGTGTAGTTTCTCGATACGCTTCATTACTTGGGGAATAATTTCCTCTTGTAAATTGCGCTCAATACGTTTGGTTTCAAGACTAAGGAAAAGTTGTGATTGCAACAACTCTAATTGGCTCGCGAAACTCGGAATGTCGAGCATGAGGCGTAAGCGAGTAGACACTTCGGGATAAAGTAGGGTGCGTTCGGGGTGTGCTATATGTACAAAAATAAGTCCGACAAGGGCACGCACACGAATTTTTATTTCGTCGGAAAGGGCATTGTCGAGCAATACACGATATTTGGCAATGTCGAAATAACGCATGGCAGACAAGGTGGTGGCGCTAAGCACCAAACATTTTAGATTTTCAATCACCTCTCTGTTTGCCATAAAATTAGCCACGGCAGTTTCGTCAGCCACAGTCCATGCTCCCGAGATCCATATAGCGTCGAAAATGTCGCGTGCATTAACACCTTCTTGCAGTAAGTCGGAAAGTGTAAATTGGGTGCCATGCAAGTTTTGAAGCGTACGCAAACTTGTGGCATAAAACGAAGTATCGTTTTGCAAGTCACCAGCACGTTCCAACATATCAGCCAATTCATACGCCCTGCGTTCAAACGACTTATACATTTTGTTGCGTTCAGGGTCGGCAGCACCTTTCACTAGATAACTCAGCAGTATTTGGTAAGAGTCAATAAGCGTGTCGGTTTCTTCTTTTATGTTCCATTCTTTAAGAGAAGAGGCCATGCCTTGCAGTGATTGTAGGGCAGAGAGCAAACGTTGTTCTTTTAAAGCTGTAATGGCATCTTTATGCAGGTATTGATAGGTATGTTTATCCATAATCGTATGTGGTGACTGTGTGGCAACTTATACATTTAGACTAGTTCTAAGTAGTTTTTTAGAACCTTTTATTTAATACTTCAAAGTGTCGGCAACCTCTTTGGGTAGTCCGTAGTCTTTTTGCAAGATGATAGAGTAGGCTTTGGGGCCTTTAATGCGTATAGAGTCGAGCGCCATTTTGCGTCCTTTCTCAAAAATCTTCCATTGTTCGCGTCGTTTGCTTGATTTTAAGCGATTACTTTTCATCACAAAGCAAGCATTAGGGTCGGCAAATCGTTGTGTGGCAATACAGCGATGTCCGTTTGCAGCAGCCAACGAGGTGTAGGGCCACGTGAGCACAGCGGCATCTATTTGATTGCCCGTGAGCATTTGTGCACGCATTTTAAGATTGTTGATTTGCGGAAAATATGCATCTTCTGCACTAATCTTTGCGCTGTTAAGCATTGCCAAGAGGTAATTATTTTCGGCAGAGTTGCGAGCGATAGAAATGGTGCGACCTTTAAGAGCTTTCAGGTCGCGAATGCGTAGTTGCTCGCAAGTATAAATGCTCCATCGTTGTGTACCCTCCCACATGGGTTCGATATCCTTCATTTTATTGCCATAAGTGCGCATTCTTTCGCGGTCAGCCCAACCGCCATCAGCAATGCGTCCCATCAGAGTAGTGTCACAATCCATTTGTGAGGGATAAGAGGCTATTTGAAGTTTTAACCCCAATGAATCATATAATCCTGTACGTTCGGCATAATAGATGGGCAGGCAGTCGCGGTTAGGCACTAAAGCCACGTGTAAAGCTGCAGAGTCATAGCGCTCAGTACCAAAATTAAGCACCTCTTGTGGGGCATTGTCTTTGCATGACGCCAAACAAAGGCAGAGAATAGATAAAATAACAGTGTGAAACTTTATAAGATTCATTGCAGAAGGGGATAAAGAGAAAATTCGGCAAAATAAAAAGTGCAAATATGAGTTTGTGTGTACGCAAGGAAAAGCATGTTTGTGTTACGCAATAGCAACGCACATGCCGAGCCGTGGTGTCACATACTCATATCTGCACATTTTTGTAATACAAGACCTTTGAAGGTCCTTATACTTACATACTAATTAGTAATAGATTAGCCCTTGATAGCAGCGATGCCAGGAAGAGTCTTACCTTCGATAGCTTCGAGCAAAGCACCACCACCAGTTGAGATGTAAGAAACCTTGTCAGCCATGCCAAACTTGTTGATGCAAGCTACAGAGTCACCACCACCGATGAGTGAGAATGCACCGTTAGCAGTAGCCTTGGCAATAGCTTCGGCGATAGCCTTAGAACCACCAGCGAAGTTGTCCATTTCGAATACACCTGCAGGACCGTTCCAAAGGATAGTCTTAGCTTCTTCGATAACTTTGGCAAAAGCCTTGCGAGTTTCGGGACCTGCGTCCATACCTTCCCAACCTTCGGGAATGTCGTTAGCCTGGCATACCTGAGTGTTGCAATCATTGCAGAAGTCGTCACCGGCGATGCAGTCAGTACCAAGAACGAGGTTTACACCATTTTCCTTAGCCTTCTTGATTACGTCGAGAGCTACGTCGAGCTTATCGTCTTCGCAGATAGACTTACCAATCTTACCACCTTGAGCCTTAGCGAAAGTATAAGTCATACCACCGCAGAGGATGAGGTTGTCAACCTTGCCCAAGAGGTTTTCGATGATACCAATCTTAGTAGAAACCTTAGAACCACCCATAATGGCAGTGAAGGGGCGCTTGATGTTGCTCAATACGCTGTCAACGGCGTTAACTTCCTTCTCCATCAAGTAACCGAGCATCTTGTGGTCAGCGTCGAAGCTGTCAGCGATAACAGCTGTAGAAGCGTGCTTGCGGTGAGCAGTACCAAAGGCATCGTTGATGTAGATGTCAGCGTAAGAAGCCAAAGTCTTGGCGAATTCCTTCTGACGTTCCTTCATTTCCTTCTTTGCTTCGTCGTATTTAGGATCTTCCTTGTCAATGCCAACGGGCTTGCCTTCTTCCTCAGGATAGAAGCGGAGGTTTTCGAGCAAGAGAACGTCGCCAGGTTGCAAAGCTGCAGCAGCATCCTGAGCCTTAGCACAGTCGGGAGCGAACTGAACCTTTACGCCGAGCTTTTCGCTAACAGCGTCAACGATTTGGCTGAGAGAGAACTTAGCGTTAACCTTGCCTTTGGGCTTACCCATGTGGCTCATGATGATGAGTGAACCACCGTCGGCAAGTACCTTCTTCAATGTGGGGAGGGCACCGCGGATACGAGTGTCGTCTGTGATGTTACCATTCTCGTCAAGAGGCACGTTGAAGTCTACGCGGACAATCACCTTCTTGCCCTTGAAATCGCAAGTTTCAATAGTCATAGTGAATATTTTTTATAAAAGAGTTTGTATTTCGTTTAGTCTAATGCTGTGGGGGCTTTATGCATTCCCTCTGCATGAGAATTCGAAGCAAAGTTACTGCAAACAACTTGAAAGGCAAAAGTTTTTTCAAAAAAGTTTTTCTTTCTAATGTATTTGTGACTACTTTTGCATGCAAAATGATTAATAATTCATAGAAAAATAGTTATGGCAGACGGAAATTTTAATAGAACGCATTTACCCAATCGTCCTTTTCAGAGTGGTTTGAATGCAGGCAGAGCACAAATGCACACCTTGGCGATTCAAGCTTTTGGTAAATGGATGGACGAACAAGGTATGAGTGAGGAGGATAAAAAGAAATTTGAATTACGCTTTCGCGAACTGCTTCCGTTATAATTCGATGTGTGAATCCTTGCCATAATAGTGCTTTTTTAGGCTCGAAAAATAGGGTCATTTTTGGGCTCGGTGTTCCTTCGGAATGATATCGGTATTCCTTCGGAATTTTTATTTGCCGAAAAATGGGCGTTGGAAGCATGCTTCAGAGTGCGAAAAAATAGTTCGTTTTTATTGACGTATAAAAGATTGTAGAAGTACTTTTAGATTTTGCACACCTCTCATCTAAAGGTGTATTTTTTTTGCAACGTGTACACGCCCTTGTTTTTTTTGTGTAAGATTGTGCGTGATGGGTTTGATTTTGTTGAACTTCGCTGTATCAGCTTTTTGTTTATTTTTCTCCTGTTTGGATATTTTAATACAAAAATAAAGTGACCGAGTGACCGTGTTATTGTTGATAATCAAAGAGTTGCGCGGTCACTTGTTACTTGTCACTTTTTATATATGTGCAGGCTTAAGCACTTTGCTTATAGAGTGAATGGGGTGGATTATTTAGGGAATAAAGGTTGCTTAACTTAGAGTTAATTTAGTCTATGATTTTGCGAATTTGTATGCGAGAATCGTACAATGGTTCTCAATTTTTGTAAAACAACCTAAAAAACTTGTCGGTTTTCTTGTATAAAACGCAAGATATTTATAACTTTGCAAGCATGGATATGAAAAAGATTTTCAAAAGCAACATACATAAAATTGGAGGATGCTTGTTGGCAGTAACTTTGTTCGTGTCAGCAGCGAGTCCTGTACAAGCGCGTAAAAAGGATAAGGTACATCATGGTCAGGCTACGGTTGTTGTCTGTGATGAACCTGATGCGTTGGCTGCAAAATCAGTAGGCGAAAAGCGTATGATGCATGCAGCTGCCGTATTTATGCGTACAAGCAATGCTCGCATCAATTCCAAGTATAAAGAAGGTATCGATGTGTCTCATTACCAGGGTAGTATTAATTGGGATGAGGTGGTTGATGGTACACCTATTTCTTACGTTTATCTTAAAGCAACAGAGGGTGCCTCGCTTGTTGACGACACTTATGAGCGCAACTTGGCTGAAGCACGTCGTGTGGGTTTGAGTGTGGGTAGCTACCATTTTTACCGTCCTAATATCGATTGGAAGAAGCAGTTCGACAACATGACCTCGATTGTGAAGAGCGATGAGCAAGACCTTGTGCCTATTATCGATATTGAACATCGTGGTTCTGTAAGCTCAGAAGCTTTTATCTCAGACCTTCGCTCGTTTATTGAAAAAGTGACAGAGTATTATGGAAAAAAGCCTTTGCTCTATACTTATCATAATTTTTATAATAGCTATTTGCAGGGTGAATTTACTGACTACCATTTCATGATAGCACGTTATCGTAGCGACTCTCCGACCCTTAATGATGGCAAGGATTATATCATGTGGCAATATACCTCACGTGGTTCTATTCCTGGCATTCGCGGTCATGTAGATCGTTCGAAAATTATGGGTAGCTATTCGCTCAATCAGGTAATGATGTAAAATGTCCTGTCATTTGGGTACTTTATGAGTCTATGCTCATTTAGGAGTTTAAGAGTTTCAGTATAATGGGTTGATTCTCAACCGCATATAGCTGTTACGCTCTTAAACTCCTAATTTTTTCCCGATGGCGTAAACATTATCTCTGCTTCGCGAAGATAGGCTGCGCGCTCACCTTGCACTATTTTGCTTCGCGAAAATAGGCTACACCTCGATAATAAAAATGAAAGTCTTTTAG
>ERZ1026884.1184-NODE-1184-length-14663-cov-5.697905_pt1 | contig 14663 bp, 7 predicted proteins | sample MGYA00380172_ERZ1026884 | MGnify/ENA primary metagenome ERZ1026884 (study PRJEB33269, sample SAMEA4719808) | human gut metagenome | biome: human-associated habitat; feature: organic feature; material: feces | place: Cameroon | collected 2013-10 ... | reverse complement strand
CGGCTGTTGGGCTGGTCGCTGTTATCCACCTTCACGGCAATGACGTTATCACCCTTCTTATATATATAAGGTGTAAGATCGTACTCGAAGGTGCTGTAGCCGTAGGGACGGGTGCCGAGCTTGTGACCGTTGATATAGACGGTGGAGTTCATATACACGCCATCGAAGGTGATGGTGAAACGATCGTACTTCTCGTCTGGCGAAAGAGAGAAGTGCTTGCGATACCATCCGATGCCGCCCGGAAGAGCACCACCGCTGGCTCCCGAAGGATTCGATGGAGAGAAATCGCCCTCTATCGCCCAGTCGTGAGGGAGATTCAGGCGGCGCCAATGCCCGTCGGAATACTCCGATTTCTGCATACCGGCACTATCAGCCAAAACGAAAAGCCAGTCTTTATCAAAAGACTGGCGATCGCGGGCGCTCAAAGACTGAGCGCCCAATAGTAGAATTGCTAAAGCAAATATCTTCTTCATATTATTTCAATTTTACAGTCATTGCCTGACCGGAATACTTCACTACCTTGCCCTTAGGCGACTTGGCGAGATTCACGCCCTGCTGCTTCTTCTGATCTACCAGGATGATGTTGAAGCGGCGCTTCTGGAGCATGCCGTCGAAACTACCCTTGCGGGCACCGATGGTTACCTGCTTCAAGGCATCATTATACTTGAAATCTATCACAGCATACTTGCCCTTCTCGTAGTTATAGTTCGTACCCTCATCCTCGTACAAGGTATAAGAGCCATCCTTGCCGGCATAGACATAGAGGTCGATCAACTCCGGCTTCTTCTCATCACTCCACTGCATCTCAGGACCTATCGGAAGGATGGCGCCCTCTGGAATGAAGACAGGAATCTTATCGAATGGCGCATCAGCCACGATGGTCTGACCGCCTGCATGATATGCTCCGGTATAGAAATCGTACCAGCCCTTCTGCTTAGGCAGATAGACTTCGCGTGAATACTTCTGATACTCGCCTACCGGACAAGCCATCAGGGCAGAACCGAACATCCACTGATCCTTGATATCCAACACCTTCTCATCGCCATTGAAATCCATCACAAGTCCGCGCATCATGGTGTAATCCTTGAGATGCACCATACCCGCCATACTGTAGAGGTAAGGCATCAGGCGATAGCGGAGCTTGTCGTAAGCTACGATGGTCTTGTAGGCAGGATGATCGGCTGGAGCGATGTTCCATACCTCACGCAACGGCCACTGACCGTGGGCACGATAGAGCGGAACGAAACAGCCGAACTGGTTCCAGCGAGCCTGCAACTCTCTCCATTCCTTCAAATCGGCATTCTCCTTACCGGTCTTGTCAAACTCCTGCTGGGCTGCTACATAGCGGTTTTCCACACAGAAGCCACCCTGGTCCATTCCCCAGAAAGGAAGACCTGCCATGGAATAGTTCAATCCGGCTGTCATCTGCGCACGCATATCTTCCCAGCGGGTAGCGATGTCGCCCGACCAGGTAGCGGTGCTGTAGCGCTGTTCGCCAGCAAAGCCCGAACGGGTGAGGAGGAAGACACGCTGGTTAGGGTTCACGCTGCGCTGACCATTGTAGATGGCGTCGGCATTCACGATGCTGTAGGCATTGAAATACTCGGTAGATGTGCCCAGGGCGGTAGGACCGGAGAGCGCCTTGCGGTACCACATCGGGGTACAGTCACGAACGTTTGGCTCAGAAGCATCCATCCACCAGGCATCGATACCGAACTTATACTTGGTATAGAGATTCTCATCCATTTGTCGCCAGAACATCTTTCTGGCTCCGGCATCGTAGGCATCATAGAAGGAGCCGCGGAAACCGAGCCAGTCGTGGATATCATCCTTGATAGCCTGGTGATACATCCAGCCCTTGGCATCCAGTTCCTTATAATTCTTCACGGTATCATAGAACTTCGGCCAAACCGAAATCATGAATCTTCCATGCAGGGCGTGCACGCTGTCGAGCATCGCCTGAGGGTTCGGATAGCGTGCCGCCTCAAACTCGTGGCTTCCCCATGAATCCAGCTTCCAGTAGTTCCAGTCCTGTACGATGTTATCCACCGGAATCTTCAGGTCGCGGAACTTCTTCATGTTCTCCTCGATATCCTTGCTGCTCTGATAGCGCTCGCGGCTCTGCCAGAAGCCGAGCACCCACTTAGGATATACCGGTGCCTTGCCGGTAAGGGTGCGATAGCCCGAGATTACCTCGTCCATATTCTTTCCGGCGATGAAGTAGTAATCCATATCCGGCGACATCTCGCTCCAGATGCTCAGCTGGTTCTTCTCAGCCTCAGAACGTGGGGCAGCCACACGGAGACCGCAGTAGGAAACATCGCCATCCGGCTGCCATTCGATGCGGATAGGTGTCTTCTTGCCCTTCGGAATGGCTGTCTCAAACTTATAGGAATTCGGATTCCAGGCGGTACGCCAGCGCTCAGGCACCACCAGCTTGCCGTCGATGTAGATCTTCATATAGCCGGCATAGTAGAGGATAAACTGATAGAAGCTGTTGGTTGGCGCCTCTACATATCCCTCGTAAACCACCTTGGAGCCATTCAGCGCAAAGCCCTTAGGCAGGTTCTGTATGCCGCCCTTATCAGTCTTGTTGCAGATTTCTGAAGTCTCAGGCATGGCATATTCAAAGTAGATGCTGTCCTCGCCACGAACAATCTTCTGTCCGTTCTTAGCCACGTAGGTACCGGTGAGCTGTCCTTCCTTACCGTCCTTGTCGTAGAGCTTGAAGGCACGGTTCAGCTGGAGATAATCGTCCGGATTACCCCATCGGCTGTAGGAATAGGAATCCCAGAGGATGCCGTAGTTCTTGTTGGAGATGACGAAAGGCACGCTCACCTTGGTGTTATACTGGAAGAGGTCTTCGTTCTTGCCCTTCATGTTGAGCTCTTCGCTCTGATGCTGACCGAGACCATAGAAGGCCTCATTGTCAGGCGAATCGAAGAGGGCACGCCACGACCATCCGTGCTTCTGAGCATCGGGAACCTTGGCGATATCCACACCGATTTCACGGTCGGGCACGGTGAAAGGCTTGAAGATCTTTCCTCCCTGTGCCACCTCTTTCAACAGTACCTGATCCTTGAGATCGTAGAAGGTAATCTGGCCGGTAGCCTCGTTCAGCACGGCACGCATGGCAGCGGTGGTGATGATGAGGTCATCGCCCTGCTCCTCTACCTTATATTTCGCCTTGGAGTTCTGAGGCACGATGATGAGACTCTGCTTGCTGCGGAAGCTCTGCTCGGCAGTAGCCTGCACACGGATGATGCGGTCGCTGACCACCTGGAGGCGGATTTGCGACGGCCCATAGTTCTGATGCTGTTTCAACTGTACGGTAAGGTAATTACCTTTCTGTACGAAGCCAGCAGCCTGGGCACCTGTGGCGCTCAAGAACAATACTGCTGATACGAATAACGATTTAGTCAGTTTCATACTTGATATTATTTAGTTTTATTTATTGATTCTTGTTTATTCTTGCTGCGGTTATTAAATTCTGCTGCAAAAATACATTTTTTTATTGGTAATCAAGTTCTGATATGTAAACAAAGAGGGTATAAAATGTTTCCTATTTCATTTTATACCCTCTTGTTATCAAAAAAAACAGGATTTAACTCCTAGACAGGTTCCCCGTTCATCTGTTTCCGGTACTGCGAAGGAGTTACGCCATAGGCATCCTGGAAGTACTTGGAGAAATAGCGCGGATTGTTGAATCCCACCTTATAGGCAATCTCACTGACGTTCAGATCTCCCTGATGCATCAGTTCCTCGGCATATCTGATACGCATGGAGCGGAGATATTCTGAAGGCGTGATGCCCTTGAGCGAAATGAGCTTCTTATATAGTTGTACGCGCGAGATGCCGAGATGTTCGCTGATAGACTCCACCGAGGTATCCGGATCGCACATATTCTCCTGCAGATAGGTGTTGAGCTGGTCGAGGAAGCGCTGGTCGGAGGCATTCAATGCAAACCGTCCGTTGTTGAGCTGCTTCTCCTTCATCGGTTCATCCTTGCGCTGCGGCATAGCTCCCCCCGAACGCTTCACGAGATTCAGGAGATTGCGGAGCCGGAGGTTGAGCATATCGATATTGAATGGTTTGGTGATGTATTCATCAGCCCCACTCGCCAGTCCCTCCTTGCGATGCTCATCGGCAAGACGGGCTGTGAGCATGACGAAAGGAATGGAAGCCGTCTCGTCATTCTCCTTCACCTGTCGGCAGAGTTCGTTGCCATCCATCACCGGCATCATCACATCACTGAGTATGATGTCAGGCCGCTGTTCAATGATCTTATCCCAGGCATCCTTGCCGTTCACCGCCTCTACTACCTGGTAATCGGAGAGGAGTTCGCGCATGAACTCCCGGAAGTCATCACTGTCATCTACCAGCAGCAAGACCGGTTTCTGCGATGCCAGTTGGCTATCCTTTGCCTGAGGTGCCTCATAGCCCATTCCATAGAGTGCATCATCATCTTCTGTAGCACTGGCATTCGCCGTCTTATCCTCTGGAATAGGCAGCTCTACCACAAACACGGAACCGCCGCCCGCATTGTCGCGCACCATGACATTACCCCCATGCAGGGCTGCAAACTTCTTGACGAGATTCAATCCGATGCCACTGCCGCCGGCTGGCTGCATCTCCGTACCGTTGATCTGATAGAAGCGGTCGAAGACCAGTTTTTTCTCTTCATCGCTGATGCCCTTGCCGGTATCGGCTACCGAGAAGCAGAGCCAGTCGTGGTCACCGCCCTTCATCTCCTGTCGGGTCTTGGCAAACACCGAGACGGTAATCGTGCCGCCATCGGGAGTGAACTTATAGGCATTGCTCAGGAGATTATTCAGGATCTTTCCCACCTTGTCGGGGTCGATGTTCATCGTAAAGCGAGGCAGCTGCGACTCGAAGATGAGCGTCACCTTGTTGTTGGCAAGGATACGGAAGGATGAGCAGATATTGTCGATGAAGCTGACCATCTCGGTAGGAGCCAGATTGAGCTTCTCCTTGTTCTGGTCGAACTTGCGGAAGTCGAGAATCTGATTCACCAGGTTGAGCAGTCGGGTGGCGTTGCGGTGGATGAGTTCCAGCTTGCGGCGCTTGCCGTTATTCGCCTCCTCACGTATCATCGACTCCAGCGGAGAGAGGATGAGGGTGAGCGGGGTGCGGAGCTCATGGCTCACATTGGTGAAGAAATTCAGCTTCAGCTCGTTCAGCTCCTTCGTCTTCTTCATGTTATCTTCCATGCTTCTGCGCTCAAACTGCAGGCGCTGGCGCTCCATCATCCTGCGGCGATAGAGGTAGAGAGCAGTCACGATGAGCAGGATATAGACAATAAATGCCCAGAGGGAGAGATAGAACGGAGGTGACATGTGGATCTGCAGTTCGCTGATTTCATCATTCACAGAGCCATCGCCATTCACCACCTTCACCTGCAGGGTATAGCTGCCCGAAGAAAGATTGGTGAAGGTAACCTCCGGACTACCCACCGGAGTGAGGAGCCACTTATCGCTTACTCCCTTCATGCGATAGAGGAAGCGGCAGCGTGCAGGCATCGTCACCTCGCTTGCAGCCAACTGGATGGTGAAGGCATGATCCTTATAGTTCAGGTAGATTTCACGGCTGGCATCCAGCGACTTCTCCAGCACGACCCTGCCCTCGTACTCCTCGCCTGCCGTCAGGGCATGATCGAAGAGCACCAGTCCGCTGAAGAGCGCACGGATATGCGTCTTCCGGGTCTGTGCCACCCGTGGACTGATGATATTCACACCATCCAGACCACCTATGGCAATATCGCCACTATGCAGCAGACAGGCAGAGCGATAGTTGAACTGCCTCTCCTGCAATCCGTCGAGAGAATTGTAATTGGTCATCTTCAGGTTCCACCTTCCATCCTTGCCCTTCTCTACATTGACATGGGTAACCCCGTATTCGGAAACCAGCCAGATGTGGTGCTGCCTGTCTTCGATGACGGCACAGCCCACGGAACCAGGCGTGCCATTCAAGTCGTTGATAGACTCCATCTGGTCGGAATGGGTATCATACATGGCAATGCCGGAAGGGGTGGCTACCCAGAGAAGTCCGCGACTGTCGAGCATGGCATAGTTGACGGACGGACTGATGAACGGCTGTCCGCCAAAGGAATGGTCCAGGTTCTGAATCTTGCCATTTCGGAAATCGAAGACCGACATATACTGGGAATGACCCAGCAGCGCCTGATGGGCATTCTGCATGAAGACGGAGCTGATATAATTGGAAGACAGCTTGGAGTTGCCGGTATGATAGGTAGCAAACTTCCCTGTGGCAGGATCGAAGATCTGGAAACCTCCGCCCAGCGTACCTATCAGCAGGCGATGATCGGGTGTTTCGGCGAGACACCACACGCTGTTGCTGCAGAGTCCGCTGGTGCCGGCATGATAGGATTTCCACACACCATGGGCATAGCAGGCCAGTCCGCCATTATAGGTACCGAAATAGAGGGAGCCATCGTGCATGGTAGTACTGCTGACCACCACCTCGGAGCCCAGTCCCGTTTCAGCAGAATGGAAACGGGTGGTCTGTCCGGTGCCCAGATGATACGCCACGATGCCCGCATCATTGGTTCCGCACCACAGAACTCCGTTCCTGTCCTGCGTGATGGTACATACATCTCCTATCGGAATGGTATAGAACTTGGTGGCTGCCGCCGAATAATAGCTCACGCCATTCTTATAGGATCCCACCCAGAGGGCATCCCTGTCATCTACATAGACACGCAGGAGCGAATTGTCGGAGATGGAAGTACGGTTGTTCGGATCGTATATAAACTGGCGGAAGATTTTCCTGCCGTAATCTACGAGGAACAGACCATTATGATCGGTGGCAAACCACACCCTGCCCTTGGAATCGAAAGCCACATCCTTGAGCAGCACCTTGCCCACCGACGGAGGCACCACGATGCCCACGGAAGCCAGGAAGCTGGCTCCGCTCATAAACCATTTCTTCTGAGCCTGACCATAGACATAGGTACCCACATTGGAAGCTACCCAGTAGTTGCCTTTGTTATCTACAAAGGTAAAAGGAAGCTGATCGGTAGAAAGATGATGAGAGGCGATGAAGCGATCCTTCCATACCACCTCCTGTGCATAGCCGTCGAGGCGGTAGATGCTGCCATCAACAAAGGAGACCAGCGCCTGCCCCCCATGCTCACGGATGCAGCTTACCTGGGTATCAGGCAAGCTGTTTCGGGACGTTTTCCGGGAAGCCTTCGGGGAAGTTTTCCGGGAAGCCTTCGGGGAGGAAGGAAAAAGATAGGCAGTCTGATGCTGGGCATCTACGAAATAGATACCCTTGCCATACACGCTGATCCACATATTCTTTTTAGAATCTATGAAGACCTTCTGGGGAGCCCCCTCCACGCCTATCTTCTGGAGCAGACCCTCGGGCTTGCGTTCGAACTGCTCGGTATCATATCTGAAGACACAATAACCCACAGAGGTATGTATCCACAGATCGCCATGGATATCTTCCAGAATCTCATCTACCAGATTGTTGGGAATGGAATGGGGATTGTTGGCATCGCAGAAGAAGGTCTTCATGCGGAATCCGTCGAAGCGGTTGAGTCCCGACTGGGTTCCCAACCATACATAGCCATGACTGTCTTTCAGTATGGCATTCACCTGTGTATTGCTCAATCCGTCACGATTGGTCAGGCGATTGAATTCCATCGAACCATACGTACCGAAGGCACTGGCGGAAGCGATGGAGAGCATCCAGCAGACTAGCATCAGGATGCATCTGAAAAGTTTTCTTCTTATTAGTTTCATTGTATTTTTTCAGAACTTTCACGTATCTTGAGAATCATCGGCACCACTTCCTTGTAGATTTTCTCGACACCAAGCTTATCTGCAAGGTCCTTTAATGACGTTCTACGCTGTTTCATGTATAATAAGTTAGTTATGTGATGAATTTCTTCTAGATGTAATATTCCGCAGAATCTACCAGTCCGGCGCGAAGTGCATACTTTGTTGCTTCGTGCACGTTGTTCACACCGAGCTTTCTGAAGATATTCTTCCGGTGGGTATTCACGGTATGGAAACTGGAGAAGCGCTTCTCGGCAATTTCCTTGGTAGTCATACCCAGGGCGATATCCTTGAGGATCTCGGTTTCGGTCTTGGTGAGATTCACTTTTTCTTCTACTTCCTGCGGCGGAGTAAGGAGCACCTCCATCATTCGCTGGCAGACAAACCGCTTGCTGTCCACGCAGAAGCGTATCGCCTCCTTGATTTCCATCAGCGAACTCTCCTTCAGGAGCACGCTGAACATACTGCTGCTGGCGATGAGCACCCGTACGAAATCGGCACTCAGGTCTTCGCAGAACAGCAGCCATCGGGTATAGGGAAAGCGCTGGTTGAGAATGAGCAGTTCGGCGGAATCATTGATATCGAAAAGCGTGTAATCGAGTATCACCACCGTATCTTCGTTTTCCCGCAAGGCAAGCATCAGCTCAGTCTTGTCTTCCACATACTTGGTTTCCAATCCTTCCATTTTCTCTATCACGTGTATCAGTCCGGCACGCGTGATATCCTGCTTATCCGCCAACAGAATCTTCATAGGCAAATCTCCTTCTTTATGTTGTTATATACTCTTTTATGACCAAACTTTTATGAAGAGAGAACATAGCAAAAGGCTATGTTCTCCCTGTTTTATCTTTCCTAGAATGACATGAGGAATCCCATTCGGATACCCCACTTATCTACATTGGCATGATTCAGGTAGTTGATACGGCGCACATAATCGATTCCGAAGAACTTGAAGATGTTGTGCACACCGGCTACCACCTCCCAATATGGCGTGTTGCCAAAGGTGTAGGAGTTGTTAGGGAACTTGAAGATCACGTCATCCGATGTATTCTTCACCGGATTGTTCTTGTCGGTGAGCTGTCCCCATACTCCCTTCACGGCTACATACTCGCGCCACTTCAGCTTCTTGATGAGCGGAATGCGGTTGAGAAGCTTGCCGTTCATATCCCAGGCTACCGACCAGAAGAGCTGGCGGTCGCTCAGGAACTCCCAGTCTTTCATCATACTGATGGTTGCCTCCTGCTCGAAGATGGAGAGGTTGACTGGTGGCTGTACGAGCATGGTGAATGGAACCTTGTTCCACTGCATCTTGCCCACGATGTTGAAGTCCACATATCCGAAGCTGCCCAGCCACTGGCGCTTGTAGATGCCCAGCGTGGTGAGGTTGCTCTGATACTGACCGCCCATGAATCCGTCCAGACCCATGGAATGGCGGAGGGTGAGCTCAGGACTGTCGAGATTGATAGGCAATCGCTGCTGCTTGGTGTTGACATAGGTAACACCCGGGTTGTAGTCGATGCCCACAGATGCCTCGGTGGTGCGTATCTTCTTTACTTCCTCGCCCGTGTTCACCTTGAAATAATGCAGGTTGCCCACGGTGCGGTTGCTCTGCCATCTCATTCCCGCATCGAAGCGGAGTCCCCAGTCGGTCTCATAGACGAAGCTGAACTTCTGTCGCTGATAGAGATACATCTGGTCCTGCGTAGCGGCACGGATGGTCATGAAGAAGTTATCCTTGTTGTGCAGCAGGTTGTCATCGGATGGAGAAGTGATATCGTGACCAATCTCGAAGACGAACTTGCGCATTGGGAATTCGAACGGACTGTTCTTTTTCTTGTTGAGCGAATAGGTGAAGAGATGACCGTAGTACCAGTTGTGACTCTTCGTACCGTAGGCGCCATATCCATCCCAGAAGAAGTGAGGATTGAGTGCCGCCATGGTGCGGGCTGCCAGACGCAGGCGCACGCCATCCACGTAGTTGTTGGAGAGGAAGGTGTTGATAGGTCCGAGGTCGAAGAGGCTCTTTCTGCCATCCTTTCCTCCGCTTCCTATCTCTACATAGTTCTCCATGAGCGCCTTGACGCCGAAGATGATGTACTTGAATCCCTTGGAATTCTCCATGCGGTGGATGAAACTGTCCATCGAAGACTCACTCTTGGTGAGATCCACCTGTCGGTACTTGTTCCAGTAAGCCTCATCACGGTTCATCGCATCCATATCATGCCTTACCTTTGCCTTGCCCTTGAAGAGCATCTTCGGCAGAGGGTCGAAGGCGTAATCGGTGATTCGGGTGTTGCGCACCACCAGCAGGTCCTGCAGCAGCTTGTTCATGTGCATCTCTGCTATCATATCATCCTTGGTGAGCACCCACTCGCCATTGTCGAGCTTGGTATATTCCTGCTCAATCTTCATGTCCTTCACCCAGTTGACGGCTGAGTTGTGAGGCATGTAGAGATTACATTTCTTGACGTGCAGGGTACTGTCGGCAAGCACATAGAGCTCGCCTCGGAATCCGAAGTCCTGACTGTTGGCTGGGATAAACTGCAGATGATAGCAGAGGTCGCGGTTCACATACACCGTATCTTCTATATAATAATGATAGAAGCTGATGGCTGTTCTGCCCAGCGGAGATGGGAACGGATACTGGAGCAGTCGCACGTAGTCATCGTAGATATCCACATCGGTAAAGACATCCTTGATGGCTGTATTCAGGATTTCTCCTGTCTGGATCACCTGTCCGATACCATTGCTCTGCTGACCCTTGATGATATCCTTTTCGCTCTTCGGGTCCTTGCGGTAAACGTGCTGCGAAACGGTCTCATCGATGCTTACCGGCAGGGTGAGCTTGCCGTTATAAGGCGAAAGCTCTACCTGGTCGAGGAGATACTGTCGCTTGCTGAAGAACTTGCCCTCCATCTGTTCCTTGGTGATATCATTGAGTGCGAGGGTGATCTTCTGATATTTATCATACTGATAATAATCATAGTTGCTGAGGTCGCTCTTCTTCTTGGCAGCGATGACACGTCGCATGAGTTCCACGGCAGGGTTATCCTTGCGCTTGTATCTTCCCTTCTTCGACTTCACCACGACTTCTCCCAGCTTGTGGGAATCGTCCTTGAGCTTGATTTCGAGGAAGCTGGTTTTCTCATCTACCTTGACCGTTGTGGTCTTGTAGCTCAGAGCGCTGACGGTAAGCATCAGTCCCGGCTTCTTTTCGATGGTAAACTTACCTTCTCCATCACTGGAAACGGCAATCTTGTGTCCCTTGTACTGCACGCTTGCATACGATACGGCAAAGCCGTCATCGTCGATGACACGACCTGTTATCTTCTGCTGCGCCATCATCTGGAGTGTAGAAACCACCAGGAGGACGAGCACCAAATACAATTTTCTTATACCTTTCATTACCTTATTATATATATAGGGGCCTTGCGCCCATTATTAATCATTCTCTACTTTCAGGCTGCAAAGTTATAACATTATTCGTAAATAGCTGCAAAAACCTATTATATATTTCAGTTTTTTATGAGATTTTCAGAAATTCCTCCATCTCAGAGAGTTTCTTGATGATGCCATCGGGGATGGATTCATCCACCTTCTTCTCTTCCCACTGCAATCCCTTGATCCATAGGGTGTGGCAACCCAGCTTATGGGCAGGAATGATATCCTTGCCATAGGTATCGCCCACTACCAGCACCTGAGAGGCAGGAAGATCGAGGGCGCAGACTCCGAGGGCGAAGATGGCTGGGTTCGGCTTGCGCACACCCACTACTGCCGATTCTATCACGTCCTCGAAATAGCCATCAATTCCAGCATCCTTCAATACCTGATTGATGTTGCCGTAGAAATTGGAAACCAGTACCATCGGATAACCATTCTGTTTCAGATGCTCCAACACCTGCCTGTTTTCATTCAGAAGAGCAAGGGTCTTGGCATTGATATAGCGAGCCATATCCACAGCAATCTGATGAATTTCAGAATCAGAAAGGGAGAGGAAAAGGCTTTCTGATGATGAAGAATCTGATGATGATGAATCTGAAGACGATGCATCTGCATCTTTTCCGGGATTCCCAAGCTTCGCCTGTTTCTCAGAATCATCCTTTCCTGTCTCCAGCAATTTCTTTCCTGCAAGGAAATTCAATTCCAGGATCAGTTTTTCTCTGAGAATATCCTCGAAATGGAAATCAGGAGTCACGATGGGATTCACAGCCAGTGCTCTCTCACCATACACGTAGGCATCGCGAAACGCCTGCTTGTGGACACTTACTCCTGGCTCAACTTCCTCGTCATCAGCCACGCCGATGCCGAAGTGCTCGTAGCCCTGCCACAGCACTTCCGACCAGTGGTCGCCCCTGGTATCGAGCGTGCCACCATAATCAAAAATGATTCCTTTTATATCCAGTACTTTCATTATTTTCCTTTATTAATTGTTTGCTGCTGGCTCTTCTGATCAGCCTCGTATTCTTCCTGAATCTTCTTCAGATCCTTGTTTCCCACCTTGATGAGCAGAATGCCGATGGCTATCCATACCAGCTCACGGATTCGGGTGATAAGACCGGTATATACGCCCAGGGCACCCGTAAGATGCAAGCCATCCACCGCCAAGGCAAGACCACCCTCACGGGCTCCCAACTGCATAGGAGAGAAGAAGATGAGATTGCTGAAAAGCGATGAGAAGGCAAGAATCAGAATGCTGTCAACGATGCTGATATCCGCCGCAAAAGCCTTCAGGATAAGATAAATCTCCAGGCTCTGGAGCACTCGCGCCATCACCTCGAAGAAGAGGGAACTGTAGAAGGTGCTCTTGTGCTGACCATGCAGCAGGGCTATCTGCGAATCTATCTGCTCCAGGGTCTCCTGCTTCTCCTGCTCAAACCGCTTAGCCCAGTTCTTCACGAAAGGAATATGGGTGAGCAGACGGATGCCCTTCTGCGCCATTCCCGTCTTGTAGCCACGGGCGAAGAAGTAGATGCCGAGCAGGCAGAAGGCTGCGATGAAGCCCAGCATGATGCCCATAGGAACCCCTATCGGATACAGGGCGATATAGAGAAATACCGAAAGGAACCAGAACCAGAAATGGGAGAAGATGTGCATCATCACATAGAGAATGACCGATGATGTAGCCTTGCTCACACCCGTAAAAGGCTTCAGCTCCATAATGCGGTAAGGTTCGCCGCCCATCAATCCGCAGGGAGTGGTGTAGTTCAGGGCAAATCCGCTCACGGTGAGCTTATATACTCGCCAGAACGAGAGTCCCTTCACCCTACCCTCGTCGTTGATGATGAGCCACCAGGAAACGGTGTTCACCCAATAAACCACGAGCCACAGACCGAGAATCAGCGGGAAATAGATGCCCGCCTGCTTCAGATAGCGCCAGATATCGGTATAGTCCATATCCATCGTGCAGAGCATGATGATGATGGCGATGATACCGAATGCCATGAATATATTTCTGAACTTGTTATTCATATAAGTATTTGTTATTGTTTATGCCTCATACTCTCCCTTCAGGACCTTCTGGTTGAGCTTCAGACAAAGACGCTCGTGGGTTCCTCTCATATAGAAGAAAATCAGGCTGAACACGGTAATCTCGATAGCCGGATAAAGCCATGGAAGACCTATCAGGATAGAGATGAACAGCGTGATGCTGCGCCAGTTGAAGGTAAGGATATTGGCATATTTCATCAGTGGAAGACTGCCCGCACGGAAGTCGGCACGCAACTGCTCAGGCAACTGCTGCGGATATCTTTCGCGCAGATTTCTCTTGAATATCTGGAAGATAGGAGTATCCCGCTCCTGTCCCAAGGTATAGTTCTTGTAGAAGAACTGGAAGAGTTTCTGCACTGGCTCCTTCTTCCACTTCATCTGCTTCCACAGCTCTACCTGCTTGCTGGCATCGTCCAGTTCGCTTCCCTCCTTGCCTTTCAGAAAGAAGAGGTGAATCTGACGGTAGTAGTCGGCAAGACGGCTCTGAATGGCATGGCATCCGAAACCGGCAACAATGCAGAGTGCCCAGATTTTCCAGCCCCACTCCGGCATCAGACGGAAGGAGATGGCGAAGTAGATGCTGACAAACCAGAAGTCGCCAGCTGCGCCATCCAGGATTCTGCCCAGGGCACTCTTCTGGTTAGTGAGTCGTGCCAGCTGACCATCGCAGCTATCATATACGTTTGCCCAGATGAGCAAGAAGATGCCCAAGATGTTGATTGCCAAATCGTCGAAATAGAAGCAGATGCCCGCTCCTACGCCGAGGAAGATGGAAAGAATGGTCACCACGTTTGGGGTGACGTGAAGCATGCGGAAGAATCGTGCCCACTGGTAGCCAATGGGACGATAGAAATAAATATCAATGTGCTCCTCGGTATCCGCTGATTTCAGAGAAGCCTTAAATTCCTGATTCATCTTTTTTATTTTTATTCTTGTATCATTTTTGTTGCTATATAGAACGCAGCCTCATCACGGCATGGCGCAAAGCTAGGCCAGTCGTTGAAATCGATAATGCGGATGCTGCCATCCTCACTGACCACACAGTCGCCGCCATATACCGGCACATTCAGCATGTCGGCAGCCTTGTCAGCCTCAGCCTTCAAGGCATCGGCATCGAAGGCGATGCCCTGAGCCTCGCCATTGATCACCTCCAGTCCGAACTTGGAACGATGACCGCATTTCGATGGATAGAACCAATAGAAGAAATCAGTACCCGATACGCCGTAGAACTTGATGAGGTCGCCCTTCAGATGCTCATTCACCACCACCGATGTGATGCCACGCAGCCAGAATTCCTTCAGCAGCGCCTCAGCCTCCTGCTCGTTCTGCACATAGCAGGTATCCTCCTTC